>Ga0209401_1001087_pt1 | contig 18119 bp, 24 predicted proteins | sample M_140807_MF_Meta_FD_187318 | JGI IMG/M metagenome (GOLD analysis project Ga0209401, IMG submission 187318) | Freshwater microbial communities from Lake Montjoie, Canada to study carbon cycling - M_140807_MF_MetaG (SPAdes) (version 2) | ecosystem: Environmental > Aquatic > Freshwater > Lake...
ACAGGTGGTCTTCGATCGCGGCGGCAACCTGTACCACGGAAGGGTGAAAGCCCTCGCCGACGCCGCCCGGGAAGCGGGCCTTCAGTTCTGATCCTGCTCTCACCATGACCGAAACCAACGACCAGACGCAAATCAGCGACATCCCGGGCGCCGCTGACGTTCCTGCCGCCGCCGAAGGCCAGCAGGAACGCCGGGGCGGCCGCGGCGATGGCAAGGGCGACCGCCGCGGCGGTGGCCGTGGCCGCGACCGTGACAATCGTCGTGGCCAGGAGCGCGACTCCGAATGGCAGGAGCGGGTGGTTCAGATCCGCCGCGTCTCCAAGACCGTGAAGGGGGGCAAGAAGATGAGCTTCCGGGCGATCGTGGTCGTTGGCAACGAACGCGGCCAGGTGGGTGTTGGGGTCGGCAAGGCCGGCGATGTCATCGGTGCTGTCCGCAAGGGTGTGGCCGATGGCAAGAAGCACCTCGTGAAGGTGCCCCTGACCCGCACGAGCTCCATCCCTACCCTCAGCAATGGTCGGGACGGAGCCGCCAGCGTGCTCATCCGCCCCGCCGCACCCGGTACGGGCGTCATCGCCGGCGGTTCGATCCGCACGGTGCTTGAGCTCGCTGGCATCAAGAATGTGCTGGCCAAGCGTCTTGGCTCCAAGACCCCTCTGAACAACGCCCGTGCTGCCATGGTGGCCCTGGCGGCCCTGCGCACCCACAAGGAGACCGCCAAAGAGCGGGGCATCTCCCTTGAGCAGATTTACTCCTGAGGCCCCGATGACCTTCCAACTCGACAACCTCAAGCCCCAGCCGGGCTCCCGCCGCCGCAAAACCCGCAAGGGTCGTGGCATTGCCGCTGGCCAGGGTGCCAGCTGCGGCTTCGGCATGCGGGGTCAGAAGTCCCGCTCCGGTAGCCCCACCCGTCCCGGTTTCGAGGGTGGCCAAATGCCCCTCTACCGCCGCGTGCCCAAGCTGAAGCACTTCCCGGTCATCAATCCCACCGAGTTCACGATCATCAACGTGGGCAAGTTGGCTGACCTCAAGTCCGGCACGATCGTGGACCTTGATTCTCTGGTCAAGGAGGGCCTCGTCACCAGCCCCAAGCACCCCCTCAAGGTGCTGGGCCAAGGTGAGCTAGCCACCAAACTCACGGTACGCGCCGCCGCCTTCACCGCCGGTGCCCGCGCCAAGATTGAAGCCGCCGGTGGCACCTGCGAGATTCTCGACTGAGGCGGTTGTCGCCCTCCGTTAGCGTCGCAGCCGTCCGTGGGTGCCCCTGGGGACCGGCGGACGGCTTTGTGTGTTCGATCTGTCTTTCTCCCCCCCATCGCACCCAAACCACATGGTCATCAGCCGGGGTCGCAATCCGAGCGCCGCTGAAATCCTTAGCCAGCTGATCCAGGCCAAGGGGCTGCGCGACCGGGTTCTGATCACCCTGGGGTTGCTCCTGATCGTGCGGCTCGGCATCTACGTGCCGGTTCCGGGTATCGATCGTGTTGCCTTTCAGGCCTTCATCCAGCGGGGAGGCCAGCTTCTGGGGTTTCTCGATATCTTCACCGGCGGTGGTCTCTCCACCGTGGGCGTGTTCGCCCTGGGGATCCTTCCTTTCATCAACGCCTCGATCATTCTCCAGCTGCTCACGGCAGCGCTGCCTCAGCTGGAGGACCTCCAGAAAAACGAAGGCGAGGCCGGTCGTCGCAAGATCGCCCAGATCACCCGCTATGTGGCCCTGGGCTGGGGAATCGTGCAGAGCACGGTCTTCGCTCTGATCCTTAAGCAGTACGCCCTGCCGGGCCTGCCCGATTGGTTGTTCGTGGCCCAGACCGCCCTTGCCCTGGTCACCGGTTCGATGGTGGTGATGTGGATCAGTGAGGTGATCACCGAACGCGGGATCGGCCAGGGGGCTTCGCTGGTGATTTTCATCAACATTGTGGCCACCCTGCCCAAGGCCCTTGGATCCACCATCGAGCTGGCCCAGAGCGGCGACCGCGGCACCATCACCGGCATCGTGATCCTGGTGCTGATCTTCCTGCTCACGATCGTGGGCATCATCTTTGTGCAGGAGGGGAATCGCCGCATCCCGATCGTGAGTGCCAAACGCCAGGCCGGTGGAGCCGGACTGCTCAGCGCGCGCCAGAGCTACCTCCCCCTGAAGCTCAATGCCGGTGGCGTGATGCCGATCATCTTTGCCTCGGCTGTGGTTTTTCTACCGCTTACCCTCGCCAATTTCACCCAAAATCCCCTGTTGATCCGCCTGGCGGGCTACCTCAGCCCCAACAGCAGCACCCCCTGGCTCTATGCGCTGCTCTTCTTCAGCCTGATTCTTGGATTCTCCTATTTCTACGCCTCCCTCACCGTGAACCCGGTGGACATCGCCACCAACCTCAAGCGCACCGGCGTCGCCATTCCCGGCGTCCGGCCTGGCTCCGCCACGGCTGAGTATCTGCTGGGGGTTCAGAACCGACTCACGCTGCTCGGGGCCCTCTTCCTGGGAGCTGTGGCGATCATTCCCTCCGCCGTGGAAGGGGCGATCCAGGTACGCACCTTTCAGGGTCTCGGTGCCACCTCCCTGCTCATCCTGGTGGGGGTGGCCATCGACACCGCCAAGCAGGTGCAGACCTACGTGATCTCCCAGCGTTATGAGGGCATGGTTCGCCAGTAGCCAGGCACCGTCCCGACGCCACGAACCCTTTGGCATCCAGAGATCCCGGATCGAGCCCTTCCGAATCCTTCTCCACCCTTGTTTGTCTTCGCCCCGCCATGAAGCAACGACTTCTCTTCCTTGGTCCCCCCGGTGCCGGAAAGGGTACCCAGGCCCTGCGCTTGGCTGCCCGTGAGGGGCTACTCCATCTCTCCACCGGCGATCTGCTGCGGGCCGAGGTGCAGGCCGGCAGCCCCCTGGGTCAGGAGGCCGAGGCGGTGATGGCCCGGGGGGAACTGGTGAGCGACGACCTGGTGCTGGCGATCGTGCGGGGCCGACTCGAACAGCACGGCGGTGGCTGGTTGCTGGATGGCTTCCCCCGTAATCTCTCTCAGGCCGAGGCCCTCGAATCCCTGCTCGTCTCCCTGAATCAGCAGATCGAGGGAGTGATCCTGCTGGAACTCGATGACAGTGTGCTGATCCAGCGCCTTCTGGCGCGGGGCCGGGCCGACGACAACGCCGAGGTGATCGCCAATCGGTTGCAGGTCTATCGGGAGCAGACGGCACCCCTGATCGCCCACTACGAAAGCCAGGGCCTGCTGAGCCGCCTCGATGCTGGCGGCAGCATCGAGGCGATCGAGGAACGCCTGGCCTCCCTGCTGGTTGACTGATGTGATAGGGTGCCTGTTTGCAAATTCGGAGAGCACAACGCCCATGAAGGTGCGTGCCTCAGTCAAGAAAATGTGCGACAAGTGCCGGGTGATTCGTCGCCACGGCCGGGTGATGGTGATTTGCACCAATCCCAAGCACAAGCAGCGCCAAGGTTAATCCTGGTCTGCCGCCCCCGCCGCCGGGGGCACCACGGTTCCGGCGCCAAGGCCCGCGGAACCAACCCAAAGCCCCTTTGAACGCTTCCTGACGTGGCTCGGATCGCCGGTGTCGACATCCCTCGTGACAAGAGGGTCGAGATTTCTCTCACCTATGTGTATGGGATCGGGCTCACCCGGGCCCGCAAGATCCTCGCCAAGGCCGGGGTCAGTCCCGACATCCGGGTGAAGGACCTCAGCGACGGCGACGTGCAGAAACTGCGGGGCGCGGCTGAATCCTTCACCCTCGAAGGCGACCTCCGGCGGGAGGAGGGCATGGCCCTCAAGCGTCTCCAGGACATCGGCTGCGTCCGGGGCCGCCGCCATCGCATGGGCCTGCCCGTGCGGGGGCAGCGGACCCGGACCAATGCCCGCACCCGTCGCGGTGCCCGCAAGACCGTGGCCGGCAAGAAGAAGTAAGCCCTTCGCCCAACGGCCCTGCCGCCCCTGTCGGCGTCACCAGGGTCTCCACCAGTTCCCCGATCACCTCCCTGCCATCGCAGGGCTTCCACCATGGCGAAGCCAGCCAAGAAAACAGGCCCCAAGAAGGCCAAGCGCAACGTTCCCAACGGCGTGGCCCACATCCAGAGCACCTTCAACAACACGATCGTGTCGATCACCGACACCTCCGGCGAGGTGATCAGTTGGTCATCGGCCGGAGCGAGCGGCTTCAAGGGCGCCCGCAAGGGAACTCCCTTCGCGGCCCAGACCGCCGCCGAGGCCGCCGCCCGCCGGGCCCTCGAACAGGGCATGCGCCAAATCGAGGTGCTGGTGCGCGGGCCGGGTTCCGGCCGTGAGACGGCCATCCGCGCCCTCCAGGTGGCAGGCCTGGAGATCACCCTGATCCGTGATGTCACCCCCCTGCCTCACAACGGCTGCCGCCGGCCCAAGCGCCGCCGCGTCTGATCGGCTCCGACCCAGTCCACCCTTCCGTTCCCACTGACCGTGCTGCAATACCAGATCGATCGGGTCGACCATCAGGTCGCCGGTGACCGTTCCCAGACGGGTGTGTTCGTGATCGGCCCCCTCGACCGGGGGCAGGCCACCACGCTCGGTAACGCCCTGCGTCGGGCGCTTCTCGGCGGCCTCGAAGGCAGCGCGATTACCGCGGTGCGCATCGCCGGCGTGAACCATGAATACGCCACGGTCCCGGGCGTGCGGGAAGACGTCCTCGACATCTTGCTCAACTGCAAGTCGGTTCCGGTCAACAGCCGCAGCCGTGATCTTGAGATCGGCCGCTTGGTGATCAACGGTCCGGCCACCGTGACGGCCTCCGACCTTCAATTTTCCTCCCAGGTCCAGGTGATCGATGCCGATCGCCCCATCGCCATCGTTGCCGATGGCCACAGCCTTGAGATGGAGGTCCATGTTGAACGGGGCACCGGCTATCGGCCGGTGGATCGCCATAATGAGGACACCAGTGCGATCGATCTGCTCCAGATCGACGCCGTGTTCATGCCCGTGCGCCGGGTCAACTACAGCGTTGATGAGACCGCCGTGGGGGAGGGAGGCTCCGCCCGGGAGCGGCTCCGGCTCGAAATCGAGACCAATGGCAGCATCACCCCGGATGACGCCATGGCCCAGGCTGCCAACCAGTTGATTGGCCTCTTCCAGCCCCTCGCCACCCTCACCATGGCCGAGGAGCCTGGCCTTGAGCCGGAGCCCTCGGCGGAAGCCCAGATACCCCTTGAGGAACTGAATCTTTCGGTGCGGGCCTACAACTGCCTCAAGCGGGCCCAGGTCAACTCCGTGTCCGACCTGATGGGCTTCAGCTATGAAGATCTGCTGGAGATCAAGAACTTCGGTTCCAAGTCCGCCGACGAGGTGATCGAAGCCCTCGAGCGCATCGGCATCTCCCTGCCCCAGAGCCGCACCAGCGCCTGATCGGCGGTTCCTTTCCCCCTACGCGTCACGCACCCGTATCCGACCATGCGACACCAGTGCCGCGTCCCCCTTCTGGGACGCCCTGCCGACCAACGCAAGGCCCTCCTGCGGGGCCTCACCACCCAGTTGATCCGTGAAGGTCGGGTCACCACCACCAAGGCCCGCGCCAAGGCGCTCCGGGATGAGGCCGAGCGGATGATCACCCTCGCCAAGGATGGCAGCCTCTCCTCACGCCGACGCGCCATCGGCTACATCTACGACAAGCAATTGGTCCACGCCCTCTTCGATAAGGCCCAGGACCGTTACGGCGAACGCAACGGCGGCTACACCCGCATCATTCGCACGGTGCGCCGCCGCGGTGACAACGCCGAGATGGCCATCATCGAACTGGTCTGAACCGCCCCTGAGCCCCCCGCCCCCGAAGGCCATTGCCGCGCCGCTGCCGGGATCCGATTCCGAGCCGCAGCGCCCCACTCCCTCTGTGCGCCGGCTAGCCCTCTGCATTCAGTACGACGGTCAGTCGTTCCATGGTTGGCAGCGGCAGACCAACCTCGCCAGCGTGCAGGAGACTTTGGAGGCTGCGATCGCAGCCCTCGACCCCCATCGTCCAGTCCGGGCTGTGGCGGCCGGTCGCACCGATACCGGTGTCCATGCGGCAGGCCAGGTGGTGCACTTCGATAGTGCTGGCCCTATCCCGACCCACCGCTGGGCCCGGGCCCTCAATGGCCGACTCCCCGCCAGCGTGCGCGTGACAGCCGCTAGCGAAGTTGCCGCCGATTGGCATGCCTGCTTCTCCGCCACCTACCGGCGCTATCGCTACACCATTTATAACGGCCGCACCCCCAACCTCTTCCTGGCGCCCTGGAGTTGGCACCGCTATCAGCTGCAGCTCGCCGAGGGTCTGATGGTCGAGGTGCTTGCGGACTTGCTGGGAGAGCACGATTTTTCCGCCTTCCAGCGCGCCGGCAGTCGTCGCTCCCACGCCCGTACCACCATCCAGGCCGTAGAGGTGCGTCGCCAGGGCGATCTGGTGATCACCGAACTGCAGGCCAGCGGCTTTCTCTACGGCATGGTGCGGCTGGTGATGGGCCAGCTGGTGGCGGTCGGGGAGGGCCGCTTGAGCCCGGACACGTTTCGGGAGCGCTGGCGGCGGCGTCAACGTCACACCGTGAAGGAGGCCGCCCCACCCCACGGCCTCTGCTTGCTGCGGGTGGGCTACCTCGAAAACCCCTTTCAACAACCAGCCTGGTATGATAATCAACCGCAGTTTCGGTTGGGGTTCAGCGACCCTCCCCCGGCCTGGCATCCGCTTTCATCCGAGCTCGGTTGCCAGGGCTGAGGCCCACGCTGATCCCTCCGGGATCTGGTCCGCTTCCGTTGCGCCGACCATGGTTCCGCCGCACGGTAGGGTCCCTTGAGGCCCTCCGAGCGTTCCGCTCGCACCGAAGCTCCTCCAGGCTGCTCCCCGAGAGCCGCTGCCCCAACCAGGCGCCATGAACAAGACAACTCCCCCTTCCATCGCCTCCCTCGACCGTCAGTGGTACGTGGTGGATGCTGCCGACCAGACCCTCGGCCGGCTCGCCAGTGAGGTGGCCCAAGTGCTTCGGGGCAAGAACAAGCCCACGTACACCCCCCACCTCGACACCGGGGATTTTGTGGTGGTGATCAATGCCGACAAGGTTCGGGTGAGTGGCAACAAGGCCACCCAGAAGTTCTATCGCCGCCATTCCGGCCGCCCCGGCGGCATGAAGACCGAGAGTTTTGCCCACCTCCAGGCGAGGTTGCCCGAGCGGATCATTGAAACAGCCGTGAAGGGCATGCTTCCCCACAACGCCCTGGGCCGCCAGCTGTATCGCAAGCTCAAGGTCTACAAGGGTGCTGACCATCCCCACGCAGCCCAGCAGCCCCAGCCCCTCGCCCTCGATCCCGCCGCCTCCGCCGTCCAATGACCAGCTCCTCCAACCGCGTCGTCTACTGGGGCACCGGCCGCCGCAAAACCGCCGTGGCCCGGGTCCGTGTCGTTCCTGGCACCGGCAGCGTCACCATCAATGGCCGCCCCGGTGACAACTACCTCAACTACAACCCCGTTTATCTGGCCGCGGTCAAGGCTCCCCTCCAGACCCTGGGTCTGGAGGGTCAGTATGACCTCCTGGTGAATGTTCGCGGTGGCGGCCTCACCGGCCAGGCCGATGCGATCAAGCAGGGTGCCGCGCGGGCCCTCTGTGATCTCTCCCTCGACAACCGCAAGCCCCTCAAGGCGGAAGGACACCTGAGCCGTGACCCCCGCGCCAAGGAACGCCGTAAGTACGGCCTCAAGAAAGCCCGCAAGGCTCCCCAGTTCTCCAAGCGCTGATTCTTTCGCTGCCTTATTTCGCCTCCTTCCAGCCATGCCCAAGCCCGACATCCATCCCACCTGGTATCCCGATGCCAAGGTGATCTGCAACGGCGAGGTGGTGATGACCACCGGCTCCACCCAGCCTGAAATCCACGTTGATGTGTGGAGTGGAAATCACCCCTTTTACACCGGTACCCAGAAGATCCTCGACACGGAAGGTCGGGTGGATCGTTTCATGCGCAAGTACGGCATGGGAGGTGCGGCGGATGGCGCCGCTGCTGCCAAGAAAGCCAGTCCGGCCAGCGCCGCCGAATCCTCTGAGGCTCCATCCACTGACCCAGCAGCTGTTGAGGCCTGAGCGCCGGACCCACCGAAGCCTTCGGTTCTTCGATCTCCTTTGTCGATGGGCCTGCTGCCCACCCTTCAGGCCGGACGCCCCTGGTGCGTCCGGCTTTTGTTGTGGAGTCCCGCCATGGCCTGCCCTGCTGTGCCCATGACCGCGCACCCCTGAGAAGCGATGGATTCTGTTCTGCTGAGCCAGCGTCTCGAGACCGCCCGCCGCACCTTCGACACCCTGGAACGCCAGTTGGCTGATCCCGCTGTGGCGGCCGATCCCGCCCGGCTGCAGTCCATCGCCCGGGAACACTCGCGGCTCGAGCCCCTGGTTCACGATTTTGACCAACTCCAGCGCTTGGAAGTGGAGCGGGATGCCACCAGGCACCTCCTGAAGGACCAGCGCTTGGAGCCAGACGGCGCCGAATTCGTGGCCCTGGCTGCCGAGGAGCTTGCCCTGCTCGACGAGCGGATCACCACCCTGCAGATCCGTCTCACCGTGGCTCTGCTGCCGCGGGATCCCCGGGATGAGCGCAGCGTGATGCTCGAGATCCGGGCTGGGGCCGGTGGCGATGAGGCCTGTCTCTGGGCGGGTGATCTGGCCCGCATGTATGAGCGTTATGCCCAGAGTTGTGGCTGGCGGGTGCAGCCCCTGAGCGCCTCGGAGGCGGAACTGGGGGGCTTCCGCGAGCTGATCCTGGCGATTGAGGGGGATGGTGTCTACAGCCGGCTCAAGTTCGAGGCCGGAGTGCATCGGGTCCAACGGGTGCCGGCCACCGAATCCCAGGGCCGGGTTCACACCTCCACGGCCACGGTGGCGGTGATGCCGGAGGCCGATCCGGTGGAGGTGCAGATCGACCCAACCGATCTCGAGATCGGCACCGCCCGCTCCGGGGGCGCCGGGGGCCAGAACGTGAACAAGGTGGAAACGGCCGTCGATCTGCTCCACAAGCCCACCGGGATTCGGGTGTTCTGCACCCAGGAGCGCTCCCAGCTGCAGAACCGTGAGCGTGCCCTGGAGATTCTTCGGGCCAAGCTCTACGAGCGGCAGCTGGCGGCAGCGAACGCCGAGGAGCGTTCTGCCCGGCGTGCCCAGGTGGGCACCGGGGACCGTAGCGAGAAGATCCGCACTTACAACACCAAGGACAGCCGGGTGACCGATCACCGGCTCGGTCGGAACTTCTCCCTGGATCCGGTGCTCGAAGGCCAGCTCGAGCCCCTCGTGCAGGCCAGTGTGGCGGCGGAACAGAGCCGGCAGCTGGAGGAGCTGGCGGTTCAGGCCACAGGGGTCTGAATCACCTGGCTCTCCCCCACGTACTTCGCCCACTCCTGGTGTTGGCCGGTGCGGATCTGGCGGCTTGCCTCGAACCCCAGGCTGCCGGGGGGACGCCGAGGTTCCCGCAACAGTGGCATCGAAGCCTCCCGGGGGGTGCGGTTGGCCTTGCGCACGTTGCAGGGCAGGCAGGCGGTGGCCACGTTCTCCCAGCTGTCGGTGCCTCCCCGGCTGCGGGGCACCACGTGGTCGATCGAGAGGGTTTCGCCTCCACGGCCGCAGTACTGACAGGTGTGGCTGTCGCGGTGAAAGATGTTGCGCCGGGTCAGGGGAACCTGGCGGTAGGGCACCCGCACGAATTGGCGCAGGCGGATCACGGTGGGGAGCAGCAAATCCGGCCGGATCGCGTGGCTGGAGTCATGTTCCAATCCCTCAGCCTTGCCCTTGAGAAGCATCACCATGGCGCGCCGCCAGGTGGTGATGTTCAAGGGCTCATAGGACGCATTGAGAACGAGAACGTGACCCATGCCGGATACCCCGGATAGGCGTCATGCTATCGGTACTCTGCGCCCAGATTTGGTGTCCCAGGACGCTATCGGCAACTCTGTAAGCCCTATCGCCCCCTGGTCCTCTCGTCAGGGATCCGCCGCGCCTCAGAATGCATAGATCTTCCCTCGCTCCCATGCCGGAGCCCCATGAAACGGGCCGCTCCCGTCAACGGGCCTGGGTTGAGGTGGACACCGAGGCGATCCGCAGCAATGCCCGCTCGATCCAGCGGCTGATCGGGGAGCGAACCAGTCTGATGGCGGTGGTGAAGGCCGATGGCTACGGCCATGGGGCGCTGGCGGTGGCCCGCGCTGCGCTCCAGGGCGGCGCGGCCAGCCTTGGGGTTGCCACCCTGGCCGAGGGGGTTGAGCTGCGGCGGGCGGGGATCCAAGCCCCGGTGCTGGTGCTGGGCAACCTCACCCAGGTGGAGGAGCTGCGCAGCTGTCTGCGCTGGCAGCTCATGCCCACGATCAGCAGCATGCGGGAGGCCCTGCTCTGCCAGAACCTGGCCAGCGGCAGCGGTCGCACCATGCCGCTGCAGCTCAAGCTCGATACCGGCATGGCGAGGCTGGGGGCCGATTGGCAGGAGGGCCCCCGGTTGGTGGCCTCCCTGCGGGAGCTCGATGCCATCGAGCTGGCGGGCCTCTATTCCCATCTCGCTAGTGCCGATCTCCCGCCCAGCAATGACGAAGGCCTCACCCTTCTCCAGCAGCAGCGCTTCGAACAGGTGCTCACCAGCCTGCGGGTGCAGGGTCTGACGGCGGGTTGCCGCCATCTCGCCAACTCCGCCGGCACCCTGCGGCACCGCCAGCATCACTTCGACATGGTGCGCGTCGGGCTGGCCCTCTACGGCCATCCTCCGGCCACCCACCTGGCGGATAGCGTCGCCTTGGAGCCGGCCATGCAGGTTCACGCCCGGGTCACCCTGATCCGCTCCGTGCCGGCCGGGGTGGGGGTGAGCTACGGCCATCGCTATCGCACCACCGCTCCAACCCGCCTCGCCGTGCTGGCGATCGGCTATGCCGATGGGGTTCCGCGCCAGCTCTCCAACCGCATGGAGGTGCTCTTCCAGGGGAAGCGCTTACCGCAGGTGGGCGCCATCACCATGGATCAGTTGGTGATCGATGCCACCGCTGCCCCTGATCTCGATATCGGCGGCGTGGTCACCCTGCTGGGCAGCCAGGGCCTGGAGCGGATCACCCCCGCCGACTGGAGTGCTCGCTGCGACACCATCCCTTGGGAGGTGCTCTGTGGTTTCAAGCGCCGACTGCCCCGGTTGGAGGGCGGGGAGGAGGGATGGTCGGAATGGGATGGGGGCCCAAGCGGGCCGGTACAGGTGGATGGGGTCGAGGGGCCGCCTTCGGGACCCTGATAAGCTCACGGGGCCGCTGGAGAGGTGGCTGAGTGGTTGAAAGCGGCTCCCTGCTAAGGAGTTACAGGAGGCAACTTCTGTCGAGGGTTCGAATCCCTCCCTCTCCGTTCCAGCACGGTGGTGGTCACCGCGCCGCCGCCGTTGAGGGGATCAACCCTCTCGATGGCCAGGTCTTCCTCCCCCACCTTTGCACCCAGGAAGAGCCCCTGCCGGATTAGGCCCGGCGTTGATGGTTCACCAAGCTCGCCGCGATGGCTGGCAGCAGCTCGGTGTCCTTCGCACAGGCAGAACCTTCGCTGAACACCACCAGCAGGAGGGGATCCACCCCATCGGCCTCCACATAGGCCGCATCGTGGCGGGCCTGGCTCATCCAGCCGGCCTTGCTCCAGAGCCGTGCGCCCTCGGGCAATCCCTGTCCGAGAAATCCATCCACCTGGTTCTCCGGATCCGCCGCCCTCAGGCCTGGATCCAGGGATCGCCGGAGCAGCTGGCGCATCCGCTCGCAGGCTGGGGGGGAGAGCACGGCTCCGGCGATCACCGCCTGAAGCAGGCGGGCCGTTCCATCGGTGCTGAGTCGGTTGCGGTTTTCGAGCGCGGTCCCGTAGAACTGGCGTTCGCGTCCGTAGGGCCCGTCGCTCCAGGTTTTCTGGCAGGCATTGGATCCCTGCCATTCCGGCCAGCCCAAGGAATCCAGCCACGCGTTCACGAGCCGGCGTTGGCTGGCCCAGCCGGCCAGGCGCTCCGGGGGGAGGTCAGGACCGCTGCGGGTGCCGCTCAGCAAATCCACCACCAGCGAGGTGGCGTCGTTGCTGGAATCCCCCACCATGTCGGCGAGAGCCCTTCTCAGCTCCGGATCCTCTTCCATCAGGCGCCGCTGCAGCCAGGCCTCCGCCGCCACCAGGTACACGAGCTTCACCACACTGGCCGGGTAGCGCTGCCGGTCACCCCCCCAGGTGGCACCGGCCACCGGCAGGGCCTCCAAGGACGCTCCACTGAGGCTGGTAGCCCGATCCAGCAGCGACTCGGGGTAGCGGAGCCAGGTGATCGAAATCTGATCCGCCAGGTCAGGTCTTCCCTGTCTCGCCAGGTGGGCCACAAGGCGTGCCAGGGTCTCGCCCATGGCCGGATCGAGGTTGTAGAACGCCATCGCCCCAGGCCCACGTGATGGCGACATTAGGCAGCCCTGCGCCCGATCCCTTCCCTCGGGGCACCCAATGGTGTCTGCGGCATCCCCTTGATGCCTACAGCCGTGCCAGGGGACCCGGTTTGGCCACTCAGGTGGCGGCGGGTCGCCATCTCAGGGTGCTGGAGAGCGATGGGTCCCGTCTGCGGGTACGCCTGCTGGAGGATGGTTATCCCTGTTGGCTGGAGCGGCAGGCACTGGCTCCGGCGGCTCTTCCCGCCGGGCCCCCTCGGCTTCCCCGCCTGGATCGCGTCAGCATCGCCGCCCGGATGAACACGGTGCTGGCCTTTGCCGAAGCGGCCCGTCAACGGCCCAACCACTACCTCTGGGGGGGCACCCTGGGCCCGGATTTCGACTGTTCTGGGCTGGTTCAGGCCGCCCATGCCGCCGTGGGCATCTGGTTGCCCCGCGATGCCTACCTCCAGGAGCGCTTCTGCCGGCCGGTGGCCGTGCGGGTGGGGGAAACACACTTGCTGGAGCCTGGCGATCTGATCTTTTTCGGCAGTCCGCGGCGCTGCACCCATGTGGGACTGCATCTGGGCGGCGGCCGATACCTGCACAGTTCTGGCCGCGACTACGGCCGCAACGGCATCGGCATCGATGATCTGAATCCCCGCAACAGCGACCCGGTGGCCAGCCACTACCGCGCTGAGCTGCGGGGGGCCGGCCGGGTGATGCACAGCCACGATGGCAGTCCCCTTCCGCCCTAAGCGACGGGTATCGGTTCCGGAGTCCCCGGAGCCGGCATCGGGCTTGAGTACGGTGGCGTGCCTAGCACCCTTCCGTGCGGCCATGGCTGAGTCAGCCGCTCCGACCAGCTTGACCGGGGTCCAGCTCCAGGCTGTGGCGGTTTCGCCCGAGTTCCCATCGTCTTCCACCAGCCTGGACCTCTCGGTGGTGGTGCCTCTCTACAACGAGGAAGGCAGCCTGCCCCACCTGATCGACCAGGTGCTGGCGGCCCTGCGGCCCCTGCCGCTCCGTTTTGAATTGGTGCTGGTGGACGACGGCTCCCGTGACGGTACCCCAGCCCTGCTGCGCGATCTGGCTGGCCGGGTGCCTGAATTGGTGGCTGTGCTGCTGCGCCGCAACTACGGGCAGACCGCCGCCATGGCGGCCGGATTCGACGCCAGCCGCGGTGCGGTGATCGTGACCCTCGATGGCGATCTCCAGAACGATCCCGCCGATATTCCCCTCCTCCTGCAGCGTCTGCAGGAGGGCAACCTCGATCTGGTGAGCGGTTGGCGGCATCAACGTCAGGATGCGGCCGTGAGTCGCCTGTTGCCCTCGCTGGTGGCTAACAAGCTGATTGGCCGGGTTACCGGCGTGAAGCTCCACGATTACGGCTGTTCCCTGAAGGCTTACCGGCGTGAGCTGGTGAGTGATCTGAATCTCTACGGCGAGCTGCACCGCTTCCTGCCCGCCCTGGCTTTCATTGAGGGAGCCCGGATCGGTGAGGTGCAGGTGAACCATCACCCGCGGCGCTATGGCCAGAGCAAATACGGCATCGACCGCACCTTCCGGGTGCTGATGGATCTGCTCACGGTGTGGTTCATGAAGCGTTTCCTCACGCGCCCGATGCACGGTTTCGGATTTGTGGGGCTGGTCTGCCTGGGAATCGGGTTCAGCACCGGCCTTTGGCTCGTGGCCCAGAAGCTGCTGCTGGGCAGTGATATCGGAAACAGGCCTCTGCTCCTGCTTGCCGTACTGGCGATCCTCAGCGGAGTGCAGCTGTTCTGCTTTGGCCTGCTGGGAGAAATGCAGATGCGCACCTATCACGAAAGCCAGGGAAGGCCGATCTACCGCGTGCGGGCCACCTTGCGCGGCGGGGCGGCGGGCTGAGGGGTTTCGCGCCGGGACCGGGAGGGACGCCCCCGGAAGCGTTCGATCGCCGCCGCCGCCTCCCGCACCACGGCTGGATCGGGATCCCGCAGGGCCTGGCGCAGCAGGGGCAGGGTGGAGCGATCGCCCCAATGGTGGGCCGCCCGGACAGCCTCCAGCCGCCAAGATCCCCCCTGGTTGTAGTGCGCGCGCAGGGTTGCCCGGAAACGCAACACCTCATGGGTGACTCGGCGATTGGGCAGCTCCAGGGTCGCTGGCCGCGCTTGCTCCCTGGGGCTCCCTGGGGATTCGGGGCGGCCAGAGACCAGCAATCCTTTGGAGTCGGCCCCGGCGGCCCCAGTCCGTTCGGCAGCAGGCTTGCCGCCGCCTGCCTGCACCAGCGCAATCTGGGCTCGGTTCAGGGCCGCAACAGCACTGGTGTCGGCGTTCCGGATCAGGGAAGGTCGGCGTCGACCGAGGAGCCACAGGGCCGCCACCACGGCAGCAGCTAGGGAGGCGGGCACGGCGCTGGCTGAACTTTTATGTCGCCCCTTACGGCAGCAACGGGTGCGCTCTAGGGGGTCTCCGTACAGTAACGACGGTTGTACTGGCTCAAGCCATGACTGGAGAATTTGCTGCTGCCTGGTTGCCCTCGGTGTTGGTTCCCCTCGTGGGAATTTTGGCTCCCGCGGTGGCCATGGCCCTCCTCTTCAACGTGATCGAGGCCACCGACTGAGCTTCACCTCATCGACTTCGATGTCCGGGCCCCTAGGCCGATCCCTCCGCACCATCTCGACACCATGACTGTGACCCCCGTGGCCGACCCCACCGTCGGCAATCTGGCCACCCCCGTTAACAGCAGCTATTTCTCAAAGGCCTTCCTCAACGCCCTGCCGGCCTATCGGCCGTCCCTCTCCCCGAATCGTCGGGGACTCGAGGTGGGCATGGCCCATGGCTTCTTCCTTTACGGGCCCTTCGCGATCACCGGTCCGCTCCGCCTCACGGAGTACGGCACCACCGCCGGCCTTCTGGCCACGATTGGCCTGGTGTCCATCCTCACGGTGTGCCTTTCCATCTACGGCACCGCCGGTAACGGCCCGAACGTGCAGCCTCCCGATGCCACGATCGACAATCCCCCCGCCGATCTGTTTACCAAGGCCGGTTGGGCGGAGTTCGCCAGCGGCTTCTGGCTCGGCGGATGCGGTGGTGCTGCCTTCGCCTGGTTCCTTTGCAGCACGGCAATTGTTTCGCCGTTGGTGAACATCGCCGGCGGCGTCTGGAGCACCAACTGACAGCTTCACGCTTCGTTCCAGATCGGAATAGCACCGAAAGCCCCGCAAAGCGGGGCTTTTTCATGGGTTCTTGTTGATGGGTCTCCAGGTCATCCAAGCCCGATTCGCTGATACCGGAATGTCCAAACGCTGGCCATGGGATCCTCGGCCCGCTGGCGGAGCCGCAGGGTGCTCTCAGGGTCTTGCCGACGGCAAGTCGATTGGGCGGCGCCTTCGTCCGTTCACATCGAGCAGCAAGCCACGGGAACGACTCATGTCGATTCACCATAAAAAAGCCCCGGCCGAAGCCGGGGGTGATGCGTCCCTCGTGGAGACAGGCGGTCTTCGGGATTAGCCGAACTTGCCTGACGTGGAGGCGATGAGGAAGGCCCCATAGGTGAGGATGTAGCCAATGGTGAAGTGAGCTAGACCCACCACCCGAGCTTGCACAATCGAGAGAGCCACGGGCTTGTCGCGCCAGCCCACCAGGTTGGCGAGCGGGGTGCGTTGATGCGCCCAGACGATGGTCTCGATCAGCTCCTGCCAGTATCCACGCCAAGAGATCAAGAACATGAAGCCTGTAGCCCATACCAGGTGACCGAACAGGAACATCCAGGACCAGACGGCCAGGTTGTTCGAGCCAAACGGGTTGTACCCGTTGATCAGCTGGGAGCTATTCAGCCACAGGTAGTCGCGGAACCAGCCCATGATGTAGGTGCTGGATTCGTTGAACTGGGCCACATTGCCCTGCCAGATGGCGAGGTGCTTCCAGTGCCAGTAGAAGGTGACCCAACCGACGGTGTTCAAGGCCCAGAAGACTGACAGATAGAAAGAGTCCCAAGCCGAGATGTCGCAGGTGCCACCACGGCCGGGGCCGTCGCAGGGGAAGGAGTAGCCAAAGTCCTTTTTATCGGGCATCAGCTTCGAACCGCGGGCATCCAGGGCGCCCTTCACCAGGATCAAGGTGGTGGTGTGGAGACCCAGCGCAATGGCGTGGTGCACCAGGAAGTCACCAGGACCGATCTGGAGGAATAGGGAGTTGTTGCCGGCGTTGATGGCCTGCAGCCAGCCCTCGATCCAGTAGCCACCAGGACCGGGAGGGTTGCTCACCAGGCTGTTGGGGTTGGAGAGGAACACATCCATGCCATAGAGGGCCTTGCCGCTGGCGGCTTGGACGAACTGGGCAAAGACGGGCTCCACCAGGATCTGCTTCTCGGGGGTACCGAAGGCCACCACCACGTCGTTGTGGACGTAGAGGCCCAGGGTGTGGAAACCGAGGAACAGGGACACCCAGCTCAGGTGGCTGATGATCGCTTCCTTGTGCTCGAGCATCCGGGCCAACACATTGTTCTTGTTGGCTTCAGGGTCGTAATCACGGATGAAGAAGATCGCACCGTGGGCGAAGGCACCGCACATCAAGAAGATGGCGATGTACTGGTGGTGGGTGTAGAGGGCTGCCTGGGTGGTGTAGTCCTTCGCGATGAACGCGTAGGACGGCAACGCATACATGTGCTGCGCCACCAGGCTGGTGACCACGCCGAGGGACGCCAGAGCAAGACCCAGCTGGAAGTGCAAGGAGTTGTTGATGGTGTCGTAAAGGCCCTTGTGACCAGCGCCGAGAGCGCCTCCGAAAGGAGTGCCCTTGGGTGGGTTATGGGCTTCGAGGATCTCGCGGATCGAGTGACCGATACCAAAGTTGGTCCGGTACATGTGACCAGCGATCACAAACAGACAGCCAATCGCCAGGTGGTGATGGGCAATGTCCGTCAGCCAGAGCGCTTCGGTCTGGGGGTGGAAACCACCCAGGAAGGTGAGGATCGCGGTGCCGGAACCGGTGGTGGTGCCGAACAGCTGATTGGCGGTGTCGGGGTTCTGGGCGTAGACGCCCCAGTTACCGGTGAAGAAGGGAGCAAGCCCTGCAGGGTGCGGAGACACCGAGAGGAAGTTGTCCCAACCCACGTGCACACCGCGCGATTCAGGGATCGCCACGTGAACCAGGTGACCGGTCCAGGCGATCGAGCTGAAGCCGAACAGAACGGCGAGGTGGTGATTGAGACGGGATTCAGCGTTCTTGAACCAGGCCAGGGATGGCAGGAACTTGGGCTGAAGGTGGAGCCAGCCGGCAAACAGGGCCCAAGCCGACAGGATCATCATGAAGATGGAACCCTGATAAAGCTCGGCGTTGGTGGTCATGCCGATCGTGTACCACCAGTGGTACAGACCGGAATAGGCGATGTTCACCGGTGAGGTTGCGCCCGCTTGGGTGAAGGCGGTGATGGCGCCTTGGCCGAAGTGGGGATCCCAGATCGCGTGAGCGATGGGACGCACGTGCAGCGGATCGGCGACCCACTGCTCAAAGTTGCCCTGCCAGGCGATATGGAACAGGTTGCCCGAAACCCAGAGGCCGATGATCGCCAGATGACCGAAGTGGGTGGAGAACAGCTTCTGATAAAGCCGCTCCTCCGTCATTCCGTCATGGCTCTCGAAGTCGTGAGCCGTGGCGATGCCGTACCAAATACGGCGGGTTGTCGGGTCCTGTGCCAGACCCTGGCTGAACGAAGGAAATTTCGTTGCCATTGGGAAAGGTCAGGTGGAGGTCAGCCGACCGC
>Ga0209401_1001088_pt1 | contig 18116 bp, 20 predicted proteins | sample M_140807_MF_Meta_FD_187318 | JGI IMG/M metagenome (GOLD analysis project Ga0209401, IMG submission 187318) | Freshwater microbial communities from Lake Montjoie, Canada to study carbon cycling - M_140807_MF_MetaG (SPAdes) (version 2) | ecosystem: Environmental > Aquatic > Freshwater > Lake...
CGGCGGCCGCCTGGATCGGACGCACCTCATCGAGGTTGCGGCCATCGACGCGCTTGCCCTCCTTGAGGATCTGCTCGCGCATCAACTTCTTGGTGAGGCTCTTGAAGCTGTTGCCCAGCACCTTGTTGTTGCCGGACACCACCAAACGGACGGCGTCGTCGTCTTTGAGGGAGGCGATCTTCTCGCCCACGGCGGCCTTGATCACATCGAGCTTGCCATCGCGCTCGGCCTTGGTCTGGCTGAACTGCTTGAGCACCTCACCGATCGGCTTGGCGCATTCCTTCTCCAGGAAGGTGGGCAGGGCGGGATCTTCCACCTTGGGCTCGGGAAGCACCTGCTCGATGCCCAGATCGCTCAGCAGTTGGAGCTGGGCCTTGATCAGTTCGCCCACGGCCTCGTAGCCGAAGTCGATCGCCTCGATCACGTCCTGCTCGGGCAACTGGTTGGCGCCGGCTTCCACCATCACCACACCGGAAGGGGTGCCGGCCACCACCAGGTCAAGCTCGCTGCGCTCAATTTCGCGGTAGCTGGGGTTGAGCACGAAGTCGTCGCCCAGCAGGCCCACCCGCACGGCCGCCATCGGACCGGCGAAGGGGATCTTGGCGAGCAGGGTGGCGATGGAGGCCCCGGTCACGGCGAGCACATCGGGGGGGACCCGCTCATCGAGGGAGAGCACGGTGGCCACCACCTGGATGTCGTCCCGCATCCAGGAAGGGAACAGGGGCCGCAGGGGGCGATCGATCAGGCGGGTGGTGAGGATGGCCCGCTCGGGAGGGCGTGCTTCGCGGCGGAAGAAGCTGCCGGGGATGCGACCGGCGGCGTAGAGCCTTTCTTCGTAGTCGCAGGTGAGGGGGAGGAAATCGATGCCTTCGCGGCCGCCGGAGCGGGTGGCGGTGACGAGAACGGATGTATCGCCACACTCAACCAACACCGAACCCCCGGCCTGGGGGGCGAAACGACCGGTGGTCAGTCGGATCTCCCGACCATCAAAGGAGACCGACTGCGTTTGTCCTTGCACTGGGCTTTATGTCCTTTTTTGTTGTCCGCCTCATTCTCGCATCCAGCCTTCACAGGCCACCACCGACTCCCCCAGTCGCAGGGTGGTGGGATGGGAGCGGGCCGCCCTCAGCAGGGCCATGTAGGCCGTGTCATCGATCTCACGGCAGCCGAAGCGCTCCAGATGCGGGTTGCTGAGCTGCACATCGAACAGGCTGAAGCCACTGGCCCCCAGGGCTTCCACCAGGCCCACCAGCATCGCGTTGCCGGCGTGGGCCCGGACATGCACCATCGATTCGCCAATCCAGCAGCTTCCGATTCCGATCGCCAGCAGCCCGGCGGCCAGCTCCTGCCCCTCCCACACCTCCACGCTGTGGGCCCATCCGGCCCGATGCAGTTGGCCATAGATCCGGGCCAATTCGCCGCTGATCCAGGTGTCGGGGCGGTCGGCGCAGCCGCTGAGCACCGCCTCAAAGGATCGGTTGAGACTCAGCTGGAAGCCTTGGTGATGGAGGTGACGCCGCACGGAGCGGGGCACACGAAATTGATCGTCCAGGGGGATGAGGGCCCTGGATCTGCTGCGCCAGAGCGCCAAGCGGCCGCTGGTGGAATCGGCCATGGGAAACCATCCCTTGGCGTAGGCCTGAATCCACCAGGGAATGGGCCAGTGTTCGGAGGGCTGGCGGGGATCCGCGCCAGCTGCTCCGCTTGGCCCTGCCATCGTCAGCCGGGTGAACCGCCTGAGGCGGCGATCACCAGCTGGACTTCACCACACCGGGCAGTTCACCCTTGTGGGCCCGTTCGCGCAGCTGGTTGCGGCAGAGGCCGAAATCGCTGTACACACCCCGGGGCTTGCCGGTGGCCCAGCAGCGGTTGCGCAGGCGCACGCGGGCGCTGTTGCGGGGCAGGGCCTGGATCTTGCGGTGGATTTCGAGCCGCTCCATCGGGTCGGCGGCGGCTTCAAAGGCGGCCTTCAGGGCCGTGCGCTTGGCGGCGAACCGATCCACCATTTTCTGGCGCTTCACATCGCGCGCGATCATCGACTTCTTCGCCATGCGGCCGGGTGCTCGGGTCGTAGAGGAGTCTGCAACCTTAGCGCGTGGCGCGGGCGGGTTCGATGCGGGCTGGTTTCAGTTGCCGAGCAACTGCTGGATGGCCGGGAGCTGGCTGGTGTCTTTCACGATCAGCACCAGGCTGAGCCCCACCAGGAGCACAAAGCCCGACTGCATGAAGGCCATCTGGAAGCGCTGCGGCAGGGGCCGACCGCGCAGGCCCTCGATCAACAGCAGGGCGAACTGGCCGCCATCCAGCATCGGCAGCGGCAGGGCGTTGAGCACCGCCAGGTTGATCGAGATCAGGGCGGTGTAAAGGAAGAGGCTGGCGCCCCCCTGGTGGGCCAGCGACGCCCCCATCGCCACGATCTTCACGGGGCCAGACACCTGGCCGGCCGTTTCGCCGAAGTGGGTGATCAGGCTGCCGAAGCCCTCCACCGTGCGGCGGGTGAGGGCGAGGAGGTCGTGGTTGGCCTGGCGGATCGGCTCCAATGGTCCGCGGGCGCGGCGGAACACCTCGCTGCCATTGGGTTGGAGCTGGGCTCCTACCCGGCCGATGCCGCCGAGGTCGGTGGGGGTGAGGGTGAGGTTGAGTTTTTGGTCGCCCCGCTGGGCCTGGAGGGCCAGGCCCTTGCCGGCCGAGGAGCGGATCGTTTCGACCAGATCGGCCACGGCCTGCTGGCCCCCCGCCAGGGGCGCACTGCCCACCTGCACGATCCGGTCGCCCGCCTTGAGGCCGGCGAGGGCGGCGGGCTCGCCGCCCTGAACCCCGGCCACCAGCACGCCGGGGGTGGTGCTGAAGCCCGCCGGGATGCCCACCACCACCCCCTGGGCCACGAGCACGGCCCAGGCCAGCAGCAGGTTGGCGATCACGCCGGCGGCGATCACCAGGGCCCGCTGGTGCAGCGGGCGATTGCGCAGCAGGTCGGGGTCGTCGGCGGGAAAGGGGCTGTCCTCGTCCTCGTCGGGGAAGGCCACGTAGCCCCCCAGGGGAATGGCCCGCAGGGCGTACACCACGCCACGGCGAGTGCGCTGCAGCAGGGCTGGCCCGAACCCCACCGAGAAGCCGCTCACCCGGATTCCTTGCCAGGTGGCCGCCAGAAAATGGCCCGCCTCATGGACCACGATCAGCCCCGCCAGGATCGCCAGTGCGGTGAGAACGCCCATCAGGCCTTTAGCCAAGTGGACCCATTGTGGAGTCCGCCGGATCCCGGTGGCCGGCCCGGAAGGCCGGTTTCCCGCGTTTGGGCCACGCCGATCGGGACCATGGGGGTGGGCGACACGGCGCAGCCCCGCTTGCGGCTGTAGGAGATTAGGCGGCAAGTTCCGCTAAGGACGCACAAGTTGGTGGTGTTAGGCGTCCATCACGGCACACCAGCAACTTCCGCTTCTGCGGCTGATTCAGCATCCCTTCCCCATCATCGGCAAGGAAGATCTTGATCTAGGTTGTCTCTAGCGTCAGGTGGGAAGATCCGAAGTAGCGCGTCAGGGCCTCCGGCAACAACACCGACCCATCCTCCTGCTGCCCATGCTCCAGCAGGGCGGCCATGGTGCGGCCAATCGCCAGGCCGCTGCCGTTGAGGGTGTGCACCAACTTGGTGCCCTTGCCCTCCTTGAAGCGGATCGAGGCGCGGCGGGCCTGGAAATCGGCGCAGGTGCTGCAGCTGGAGATTTCGCGGTAGGCGCCGGCGCCGGCCAACCACACCTCAAGGTCGTAGGTGCGGGCGGCGGAGAAGCCCAGATCGCCCCCGCAAAGCTCGATGCGCCGGTAGGGCAGCTCCAGGGCCTCAAGCACGCCTTCGGCGTCGCGGGTGAGCTGCTCGTGGGCGGTGTCGGACTCCTCCGGGTGGGTGAACCAGTACATCTCCACCTTGTTGAACTGGTGCAGGCGGATCAGGCCGCGGGTGTCGCGGCCGTAGGAGCCGGCCTCGCGCCGGAAGCAGGGGGTGTAGGCGGCATAACGCAGCGGCAGCTGCTCGGCTGGGATCACCTCGTCGCGGTGCAGCGAGGTGAGCGGCACCTCGGCGGTGGGGGTGAGCCAGAGGTCGTCGCCGTCGCAGCGGAAGCTCTCCTCGGCGAATTTCGGCAGCTGGCCCGAGGCGGTCAGGCTGGCGGTGTTCACCAGGATCGGGGGCATCACCTCCCGGTAGCCGGCGTTGCTGTGGCGATCCAGCATGAAGTTGATCAGGGCGCGCTCCAGACGGGCGCCCTGGCCCAGCAGGGTCACAAAGCGGCTCTGGGCGATGCGCACGGATCGCTCGGTGTCCACCAAGCCGAGGCGCTCGGCGATCTGCCAGTGCTCCTGTAGGGGTGAGCCGTCAGGGTGGGAGCCCTGGCGGGGGGTGCCCCAGGTCTTCACCAGCACGTTGTCGGCTTCGGAGCGGCCTTCGGGGGTTTGGGCGGAGGGCAGGTTCGGCAGCTCCAGCAGCTGCTGGCGCAGGCGGTTTTCCAGGGCCTTCTCCTCCTCCTCTAGGCCCGCCACCTGTTGCTTGATGCGGTTGCCCTGTTCTCGCAGTTCCGCCACCTCGGGACCATCCGGGCGGGCACCGCCCTGGATCCGTTGGCCCACTTCCCGGCCGATGCGGTTGCCCTCGGCCTGGAGATTGCTGCGCTGCTCCTCCAGATCCCTTTCCTGGCGGGCGATCTGCTGAAGCCCGGTGAGGTCCACCTCCAGGCCCCGGCGGCTGAGCTGCCGGCGGATCAGCTCCGGGTCATCGCGCAGCAGCCGCTGGTCCAGCACGGTGGTAAGGCGTCTTGGGGGGAGCCTAGGGGGCGATCGTGTTTGGGCTGATCAACGCCCCCGCTAGCGCCTCAGAGCACCTGCACCACTTCGCTCACCTCGGGGATGGCTTCGCGCAGCTTGCGCTCGATGCCCATCTTCAGGGTCATGGTGCTGCTGGGGCAGGAGCCGCAGGCCCCCTGCAGCCGCACCTTCACGATCGGCCCATCGATCTCCACGATCTCCACATTGCCGCCATCGGCCATCAGGTAGGGGCGAAGCTCATCGAGCACGCGCTCCACGTTGGGGATGGTGAGGGCGTGGGGATCGGAGACTTCGGAGGTGGTGGCGAGCTGCTGCGGGGGCTCCAGGGAGGTTTCCGTGCTCATGGGGGGCGACGTAGGGGAATCAACAGAGCTTAGGGAGCCCTCCCGGCCTCGGGGCCGGCGGCTTCCCCCCTCCCCCTGAATCAGGCACTGCCCTCCTGTGGGGGGCGGTCCCTAGGATCCTCCCTACCGCCTACTGCCCCCGCCCGGCCCGCATGACCGACGTACCCGCCGCGCGGATCCGCAATTTCTGCATCATTGCCCATATCGACCACGGCAAATCGACCCTCGCTGACCGGTTGCTGCAGGAAACGGGCACGGTGGCCGCCCGCGACATGCAGGCCCAATTCCTCGACAACATGGAACTGGAGCGTGAACGGGGGATCACGATCAAGCTGCAGGCGGCGCGGATGGAATACAAGGCCGCCGATGGCCTCACCTACATCCTCAACCTGATCGATACCCCCGGCCATGTGGATTTCTCCTATGAGGTGAGCCGCTCCCTGCAGGCCTGCGAGGGGGCCCTGCTGGTGGTGGATGCCAGCCAGGGCGTGGAAGCCCAGACCCTGGCCAATGTGTATTTGGCCCTGGCCAATGATCTCGAGATCATCCCGGTGCTCAACAAAATTGACCTGCCCGGTGCCGATCCCGCCCGCATCAGCGAGGAGATTGAGGCGATCATCGGGCTCGACACCAGCAACGCCATTGCCTGTTCCGCCAAGACCGGTCTGGGGGTGCCTGAGATTCTCCAAGCGGTGGTGGATCGGGTGCCGCCGCCGGCCGACAAGTTGGATGAACCGCTGCGGGCGCTGATCTTCGATTCCTATTACGACGCCTACCGCGGCGTGATCGTGTATTTCCGCGTCATCAGCGGCTCCATCGCGCGTCGCGACAAGGTGCTGCTGATGGCCAGCGGCAAGACCTACGAACTCGATGAGGTGGGGGTGATGGCGCCGGACCAGCGGCAGGTGGAGAGCCTCCATGCCGGCGAGGTGGGTTATCTGGCTGCCTCGATCAAGGCGGTGGCCGATGCCCGGGTGGGCGACACGATCACCCTGCTGGCCAACCCCGCAGCCGAGGCGCTGCCCGGCTACACCGAGGCCAAGCCGATGGTGTTCTGCGGCCTCTTCCCCACCGATGCCGACCAGTACCCGGACCTGCGCGAGGCCCTCGACAAGCTCAAGCTCTCCGATGCCGCCCTGAAGTACGAGCCGGAAACCAGCAGCGCCATGGGCTTCGGTTTCCGCTGCGGCTTTTTGGGGCTGCTGCACATGGAGATCGTGCAGGAACGGCTGGAGCGTGAGTACGACCTCGACCTGATCGTGACGGCGCCGTCGGTGATCTACAAGGTGAACATGATCGATGGCAGCGAGATGCTGGTGGATAACCCCGCCACCCTGCCCGATCCCCAGAAGCGCGAATCGATCGAGGAGCCCTATGTGAAGCTCGAGATCTACACCCCCAACACCTACAACGGCGCCCTGATGGAGCTCTGCCAGGAGCGCCGGGGTGAGTTCATCGACATGAAGTACATCACCACCGACCGGGTGACCCTGCACTACGAGATGCCCCTGGCCGAGGTGGTGACCGATTTCTTTGACCAGATGAAGAGCCGCACCAAGGGCTACGCTTCGATGGAATACAGCCTGATCGGCTATCGCAAGAATGAATTGGTGCGGCTCGATGTGCTGATCAATGCCGAGAAGGCCGACCCCCTCACCACGATCGTGCACCGTGATAAGGCCTACAACGTGGGCAAGGGCCTGGTGGAAAAACTCAAGGAACTCATCCCTCGCCAGCAGTTCAAGATCCCCATCCAGGCCTCGATCGGCAGCCGCGTGATTGCCTCCGAAAGCATCAGCGCCATCCGCAAAGATGTGCTCGCCAAGTGTTATGGCGGCGACATCAGCCGCAAGAAGAAGCTGCTGCAGAAACAGGCCAAGGGCAAAAAGCGCATGAAGGCGATGGGCAAGGTGGAAGTGCCCCAGGAGGCCTTTATGGCAGTGCTGAAGCTGAATCAGTAGGCGGCCAGCGCAACCCGAGGCTCAACCTCACAAGTTGGCCAGCTCACAAGTTGGCCAGATCGATCACCGCCGGCAGGCCCGCTCGCGGCTCCTGGAGCTTGCGCAAAAGCCGTTGATCCGCCGTGATCAGGGTGGCCCGTTCCTGTTCGGCGAGGGCCACATAAAGGCAGTCATAGGCCGGGTGGTCGAGCTCCCGGCACCAGTGGGCGGCGCGCGCCAAGAGGGCCGAGGAGGGCACCAGGCGGCTGAAAGGTTCCGATGCCCGGCTGGCCAGCATCTGGAACTGTTCGCTGGTGATCGCTCCGAGCCGCAGGCTCTTCCAGGCCGCGTTCAGCAGTTCCACCAGCACCAGGTCGGGGGCCAGCAGCAGGGTGCCGGGTTCGGCATCCAGCAGCCGGGCGGCTTGCTCCGCGTTCGGCACCGCCGCAAACCAGGCGAAGGCCACCGAGGCGTCCACCACCCAGGCGCGCGCTTCAGCGGCCATCGCGATCCTCGCGGATCAGGGCGGCCACATCCAGGCTGCGGCCGGCAGCCGGGGTGGTGGCCCGCAGGCGGGCGAGTTCATCCCGCAGGGAATCGTCCGTACGGACGGCATTGGTGAGCAGATCCCGCAGGCTCTGCTCGAGGGAGAGGCCCTGCGCCCGGGCCCGGGCCTTGAGCGCGTCCACCACGTGGTCATCCAGCTGTCTGACGAGGACCTGCGCCATGGTGCTGACAACTGATAGTGGTGATGATAGCGAGGGGTCTCCGTGGCGGTTCGGAAGCTCGAGTGCTGAAGCTCAATCAGCAAGGGCGGGCCCTGGCCGCGCGGCTTGCTGTCCGCCGCCGGGAACGCTTGCCGAGCGCTCATTCCTCGCTGCCATGGGAGCCATCGTTCCCCGCAAACCCCCGCTCCCGCCTTCCCCGGAGGGCGGCTTCGTGCTCCCCCTGGCCCTGGGGGTTTCGATGCTGATGTTGCTCGGGAGCCTCTCGCTTCAAACGGTGGCCCTGCAGGGCCGCCTCGACCAGGTGAGCCAGGCGGGCCGGGGTCGCGATGAGGATGCCCTGGTGGGGACCGCCCAGCGGCTGGTGGGTGAGCTCAATCGCCGCCACCCCTGTCTGCTGCCGTTGCCCCTGAGCCGTTGGCCCCAGGATGGCCAGGCCTGCGCCGGCCTGTCCGAGCAGCAGGCCCTGTTGGGGGTGGGCGGATCCTTCGGAGGGCGATTGCTCGCCTGGCAGCCGGATCTCCACCAAGCCGAAGCCCTGGTGGAGGCCGCTCCCGCGGCGCCGGGGAGAACCGCCCGGCGGGCCGCCTTCCGGGTGGATCTCCAGGCCGATCCGCCCCGGGCCCAGTCGCCTCGCCTGCTGGGCCTGCGGGGGGTGGCGCCATGAACTTGGTGGAACTGCTGCTGGCCACGGGGCTGCTGCTCGGCTCCAGCGCGGCGTCGCTGGGCGTGTGGAGCCGGGTGTCCGCCACCGTGGTGGCGGACCGGCAGAAGCTGGGGCAGCTCGAGAGCCTGGAGACGGAGGTGCAGGCGGTGGAGGCTCGGCTGCAGGCTCCGCAGTCGGATCCCTTCGGCCAGCCCCTCTCCTGCGAGGCGCAGCTCCAGCGGCTTGTGGCCCGGCTGGAGAGCCAGCCTCCCCGGGCCGGTGTGGTGCGGAGCCTGGAGCTGCCGGCGGGGAGCGACCTCCTGCTGGTCCGCCTGCGCTCGGGTGATCAGGAGCGTCAGCGGCTGTACAGCCCGGCGGCCTTTGGAGGGTGTGGCGGGGATCCGGCCCAACCTCCCGGGCCTGGATCCAGCCCTGGCGATGGCGTAGGGAGGCGGTGATGGCGCGATCTGAAGCCTTCACCCTCCCGGAACTGCTGGTGGTGGTGGCGATCCTGGGCTTGATGGGGATGATCACCCTGGGGTTCGGAGCGGAGCTCCTGGCACGGCTCGAGGTGGAGGCCGCCACCCGCAGGCTTTTGGTGGGGCTGGAGCGGGGCCGCAGCGCAGCGGAACGCCAGGGGCGCCCCTGTGCCCTCAGCCTGGAGGCTGGCGGATGGGGGGCACCCCGTAGCAGCGCTCTGCCCGCCTGCGCTGGCGTGCCGCTGGCCCTGGAGGAGGGAGTCGGCCGGGAGGCGGCGCTGCGGCTGGAGCACAACCTCCCCCCAGCGGTGCGCTTCAGCAGCAATGGCCTGGTGCTCGATGGCGGCACGGTCCAGGTGGCCCACCGGGCCACGGCCCTCAGCCGCTGCGTGGTGGTCTCCCTGCCCCTGGGGGTGACCCGGGTCGGGCTGTATGGGGGCGGCAGCTGCCGCCCGGATCCGAACCTCTGACCATGGCGAAGCCTTTGCCGACCGCTGCGCTGGAGTTCCGAACCGGCCCTAGCCAGCGCCGGGCTGCCCGGGCCTTCACCCTGGTGGAGCTGATGCTTGCCCTGGGGATGGGTCTCGCGCTGAGCGCGGTGCTGCTGCAGCTGCTGTTGGCGGAGGCACGGCAGGGGGCCCTGCTGGTGCAGCAGTGGCGCGAGCGCACCTTCCAGCGCCGCAGCCTGGACCTGGTGCGGGGCGACCTCCAGCGCGCGGAGGCGATCCGGGTGGGTTCCGCCGCTGGCTCCCCCTGCCCCCTCGCCGGCCGCGAAGCCGTGCTTCAGATCAGCACGGCCGAGGGACCGATCACCTACACAGTGGGCCTCCCCCCCAGTGCGATCTGGCGGGGCCGGGTGCTGATGCGCTGCGGGCCCGCCTTCGGCCTGGATGGGGAGCCCAGCCGCGGGGCAAGCCAGAACCGCGTGGTGATCGACGCCCTGGTGCCGAAGGGCTTCCGGGCGGAGATCCAGGGCATCGGCCAAGTGCGCCTGGGCATGGAGCAGGAATTTCCCCTGGCCCGCGGGGGCGTGCACAGGCTGGTGAGTGGTGTGGTTGTGGCGGCTCCCACGGCTGAGGGTGGCTGAGAGGAGGCGCCTCCCCTTCACCAAGGGCGGCCCGGGCTGACGACCTGTTGCTGATGAGAACATCTCATGTAGGATCAGCAATCCATACGACGACGTCGGCATGATCGTCGGCCCAGACCGCTTCCGAATCGCCAGGCTCGACGCCTCGGGGCCTGGCGATTCCAATCAAGGGGTTGTGGTTCAGGCGGTGTTGGTCATGGTCCTGGTGACCACGATCGGCGTTCTGTTGATTGCAGCCCGGTTGGCTGGATTTAGGCAATCGGCAACCTCTACCTCCCTCTCCAATGCGGCACGGCAGGCGGCTGAGTTCGGTTTAGCCGAAATCGTTTCCGAAATGAATAGGGATGCAAAATCCTATCTCTGGGTCACAAAGTTTAGTGAGTGGAATAATGTCAGGGATAGCGATCTAAGGACTTGTGGTGTGATGTCCACGGCCGCTGATCGTGACGTTGGCCGTCCAATAACCGGTTCAACGCTGCCAATAGCCGTTTCAGGCGAACTTCCTAATTCTTCCACCGCTTCTGTAAGACTTTCCTACAGACTCACTGACTTCCAGGCGCCGTTCATCTTGCCCGGCTCGCTGCCTGAATCACTTTCAAGCTCACCTCAAAGAATTTGCGGGGAGACAGGCAAATTCGGCAATTTGATCGGAGGCACGGCCGAATTGACTATTGTTGGAACTGTGATGCGTCCCGATGGTTCGCCCTTGAGCACGTACGCATTGAAGCGCATGGTCTCGGTGAAGCGAGTCGCTCCGATCTTTAACAATCCGATTAACCAAATCCCTTTGAGCCGGACCTATGCCTCTGGTGACAGTCGTTTTCCGAATTTCCCCGTTGCTCCAATTGGTGGAACCTATTACCGGCTAAATTGTGTGCCTAAGAATGGTTCTGTAGCTGTCATCACATGCTCAGCGGACTCTGACTCTGGACCTCTGCCACCCGAGGATTTCAAGAGTGGAATCGATCAAATCCCCCCACCACCTTTGGATTATTTTCCTTTCGTGCGTGGTGTGCCATGGCCCGGGGTTTGTAATGAGGATGGAAACAATGTGCGCTGCTTGGTTGAATCCATCAAGGTGGATGCAGATACAGCTAATCCGATCCAGGCATTCCGAAGTGCTAAGGCCAATATGTTGGTGAAATCGCCCCCGCCCCGGAAGCAGGTTGAGATTTTTCTTAGCAAGGATATAACTGTTGGAATGGGTTCAATACTCTCCGGGGATTACTGGTCTAGGTTCCGAATTTATGGCGTCGCTTCGGGCAACTGCGGAAGTCAGAAGATAACCATGAATCCACTGCTAACGCCTGTTAAATTCGTTGAACCGAATTTGCAGAATGTCTTCGTTTGGCTCCCCAAAGGAGAGATAAAACTAGCAACCACCAGACCCGCGGTGACCCAAATTCAATCTTTGGTAGGTTCTGTCTGCAAAACTGTTTCTTTTGCTCCCGTTACGCTCCTTTCACACCGCAATTTCTTTGAAGGACTCGGAGGTGCGTATGATTTCGAAGGGGTGTTCGGAGGTCAATTACCGATTCGCTTTATCTATCGTGGATTCGGTGGTGCTGAACTAAGCATCTCATCCTAAAATGGCGCGATTTCTTTTCTGTCATCCTCAAAATTCCCCTAGGCCTCAAGGCCACGCATTCACGATCTTGGAGGTGTTGGCGGCGATCGCGATCGCTACTGGTGTGATTAGTTTACTGGTTCCCACCCTTCTAAGGCAAGTTTCGCGAGCGGAAGAGTCCAGTCGCCTAATGGCGGTGGAGGCAGTGGTGTCTCGCGACCTAAATTGGTTCGCCAACTATGCCACGTTTTGGAGATTATTGGTCGGTACTTATGATGTACCATCTGACGTTACGCAAACGCGAAACATCTCTGGTGCTGCGGCTTTTTACGTGCCAACCGCTGCTAACTGCGCACGTCCGGCTGACTCTCTCCTGAATGATGCCTTGAAGATAACAAGTACTGGGTTTAAACCGCCCTACCCAATCAACAAGGCTAGCGCTACATCTTTACAGGGTTCCGAAATTGCTGGAGCTGCTGTGGTTGTCAGCCGTACAGTCACTCCCATTGGCAATAAAATTCGCCTTTCCTATAGTAGTTCTATCAATGGCTTTTTATTCAGGCGCGAGGAATCGATCCTCGTTGAGGCTGCTGCCTGGTGCGATCGGTTGCCATGAGGTTGCCATGAGGTGGTTGTCATGAGGTCGAGGTCGCGGCAGGCATTCACTCTGTTTGAACTGATGGTTGCCGTCGCCGTGATCGGGATCATTTCATCCTGGGTTTTTCGTAGCACCTACACCTACCTTCAGGAGCAGCATCTTCGTCAGGCCGCCAATGAATTTGTCAGCTATTTGCTCACCGCTAGGGCGAGGGCCCTGCGCGAGGGGAGTTTGTCTGGGAGGGCTTGTGAGCTGCAGCTGATCGCGACCACCGTTGCGCCAACCACCCATCCGGAAAACGTTTGCAAAGACTCCCCGCGCCTTGATCTGTTGGCTGTCAGCGGTGGTGATCATCTCCAAATCACCTCAATGCCGGAAAGTTCGTTGATAACCTTTAATCGGTTGGGAGTTGTGGCTTCATCAAATCTTTCCAATTCAAACATTGTGCCGCTTCCACGGATTTTCTATTTTTCCAATAGTGCCACCCAAGTGCAGCAATGCGTGTTGGTTGATCTCAGCTCCCTCCGCATCGGCTGGCGCAACTCGCCGAGAACAGAGTTATGCACCTACGATGAAAACTAGTTTTTGCCGTCTCCTGGCACTGATGAAGGCCAGTTCCCCTAGCCGTAGAACTGTTGCCATGCAGCATGGCTTCACATTGGTGGAGCTTTTGATGGCTGTCGCCCTCGGATCGGTGGTGCTGGCTTCCCTGGGTGGTTTTCTGCTGGTCTCTGAGCTTAGGGTCTCGGCAAAAATTCAACGCAACCTTGCGTCTAAGGATGCCGCAACTCGGGCGATTCATCTCATGCGTGAAGAGGCGCTGTTATCTAGTTATATTAGGGGTCCAGTTGTGCCGGCGTCTGATTTTTGTGATGACGCCCCTCTCGCTTATGTACAGCGCGGCGATCCCACGGGTAAACTCACGATTTGTTATAAACTATTGGATTCTAAAAACCCGCCTTCGGATCTTCCTGACATTTATCAGAACGCCTTCGACGGTCAATGCGTTCTCCTTCGCAAGGGCCCCTCTTACAAGCCCAATGGTGACCTGGACACCTCGTCTGATTCAGTCATCCAAGTCTTGCTTGTGGGTCCAGCGCAGCCATGCACCTTCACCGTTGCCTTGACGAGCACGATCACCCTGGGTGCGGCCACCTACAGTCGCAACGCCGATATTCAGCTCAAGCTCGATTCCAGCAAGCCGTACAGCTTCAGCGCAAGGGTGCCCTCTAATCCGGCCTATGATGGCAATGATTTTTATCAATACACATGTTCGTCTGAGGAGAGTCAGGCTGGGAGCTGTTCCTATGCCGACCTAGCTGTCCTGCATCTCAAGCAAGCTAAAGATTATGTCGGAGCGACCAGTAAGGAAAACATCGTTTACTTCGATAATCCCGCTTCCGCGTACACCCTTCTCGATCAGCGATCGGGCTCCGCGTCGTGCACCTACGCCCAGTGCTACGTTGAAGAGCGACGCGGCGGCTTGGGGGTGCAACTCTCCTTTGTTGATGCCTTGGTCTTCACTGACAAGGAGATTCGGCCCCGATAGCTGATTCATGTAGTTCTCGATGAAGATCAAGCATGCCGAAACTGGTGATGCGCTTGGACTTGTCGGTTTGAAATACAGGCTGGCCCATGCTCGCTCGGCAACGTAGCCGGGGTGAGCTGGCCATTGCAGACCTCGATCGGGGATGGTGGCGTTCGGTGTTGGCGCCTACTGCCATCTCGGCATCTTGGCAACGCGAACCAGCTTTGCCATGCCGGCGATGGAAAGTCCGAGGAGTTCGCCGAAACGCGTGTGTGGTTCGCAGCCGTGCAAAAGTTTTCTTTAGCTACCACCTGTGCCCTATCCATAAAAACGTCCCGGGACTGAGGTCCGGGACGCTTGTACGAGAACTGGAGGATCAGGAGAAGGAGCAGCTCATGTCTCCAGTGTTTGTAACAGTAACTGTGACTGTTTTGTTGGTTGCAACTGCAGTTTGATTAAGGCACTTGACGCCGACAACTTTTTCGCTAGTCCAGGTTTTAGCGAAGGTGCCCCCCGACGTTGAGCACCCAGCCGGAGCAGTTCCTACGCCACCGCCGGCCACATAGACGGCACATTCTTTGCCTAAGCCCACAACTTCACCCACAAAGGCCCCTGCTTGGGCATTATCACGAACATCCAGAAACTTGGGAAGGGCCACCGCGGCCAGGATGCCGACGATGCCCACCACGACCAGCAGTTCGATCAGGGTGAAGCCCTTGGCCTGCCCTTTGCGCTGGCGGAGTTTGCGGAGCAGTTCGAGTTGGAGTTTGGTGCGCATGGATGCCTAAACACGTCGACGTGCACCACGATACGCGCCCTTTCCTGGGGCGTCCATACATCGGCATTGGCGCGTGGATGATGCGGTAGCGGCTCAGAGGCGCTGCAGCGCCTGGGCTTCCCGCGCCAAGGAATCAGGGGCTTCGGCTTGATTCATGCCTGCCTCGGGAATCGTTCACGGATTTTGACCGTGGCATGAATGAGATTTTCAGCGAGCTCTCACGAATGTTTCACTCGGCCCACCTGGGCGCGGTTGCCCCGCCAGCGGGCCTGGGGCCTGGCCAGGGGCGGCTAGGTTGAAGGGAGAACCCTCCGAGCTTGTCCATACCCCTGCTGGCCCGCCCCCATGGCTCCCTGCGGCAGTGGTTGCTGTCGGGCAGCTTGATCGCGGTGCTGGCGGGCTATGGGGTGCTGCTGTTGGCCTATGGCTGGCTGGCGGAGTTCGACCGCCGCGAAGCCCACCGGCAGGTGGCCAGCCAGCTGCTGGCCTGGGTGGAAAAGGAGGGAGCCCAGCCCGGCCATGCCTCCCTGATCGGCGTGAACGCCTGGATCGAGACCTCCGCTGGCACCCAGCCCCTGGCCCGCGCCATGAATCGCAGCCATGGCCTGCCCCCCCTTGCCATGATGCGGCGCCAGCAGCGCGGCGGGGTGGTGGCGGGCCCCTGGCTTTACCAGGGCCACAGCTATCTCTCGAGCACCATGCACGTGGGGGCCAAGCAGTCCGGGGTTTCCCTACATCTGCTTCAGGATGTGACCCTCGATATCGGCCGGCAGCAGCGCAACTCCCTGCTGCTGCTGCTGTTTGCCGGTCTCTCCACCCTGGTGAGCGGCACCCTGTTGCGGTCGGTGCTGAAGGCGGGACTCCGGCCCCTGGAAGACCTCGGCGACCGCATGGAGCAGATCGAATCCGAAACCCTCGGCGACAAGCGCCTGCCCCTGGCGCCCCAGCCCCGCGAGCTGCAGCGCATCGCCGGCTCCTTCAACGACCTGCTGGATCGCCTGGCGGTGTCCTGGGAGCGGCAGCGGGCCTTCGTGAATGCCGTGAGCCATGAATTGCGCACGCCAATCACCCTGGTGTCCGGCTACGCCGCCCGCCTGCAGCGCCGCGGCACCAACCTCAACGCCGCCCAGCGGGAACAGCTCCATCTCATTGAGGAGGAGGCCGGCCGGATGGGCCGCATGGTCACCGATCTGCTCGATATCGCCCGCAGCGACTCCGGTCAGCTCACCCTGCGGCGCAACCGCTTCGATGTGGGGGATGCCTGCCTGAGGGTGATCGACCGCATGCAGCCCATGGCCGCCGGCCGGCTGGGGTTGGCCCCGCAAGCGGCGGAGCTTGAGCACTCCGTGCACGCGGTGGGGGATCCCGAGCGCCTCGAGCAGTGCTTGATCAACCTGGTGGAAAACGCCCTCAAGTACAGCCCAGCCACCGGCCTGGTGCAGCTGGCCTGGGAGCCCCGCGGCGATTCCGTGGTGCTGCATGTGCTCGATCAGGGGCCTGGGGTGCCCGAGGAGGACCGGGCCCTGCTGATGAAGCGCTTCCAGCGGGGGAGGAACACCGGCGATGTGCCCGGCAGCGGCATCGGCCTGGCGGTGGTGGACACCCTGATGCAGGCCATGGGCGGAAGCGTCGAGATCGGCGAGGCTCCTGGGGGAGGGGCCGATTTCCAGTTGGTCTTGCCCGCGGCCCCTGGCCAGGAGCTCAGCTCGCCTGCTCCATCATCGCCGCGAGCAGCGCAGGAAGCCCCGTCTTGACCACGAAGCCATCGGCTCCGGCCGCCTTCACCTCTTCCTCATCGGCGGGATCCCAGTGGGCGCTCATCAGTAACACCTTCGTGGTGAGGCCCTGCTGGCGCAGCAGCCGCAGGCAGGTGACGCCATCCATCTCCGGCAGCCCCACATCCAGCAACACCAGATCGATGCCGTCGTTGGTGAGGCCGCTGAGGGCCTCCTCGGCCGATCGATAGCAGACCACCTCGGCGCCCAGATCCTCCAGTTCGAGCTGCAGGAGAGTGCGGATCCGCACGTCGTCATCCACGATCGCCACCGAGCGGGGCGCTTGGGGGTTGGCGTTGGACTCAGCCACGCGCTTCACCCTCCCGCAGCATGAAGCCCACGCCGCGCACCGTTTGGATCAGGGTGGGGCGACCAGCCTGCTCGAGTTTGCGGCGCAGGTAGCGCACGTAGACATCCAGCAGGTTGTCATCGCCGTAGAAGTTCTCCCCCCACACGGCCCGCAGGATGGCCTGCCGCTCGAGAACCCGGCCGGGCGATGCCATCAGGTGGCGGAGCAGCTCAAACTCCCGCACCGACAGGTTGATCGCCTCACCGCCGCGGCTCACCTCCCGGGTGGCCGTGTTGAGGATGAGATCGGAGTAGGTGAGGCGTTCGCCGTTGTCCTCCTCCTGGCCGTAGGAGCTGCGGCGCAGATGGGCCCGCAGCCTGGCCAGCAACTCCTCCACGGAGAAGGGCTTGAGGATGAAGTCGTCGGCACCTGAATCGAGGGCCTCCACCCGCTCCTGCACCCCATCCCGGCCGGTGAGCATCACCACCGGGATGTTGATGCCGCTGGCGCGGATGCGGCGGCACACCTCCACGCCGCTGAAATCCGGCAACTGCCAATCGAGCAGGATCAGGTCGCCGGGGGACTCGCGCAGGGCGACCAAGGCACTGAGGCCATCGGCGGCCTCCCGCACGGCGTAGCCCTCCACCTCGAGCTCACCGACGAGAAACTGCCGCAGCCGGGGGTCGTCGTCGACGATCATCACCTGCAGCTGGCCGCTCCGCGCCGGGCTGGGGCTTGGGTCCTGGTCCACCGATGGGGTCACACAAGCTCGGGCGGTTCCCCCGTTCCGGGAGGAGGCTGCGGCTCCAGATTACGAAACCGACAGCAGGCAGACTGAGGTTCCCTGCCCTGCACCCGGTGCTGCGTTTCCCCTGGCTACCGGCCGGTGCCACCCTCTCGGCGCGGATGGCCCGCTGGGGTGTGGCCATCGTGATCGCCTATGGCCTGGTGGCCCTGCTCACGCCGCTGCTGATTCACCTGGGTGTGCTGGCCGATCCCAATGCCGGCCTGGCCAATCCGATCTATGCCCCGCCCTCCCTGGCCCACTGGTGCGGCACGGATCGCTTGGGCCGGGATGTGTGCGTGCGCACCCTGGCCGGCAGCGGCGTGGCCCTGCAGGTGGTGGCGATCGCCCTGGTGCTGGCCCTGCTGATCGGGGTGCCCCTTGGCATGGTGAGCGGCTATCTGGGCGGCTGGGTCGACCGGGTGCTGGTGCTGCTGATGGACACCCTCTACACCCTGCCGGTGCTGTTGCTCTCGGTGGTGCTGGCCTTCCTGCTGGGGCGGGGCCTGCCCAATGCGGCCGCCGCCCTGTGTGTGGTGTACGTGCCCCAGTACTTCCGGGTGGTGCGCAACCAGAGCGCCCAGGTGAAGGCCGAACTCTTCGTGGAGGCGGCCCGCTCGCTCGGGGCCGGCCCCTTGTGGATCCTGCGCCGCTACCTGCTCCGCAATGTGATCACCTCGGTGCCGGTGCTGCTCACCCTCAATGCCGCCGATGCGGTGCTGGTGCTGGGCGGTCTGGGCTTCCTCGGCCTGGGCCTGCCGGAA
>Ga0209401_1001089_pt1 | contig 18113 bp, 40 predicted proteins | sample M_140807_MF_Meta_FD_187318 | JGI IMG/M metagenome (GOLD analysis project Ga0209401, IMG submission 187318) | Freshwater microbial communities from Lake Montjoie, Canada to study carbon cycling - M_140807_MF_MetaG (SPAdes) (version 2) | ecosystem: Environmental > Aquatic > Freshwater > Lake...
GCACCGGCCGAGGACTGGGATTATGTGCGTACTAAAGAGATTTAGATTCTAACACATCATCCCAGATTTGGTCCATTTTATTTTGTATAACTTTATTTTTATGTTGATTTAGCACCCCAATTGCTCGATATAGATTGGTTAAAAATTCCTGGCTAATACTCTGTTGCCAATCTTCTGAGAAAAACAATCTTTGATTGAATTTTGCGATTTCATATAGTTGTTTCCATAAAATATATTTTTCAGATTTGTTCATCGACGAGATTCTCAACATCTCTTGAACCACTGCATCTAATCTTTCTTTAGGATCGATGATAGTGTCATAGGTCTCGTTGATTATTCCGTCGAATGTACGAAATCCATAGTCTCTAAGATACTGCAAACTGCCATGAGTGGCCATCAATATAAACGGCCGGCCGCATGCGATAGGGCGTAATGTTTTTTCTGTCAGATGTAACCTAGTGTCATCGAATAACGTCTCTAACACCACTTCTATTGCTGTGCAGGAATAATCATCATTGTTGTAATCAGCACTGGCGGTTGAATCATGTGTGTTAATTGGAAAATGCTCAGCTAATCCCTGGAGATTAACAGCTAGGGTTGGGTTTTTAAATTTGTGATCCAGATAATTGAATCCAGCATCATTACTAGAAAAAGAGGTTAGACAATTTTTTTGCAGATCTTGGTTGATCAGTTCATGCATGAATGTTAATCTATATTCTCGTGTGCCCGTCCAGGCACGATTGTATATTAAAAAATCATATCGTATCTGATCAAAATTTACAATTAGTTTTAAATCATGCTGTGCATACCTAAACCAATCGGCTGAGATCATGGCATGACTCCAATAATATATACCAACATACTCATTTTCTTCATATATCTGTAATTGCTGGCTACGTTTTTCAGAGTGTAAAATCATTATTTTATCATACATTCCCATGCGGTCAAGATACACTAACCCACGTAGATGCATCTTAGATAAAAAATCAATTAATGATTGGATCCATAATCTTTCTATTATATCATTTTCCGGAGTATCTGCAAAAATTGAAAGCATCCGATCACGTATGTCAGCCTCGGTATATAAATCATAAAACAATGGTTCTTGATCATGGCATATGATTACCGGGCTAGTTCGATCTCGCCAGTGCGGGTTCACTGAAGGTAATAATCCCAATAAGTCGGCTAGTTTTTTTGAGCCATAGGGACTCCACAGATAAATGAATAAAGCACGGTCGCTGATATCGTGTAAAAAGTTGTATAATCTATCTAAAGGAACACTCATATGAAGAAAATTGGTTTTATTGGAATTGGTAAGCTCGGGCTCGATTGTGCCGAAGTGATGGCGGAAAAACACGAAGTCAGAGGCTATGATATTTACCCACGCACCAGTGCCACTGTGAAAGTTTGTGATATTGACGAACTGGTCAATGAAAGCGAATGGATCTTTATTGCGGTACCGACCCCGCATGCTGAGGGCTATGACGGCAGTGTGCCAAGCAGCCACATGGAACCTCGAGACTTTGGCCACGATGCAGTGATTGATGCGATCAACAAGGTCAATGCTCATGCACATAACTCTAAGAAGGTTGTGTTGATTAGTACAGTTTTGCCTGGCACCACACGCAAACATTTTGTACCATTGTTGGACACAAAACATCAGTTCTTGTACAACCCTTATCTCATCGCCATGGGTTCGGTGAAATGGGACATGGTCAATCCAGAGATGATCATGATCGGCACAGAGGACGGCGATTGGAATGGCGTGGCCGGTGAATTGAAAGACCTGTATGATACAGTGATGCAGAACAATCCACGCTATGAGATTGGAACCTGGGACGAATGCGAAGCCATCAAGATCTTCTACAACACATTCATCTCAGCCAAAGTGGGCTTGGTGAATATGGTGCAGGACTTTGCCATGAAGATCGGCAACATCAATGTGGATGTGGTCACTGATGCATTGGCACGTAGTACCATGCGTATCATGGGTCCAAAATACATGACAGCAGGCATGGGCGATGCAGGTGCTTGTCATCCGAGAGACAATATTGCTCTGCGTTGGTTGGCACAAGAATATGAAATTGGGTATGACTTGTTTGATACCGTGATGCATGCTCGCGAAATCCAAGCAAAGAATCTAGCTAAGTTTATGGTAGATCAGTCTAGCAACTTGCCCATCGCCATTCATGGCAAGGCCTACAAGCCCGATGTTCCTTATTGCATTGGATCATACTCTACCTTGGTAGGACATTACATCAAAGAACTGGGCCATAAAGTTGTCTATCTTGACCCAATGGCAGATGACCCTGCTGATGTTGTGGCAGAATTATCTGGGCCTCATGTGGTGCTATGGGCACACAACCGTAAGATCACATACGAATACACCGGGGATCAATTGGATACACAACCCTATTGTGCAATACCCGCAGGTAGCATCATCGTGGATCCTTGGCGCAAGCTTCGTCAGACCGCCGACGGCATCAAAGTGATCCATTATGGAAACACCCGCAATCATACTTAGATATTATCCTATCCTAAAATTTTGGGATGATGAGTTTAAGAATCTGGATTATGAGAATGAAGAATTCAATGATCCAGATAACTTGCAGCATTGGCTGGACCTTGGGTTTGCTAATCGATTCACAGGTGACATGTGTGACATGCGTAAGCCACAACCCAAGTTTAATGATAAATTTGTAGAAATATACGCCGAAAAAGGCTGGAAGGATATTGGCACCAGTTACTACCGCATGCGGCCTGGAACCATCCTTCCAGTACATCAGGACCTGTACAAAAAGTATGTGAAGTTATTTAATCTTCAAGGAAAAGAAAACTCCATTCGCAGAGCAGTGGTTTATCTTGAAGACTGGAAGTCGGGCCATTACGCAGAATTTAAAGAAAAACCATTTACTGGATGGCGAGCAGGAGATGTAGTAGAGTGGTATTATGATACTCCGCACCTAGCAGCCAACATGGGCACAGAACCTAGATACACGTTACAAATCACAGGGCATTTATGATATCAAGTTGGAATGAATGGGGAGCATTAAAAAAGATCATAGTAGGATCTGCTACTGATGCTAATTGGCCGGTACATGATCCTGTGTTCAACAAGGAAAGTGAAAAAACTACCTGGAAAGAAACTCCTGTGCCGTCGGGCCCTGTGCCTAATTGGATCATTGATGAAGCCAATCAAGACCTGGACCAATTAGCTGCCACACTACAACAACTTGGTGTGGAAGTATTGCGTCCAGCACCGTTTAATTTTCAAGCACACGATGGTTTGTACAATTACTGTCCTAGAGATCGATTTTTAATCTACGGCGATACCATGGTGGACCCAGCTATGATGTATCCTTGCAGAGATATGGAATTGCAATGTTATCATGACATAGTGGATAAGGCAGACCGATATCTGTTCATGCCCAGAAACGAAGGCATGGTTATGGATGCTGCTAATGTGTTGAGATTGAACGACAAGATGTTGTTCTTAGAATCACCTTCGGGCAATCGAGCAGCATACAATTGGATGTGCGAGCAGTTTCCCAATGTGAAGATAGAACTGTGCAATTTCTATTCAGGGGTGCATATCGACAGCACTATCGTGGCCTTGAGAGAAGGCTTGGTCATGCTGAATGCCAGTAGAGTAACATTTGACCAGGTTCCCGAAGTGTTTGATGGGTGGCACAAGATTTGGGTAACTGATGTGGTGGCCCAAAGTTTCTACCAATATCCATATGCATCAAAATGGATAGGTATGAACATGTTGGTGGTAGATCCAAACACAGTGATCGTAGATCAGGCCCAAACCGAATTGATCAAAACATTAAAAAGTTATCAATTTACCGTTATTCCATTGCAGTTGCGCCACAGTAGAACATTAGGTGGCGGATTCCATTGTGTTACCTTGGATTTGGTTAGAAACTAGTGTGGCATTTAAGTAACAAACGATTGACATCATTGTGGAAATCGTGTATAATAAACACATGACTACACCTCGAATCGGATTTTGTTGCAAATGGCTTAATGACCCTAGTGAAACTGGGGGTATGAAAGTCAATGCTGTGGACCGTGATATCAACGGCCGATCAACTACCATGCGCTGGCTACGCGAACACAAAGGCGAAGCCGAACAGCGTCAGTGGGACATCATGAACCACAATGCCCGTGCTGCCTTGCTGATGGTCGAACGTGTGGGTACCTTGCCTCCCGAACGACACATGGTGCGTCTGGGCAGTGAAATGCTGCAAGGCTACACTGAGCCCAGCTGGATCGACTGGTGGCAGCGAAAAGAAATCCAAGACCATTGTGAAAAGATCTTTGCCCCTGTAGGTGAAGCTGCTCGACGACTGGGTGTGCGGCTCAGCTTCCATCCCGGCCAGTTCTGTGTGCTGGCGTCAGAAGCAGACGAGATTGTGGAACGCAGCATACTAGAGTTTGAATACCATGCAGATATGGCTCGTTGGATGGGCTATGGCGCATCATGGCATGATCACGGTTTCAAGATAAATGTACATTTGAGCGGTAAAGGTGGCCCCGCTAAATTCCTACGTACTCTGGGCAAGCTCTCGCCCGAAGCTAGGAATCTAATCGCCATCGAGAATGATGAGATGACAAATGGTATTGACGTTACTTTGGCTGTGGCTGAGCATTGTGCTCTTACGCTGGACATCCACCACCACTGGATCAGCACCGGCGAATACATCACCCCCACAGACCCTAGGGCGCGTCGCGTTGTGGAGTCTTGGCGCGGTACTCGCCCTGCACTTCACTATAGTGTTAGCCGTGAAGATATTCTGGTTGATCACGATACCGGAACTCGACCAGATCTCGCACAACTTCTTGACCGCGGATTCCGTAAGCAGAAACTTCGAGCCCATTCGGACTTTCTTTGGAACTCAGCTGTGAATGACTGGGCATTGACTTTTAGTGACGATTGGGATATCCAAGTAGAAGCCAAAGGCAAGAACTTGGCCAGCCAACAACTGTATGAACAAATGATTGGTGCATAACATTTTAAACAATATCACCACCTGGATCAAGAATGACTATAGAGCATACCCTCTTCGTTTTATCGTGGAAACTACGGCTTGGACTATTAGTATCGGATGTTCGATCACTATGGCGCTCACTGTACCCACACCGCCTCTTATTATCCTGTATCCTATTTTTATCAGCCAGTGTTGTATGTATGGTTGGGCTGCTTATAGCCGCCGATCTTTTGGCATGCTCGCTAACTACATCTTGCTTGTTGCTATCGATAGTGTAGGACTCACACGCATGCTGACATTATAGATGTTTCACCGTGATCAGTTGGAACATGATGGTGCAAAGCGGTATCACAATGCATAAGCTGCCCATCATCCATAATGTGGCCATCATGGCCTGTGCCTTGGCTTCACGGTCTTTTTGCTTCTGTTCTTCAATGCGTCGATCTTCAGCTTGACGTTCTTCCATCATGCGTTTGCGTTCGGCCTGCATCTCATAATACACATCAGCATTTCCCGACCAAAACAAGATATCTTTCAGTTCTTTTTCATGCTGCCGCAAGGCTCTTGACTGCATGGCCAACTCTAGTGCCCGAGCATTGATCTCTGCTGTGCTCATGCGGATAGATTCTATCTTGGCCTTGGTAGCAGAGTGATGTAGTTCATCCGCTGCCTTGTAGAAACTGCTGAATTCGTGTATGAGGCCATTGATATCTTTGCCCAGTTTTACGGCTTGTTTGATACCGGCCACTGCGCCCTGTGCTAGGGCAAAGGCTGTGAAAGGATCTATCATTTTTTCGCATCCTTGCTACTGACGGATTGTGAATTAGGTCGTGGTGGGAGAGGTGGTGGTGGAGGTGGAGGTTCAGGATATTGCACACATACCATTTTGTGCAGCACAGGCAGTTGAGATTTGAGGTCAGCCAGACTTCGCTGACAAGCAGCCTCATCCTGAAAACCTCCAATCTGCTGTATAACTGGGGACACGATTCCCGCACTGATTATAACAATAGACCATACCATGTTGGCCATGGCTTCTCCCTGTTATTATTTTTTTGAGGTCAAAAAGAAACCCCAATATTATTTAAGTGGGGTTGGGCAAAAGAAAACCTAGTGGTTTACTGGGTAGTTTTCTTTGGTCTAGGCTTGGGTATGACCTTTTTAACTGTGACCCGCGGAGGCTTGACATCGTCTTTGTGCTTGATGATCATGACCAACAACAGCAAACTCACATTGATCACGGTAATCAAGGTCCATGCTGCTGACATATAAAACAGGTATTCCGACTGTAGTCTGTTCACTACCATCACATAAAAACCATTTGTGGTATCCACGATTTCTTGCTTGTATTTTTTGTAGTCATCACCAAACATCAACATCTGTGCTTCTGTGTAGTGATGCATCATTATATCAAAATTGATTTCAGGCCGACCTTTGTCGATCCATGCAAACGCTTCAACTTCTATCTTGGCCAGATTGTTGCTGAGTTGTTCGGCTTTCAGCAACTGATCTAATTCGGTTTGCGAAAACGGCACTTCTTTTACCCTGGCCTTGAATGATTTTGTCACGCCCTTATCATCTGCCATGTCGCCGTTGCGGATTTTGAGCACATTGTTGAACTCTGTTCTCCATTGTTCGTTCTTGGTTGTTACAAAGAACCTAGCATAGTTGGTTAAATCATCTGATGATTTTGCCATCACATGACTGAGCGAAGCAGCATGGTTGAGAGTGGTCAGTTGTGTTTCTGCACTGCGAAAACAACTCAACACAGCCAGGCTGCATACGAATATCACACCGGAAACGATATATGGTGCGCGACGGTATTCTAAAATTTTATCTAGTATTTTCATGTGAATGTCTTGAACAATAATGCCAGGGCTTGTTTTACTTCGGCTTGATAGTTGGTCAGCACAACCATTCCCAGGCCCAATGCTGCGGTCGGGAGACTCTTTGTGGCTGCAGAAGGTGCCGGCGCAGGTGGTGGCGGCGGAGGTGCTGCCTTGTGCCTTTGAACTACCTTTTTAGTTGCCACCATAATCGACTCCATGATATTTTTTAATCAAAATAAACCCCCACTGGTATTTAGTGAGGGTGTTATTTAAAATCTAGTAGGTTATTGTGGCGTTTTCTTGGCACGAGATTTAGCAGGTGCCTTGACCACCACAGGCTTTTTCTCAGCGGCCTTGCGTGGCTTCTTCGCAGGCCGAGCTGGTTCTGCTAGAATTTTTCCAACCATGTCAGGATTGTTAGGATGGCTGGCCCAGGCTTCAGGTGAAAGTTTGTGCAGGCCAACACAGTATCCTGTGGAACTACGACCACAACCACACCGGGGTGGTTCGTTGGCCGGAACATATGGAATCGGTGTCATTTCAGCAGGCGGTTCCAATTTGTATGGTGCCTGAGGAACTGGTATGGGCCATCCAGGATGTCCGGGATTTGACTTGGTCACTGCATCCAAGGGATGAGCCAATTTGCTTTCGGGTTTCTTTCCGGTAAAGAATTCTACGATTTTTTTGAACATGTGTGTCTCCTATGCTTTATTTATAACGGACCAGTTATTGGGAAAAAAATCTCACAAAATACCACCGAAAAAATAGATTTATGTTGCAACGCAGCATAAATAATGCTACAATAGAACATAGGATGCTGCACAGGGCGGGTCCTATAAATTGCTTGCTTAATTAAGGAGAACCACATGTTCACAGCAGACACCATGATCGACACCGTTCAAAACGGTAAAAAACAATTCGTCAAAACTTTTGTCACCAACGAGCACATCGCAGAGTCCATGAATCATTTCATTGACACCCAGGCTGAATACACCAAGAAGGCCATGAAAGCCACCACAGACGCAGCCACAGAAATCATGCAAGAAACCCAAAAAGCCATGCGTGAAGCTGCTAAGTTTGACTACAGCAAGTTTGGCGAAGGTATCATGAAAGCATATCAGGCCAACGGAAAGGCCAAAGGAGCATAACATGTTCAAAAGATTCTTGAGTTGGTTCACCGCGCCGCAGCACTATGGAACTAGACTGGAGCAGTACATCTTGTCACACCGTCCTACCACAATCCATCAAGTGGAAGCACTGGAGCGCAAGTTTGAGCTGATGTATTCGGCCCGCAACAAGAGCTGGATGGTATGAAAATACTAACGGCCATCTATCAATTCTTGGAAAATTTTGGACGTGCCCGTGCTGCCATGCACTTGGCAGCCATGGGCGATCATGAAGGCGCACGACGACTCATGAGCTAGATTCCAATGGTTGACCACAAATCCGGTCCGTGCTATAATACAGCATGTACCGGATTTTTTTATGAGCAATGCAATGAAACCAACTAGTTTTGTTATTCAATTGCCTCCACAGCGCCGTCGTGCTGTGGAACTGTACTCACGCGACACCCCATTCCGTCATCGTGCGGAACAGAGCAAAATCCAATATCGTCGCCGTCCCAAGCACATCAAACAAAAGTTTGAAGAATAACTGGATTTTTCCAACTTGAGTTGGCAAATTCGGTTGATCGGAAATTGCCCATTTGCTATAATACACACATACGCAGAAAGGAGCCGATGATGACTATGGTAGCAAAGATGACAGACGGTCGCATGGTCGAAGTGGTGCGGGTTGCTGACCGTGTGGGCTTCAGCTCTGACCGTGGATGGGTTATGATCTGCATGGACTTTGAAAAGGCTGATCGCAAGCGTGAGCACTTCAAGTGGATTCCTGCTGACACCCGATTTGATTGGGTTAGAGAATTTGTTTTTGTTTGACGCAAGGAGAATGATGATGAAAATCGTATACAATGTTCAAGTGTATCCCATCTATTCTGGGCACATCAATGACCACAAGGTTCTGCTTGAGCGCGAGTTTGATAACAAGCAAGAAGCCACGGGGTGGGTTGCTGGCTTCAATGAATTGTGCGGTGATGGACAGATTGCTGTCTACACAGGTGCTATCGATGACGAAACTGGAGAGAATCTATGAACGAACGAATCCAAAAACTTATTGAGCAGGCTACTTCTACCCAAGGGCCTACTCTATACAACCCCTTGACATTTGAAGTTTTTGATAAAGAAAAGTTCGCTGAGTTGCTGGTGCGGGAATGTGCTGTTTATTGTGAAGGACATATTCTTCCTAGAGGAATGGCAGAGGAGAATGATCTTGATTATAACGACGGTATAATGGATTGTGCTATAGGATTGAAAACAATTTTTGGCATTGAATAATACAACCATGCACTACCTGATCAAAGCCTCCGTCTACTACCGTAATCGCGCCCCGGGCTGGGTGGCAGTGTTGCACGGCTATCCTTGGCACCATGTGGGTTCAACTGCCAAGCGAGATGCTGAGGCAGCGGTTGACCGGGCCTGCCAACCTGTGCTATAATCTACCCAAGAGGTAAATCATCATGCAAGATTTTGTATATGAACAACAACGACAATCCGTCACTGAAGAGTGGAGTGATGAGATCTCAATCACCATACTTGCGGCCGAACTTGATGTTCCCCGAGTGAGTTATAGGATTTATTATTCTAATGACAATCTCACTCGCAGGATTTTCATCTTCCGTGGCAACTGCAATCCGGCAGAGACTGAAACTATGTTGGGCTTGGGATTTGTCTTTGCCAAAGACGGCGATACAGAAAACATCCCCGACCAGTCAGTTGAGCAACAGCACGATGAAACTGTGATATGACTGACGAGCAGTATTACAAGTTGATGGAAGGCCATCCAGATTATCCACCCAGTGCAGGTTGGACCTGGCATCGGCATCCCGCTGATGGACATGAACTTGGGGTCAGAAGTTTGAGCAAAGATCCCAACTATCCCAAATGTCCTCGTTGCTGGCATTACACGCACGACGGAATAACAAACTATGATACGCTGTGCGATCGATGCTGTCGTATTTTGTTAGATCGTTATCCTGATCACGACAGTGTTCCGCACATCAAACAAAACTGGAAAACACAAGGTTTCAGAACTGATCCGTTGGGAGTTGATGAATGACACCATACGGATGGCGAAGTAAGGGATATAGATTCATTTTTGGGCCTGGCAATTTTGAAATGCCGGGTGCCGATGCGGCCGACCAGTTAGGGCCAGTGAATCCATTTTATATTGAACCACAATACGAAGGACAAGAACCCTTTGGCTGTGTTCGACCCGAAGTGGGTATATTTTTATTCTATCCCAAAAGCATTGATGAAATCAATGGTTTAGTGTATGCTTATGATGGAGTTGAACAATGATGCAACTGTCTGACCACAGTCGAAACCGTCTGCTGCACACCTTTTCACTGTGGGACGTGGAACAGGAATACAGTCAGCATGTGAGTGACTATCTAGTAAATGGCTGGCCACCGGGCAGTTTCTACACCGCGGTGTTTGCCAATGACTTCGCCGGTGCCATGGCCCATAGCCATCCTGGCAATAGAATAGACCCACTGAAAAATCTCGCAGGCTGGATGCTCAATCACATGCCCGTGCAAGCCCGTGGCAGTTATAATGCTGTGGGAACCTGGCTCAAGATGATACCGGAGGATCGTAGAATGATCTTGGAACAATGCAATCTAATCTACACCACCAAAGATGAAACGTGGTTGATCTTGAAAAACGAACACACCACGAACCCTTATGAGTGGGCAGTAGCATGAACAAGCGTAAAATCACCTGCCGTGCGCTCCTGGACGGAGTTGTGAAAAACACCTTTACAGAGATGCGAAAGGTTTATACTGACGGTCAGGGTGAGTATGTAAAATCTATGGGTCGTAAGTATCGCCTTGTGAATGATAGTTATGATAGTAACTATTACACTGTTCCGTGGATTTCACTCAAAGAACTGGTCGAGGCTACGGTATGAAACCCATATCAGCCCGCGGTGTGACCGGACACTTGATCTCGGTGCAGGACAAGATCATGTTCCGTGTGTATGATCAAGATCACAACTTCACGGACTATGACATCCATCACTCAGATCTTGAGGTCACCGTCACAGACCCAGATGCGTTCTTTTATCGTGATGAATTCACCGATCGGCTGGATCATGGCCCTGACACCTTGGGAATCAAATGAAACCCGCACCTGTTCATCTAGACAAACTGGGCCGAGAGATCGAGGAGGGTGCCTGCGTGGCTGTGGCACATCACAATTCTTTAGAGGTGGCCACAGTGGTCAAACTCTCTCCTAAAATGATCAAGATAAAGATCGCGAATACTGCCACTCATGCTTGGTACAGCGGGGTTCATAACAAATACGGTGATCAGATGGTGGTGATCGATGGCCCGGAAGTGACCATGTATCTGCTGAAGTTGAAGTGATTGACCATTAATTCAGGCTGTGCTATAATACACACATAAGGAACTGTATCATGATAGAAATTTTCATACCCGTTTTGTTTATATGCATGAATGGCAATTGCAATTTCATGCAGGCCCAGACTCATTACCGCAGCGAGGCACAATGCAGAGCCAGCATCGACAGTCAAAAGATCCACATGCTGGAGGTAGCCGAAACAGCTAATCAGGGCAAATACACTGTGTTAGAAGGCACCTGCATCAATACACGAGTAGAAGACTTTAAGAAACAAGCATGAAATATCTATTGCCTGTGATTTTGGCCATGTCAGGTTGCGCCATGCCCTTGGCGCAGATCCCACCTCCTGCGGTACAGGCCATGCCCAACGACTGTGCAAATCGCACAATCATAATCAATTGGTTAAATTCACAGTTGAACGTACCACGCCAACCTTTTGAAAATGCACAAACCTATGAACAAAATCGCGCATCGATCCGTCAGCGTATTTGGCATCTGCGTTATGTTTGCCAGCCTGTTTAGTGGTTGTGCTGCAACCAGGACCGACCGTGTTCCTATGGATCGCCACAGTCTGAATCATTTCCAAAGAGACTGCAAACAGAAAGAACAACAAGTGGCGTTCCTTCAAAGCATGAGGCAGACCAAAGATGAACGTACTCTGGCTGGATTTGAAGCAGGATTTAACCCATTGATGAAATTCACTGACCCACATAGATATCAACAATTACAGGACATATATCGTGGGCAAACCAATTGGGATATTGACTACAATCTAAAGATGTTAGAAAGGCTTTGCCCATGAAAAAACTAGCTGTAATTTTGGCCCTGCTGCCCGGCTTAGCCATTGCTGAATGTGTGTTGAATGATCGCACAGTGAGTCGCACCACTGCTACTATTGTAGAACGCAGCGCCATCCGCCCCGAAGTGGTTCCTACCATAGGTGGCAATAAAAAATGCATGGTCACATTGCGTGTGCGAATTGGTAGCGAGTGGCACAGTGCCTTTGGTGAATATACTTGGCCCGGTGACCGACCGAGAGAAGAAGCCTGCGCCCGAGCAGTCAAAATCGCAGAAGATGATGTGAGAGAAAGAGTGGGACGTACTCAGGTCGTGAGTGAAAAAACCATGATCTGTACAGATCAACCCGAACTGGATGCATTGCGTCAGACCAATCCGGGTACAATGGCACCATCTCACCAATTCCGCCCCCACCCAGATTATCCAAATCGATTCTGGCACAACGGCGCCCAATGCCGTATGTTTTTGGAATCGGCATGGAATGGTCGAGATATCCAACCCTTCCAAGGGGTGATCTGCCTGGTGCAGGATGACATTTGGGTAGTTGTAGATAAATTCTGATTGACAATAATGATGTTTTGTGCTATAATACGTTATCGTAACTTTTTTAGGAGTATCCTATGAAATTGGTGTTAGGGGCGATCATTGCTTTGTCAATGACTGCATGTGGAACGCTAGGCGGAGCAATCAGTGGCGCAGGCCAAGATCTCAGCAAAGCAGGTGAGTGGATTAAATCTAAGTAAGGAAATTGAAAATGAAAAAACTTTTTGTATTGTTACCTATCGTGGCTGTGATCGCAGCTTGTTCTAGCACCCCCAAAGACGACTACGAAAAACGTACGGCTGCACTTGAGACCAAGCGCGAGTCCAACGTGGAAAAGTCTATCTCCAAGGCTCCCAGCTGGATGGGCGAATTGCCCACTAGCAAAACGGCAGTATATGCCAATGGTAGTGCTGTGAGTTCGGACATGAGCATGGCAGACTACAAGGCCAAACTGTTTGCATACGGCAAGATCTGTATGGCTGCAGGCGGCAAGGTTAGCCAACAAGCCAAGATGTTCATGCAGGACACTACTGATGCCACTAACGAGATGTCCGAACTGGCTATCAAGTCCATGTGCCCTGGTGTGGATATTACTGGTGTAGAAATCAAGGAAGTCAAACGTGTGGCCGAAGGCAGCCGTTTCCGTAGCTATGCCTTGGTGGTGTTGCCAGTTGGTGAAGCCAATCTGTTGCAATCGCGCAAGGATCAATTGCGCCTTAGAGAACAATCAGTTGTTCGTGGCGCCGAAGCTTTCAAAGAGCTAGACGCCCAGTAATCCTAGACTGAAATATGGCTGCGGAACTGGATACCAGCACCTGGTCTCATGCTCAACACTTGCATGCCCATGGCATGTTTGTGCTCATGAGCCCAGTGGAAAATGACAACATCAAGCCAGTGATCGAATGGATCATGCATGAGAACTTTGTGAGCAAAAAACGCCGCAAAGAACTGATCTTGACCATCTGTTCCGAAGGTGGTGATCTTGCCGCAGCATTTGCCCTGATTGATGTCATGCGATCCAGCACCATACCCATAAGCACAGTGGGCTTGGGGCAGATCAGTTCAGCAGGCCTGTTGATCTTTTTAGCAGGATCTCCGGGCTTGCGAGTACTCACCCCTAATACTGCTATACTGAGTCATCAGTTCAGTTGGGGCAGTGACGGCAAGGCACATGAATTGTTTGCTACCATGCGTGAGTTTGAACTCACACAAAAACGCATGATGGCACATTATGTGAAATGTACAGGCCTGGACGAAGATACCATACGGCAAAAACTATTGCCACCCAACGACGTTTGGCTCAGTGCCGAAGAAGCGTTGGAATTGAAAGTTTGCGATCGTATTGCCGAGGTAAATCGTTAACGTCTCTTGGCTCTGCCTGTGGTAGCTGTGTCCATTTTGGGTTCTGCCGCAGCCCTAGACGCCTTGGCGCCAGGGCCAGTTAATCTGGGCCGATTGGTTTCTGCATCTAAATCAGCAGTGGTAGTGGGCGAGGTATCATCTGGCTCATCCACTGGGTCCATGGGGTTCACATCCTTTTCAGTGGCGCCATTCTTCATGATGGTAAATGTAAAATTGCCTTTGCCGCCTGTGCTGAAATAAACTTTGCTGGCATCTAGATACACACCGGTAACTGTTTTACTAGGATACACTGCATCCATCTTGGTAATGGTAATGGTGTCAGCACTCACTGAAGTATTTGTGTAGACCTGTACCAGGGCTGCATTGTTCAAGATTTCAGATGCTGCTTGTCCAAAATTAGTTTTCTTGTTCACGTAGTCCGCTACGTTGTATGCAATACTAGCAGTCATGTGCTCCAGAGGAATTACTCGCTTGGGGTCTTTGCTCTTGCGATTGGTATAGAATTTTTCTAGTTTTGGACTCAGTATATCTGACCCTACCACAGTGTCTTTGGGTCCTAGACCTTTGAGCTTGGGAATCTGTGCAGCTTCCTTTGGATCAATAATCTTGTACTTTACAGCCAAGGTCAATGGAGCACCAAAGTGACCGTCTCGGTTGATGATGTTTAAAATTTCCACGACTTCTTTGTGTTTGTTCAACAGTTGTTTGCCATTGGGTGTATTTGCCAGTTCTTCTACAGATTTCAACAGATTGGTAACACTAGCACTGGCACCATTTTTACCCTTGCTGGATAATTTTATCTGGAGACCGTCGGGATTCACTAGTAAACTATCATACAAGCCACCAGTGGTATTGGTATTAAAGCTGATGGTACAATCAGCATAACCGCCGCCGCCAAAAAAGATATCCGAAGCCTCAGCAGCATTGCCTGTGACATTCTTGCCCATGACCAGGGCTATGGGTTGCAACATCTCACAGAAGTAATCACGGAACGCATCAGGGTTCATGTTTCCTTTTGGTATCTTGCAAGGAATATCCGAACTGATAAAAGTCTGCGCCGCCACAGCTTCGTCACTGCCTTGGCCAAACTTAGCGACGATCTGTTGTAATATCGATTCGGGTGTGTTATCTTGGAATTGTGTGAGGATCTCGCTGGGTTTGTATCCGGTGTTTTCTTTGAGTCCTGCACCGCTTTGATATTTAAATCCGCCCGGAATGTCATCGTGTGCAAACTTGTTCTCTGCACGGTTGGGACTATTTGCTCCTGACCAACGGCCTAGATAATAAGGTGTACCATCTTCTCCGGTGAATGTAGCCAGGCTGAATGCACCTGCACTTTTGTTAGGGGTGTTGACCCAATGTATCTGGGTGGCATCAATCTGCTTGGTATCCAACACAGAATCTACTCCGGCCTGGAGTTCTTCGGGAGTAGCAAACCGTCCCGATTCAGGATAGAATTCCAGCCCTTGGAAGGTGACTTCATCACCCACATGGTTCTTGAATTTTTCGCCAGGTTTGCGGTTGGCAAGCCCCACACCTTCTGCCAATGGCAAAGCAACTCTGTCCAGCAAGTCTAATAAATCTCTCATGTGGTATTTAGCGAAGAACAAATTGCTTTCCAAAATGTATTGCTATCAGATAATACATATTGTAAAATAGCACAATCGACCAACAAGGAATACCATGTCAAATCTAGTACCAATCGTTTTAGAACAAACCAGCAAGGGCGAACGCAGTTACGATATCTACAGCCGACTGCTACGCGATCGCATCATCATGTTGGATTCGGAAGTTTCCGAACACTCGGCCAGTTTGATCGTTGCCCAATTGCTATTTTTGGAAAGTGAAAACTCCGACAAAGATATCAGCTTATACATCAACTCACCCGGCGGAAGTGTAACTGCAGGTATGGCCATCTACGATACCATGCAGTTTATCAAGTGCGATATCCAGACCATTGTGATGGGCCAAGCAGCATCAATGGGATCATTGCTGGCCACAGCAGGTGCAGCAGGAAAACGGCACATATTACCGCATGCTCGGCACATGATCCATCAACCATCGGGCGGCGCAAGAGGGCAGGCAACAGACATCCAGATCCAAGCTCAAGAGATCCAGAAGATGAAAACCTATCTCACTGAGATCTATGTTCGACACAATACCGCGGGCAAAACTTTTGAAGATTTTGCACGTGACATGGAGCGCGATTTCTTCATGAGCGCAGCTGAAGCAGTGGCCTATGGTCTAGTGGATCGTGTTCTAACTGAAAGAGCTTGACCATTAATCAATTCTGTGCTATAATAACCATATGTTATATTTTGCTTATGGAATGAATACCAACGCCAACAGCATGGCTGGTCGGTGCCCTTCTGCTCAAAGTCTAGGCCATGCCCGACTGCTGAATCATGTGTTCAGATTCTCGCATCATGCTGACGTGATTGCCGAATCGGGCAGTTATGTGGATGGTGTGCTGTGGGATATGGATCCTGAAGATTTCACTGCATTAGATTGGCTGGAAGGCTATCCTGATTATTATACCCGCAGCCAACAACGTGTGGCCATGGGCAGTCGCATAGTGCTGGCCTATGTGTATCACATGCAACCCGGCAACGGCTATGCTCCTCCCAGCCAATCTTACTTGCAGCTGGTGACTGTGGGATATAAACAACACTCAGTGCCCTTGGATCAGCTGTGGAATGCAGCAGAACTCGCAACTGAAGTTGGCACAATCGATTGACCAGTAATGCCCGAAATGCTATAATACACACATAGCAACAAGGAGAAGAAGATGTCAGAACAAATAGAACAAATAGAACCTGTAGTGATGCCAGTGTGCCCGTACTGCAAGACTGCAATGCGTCCGCAGTATTACGTGGGATACTACGAATCATTCACTGACTGGGTATGTGAATGTGAAGAAATCCCCGGCGCCGAAGAAGTGCGTGGGCCGTGGGCGTAAGGAGTAGGAGATGAAATGGTTTGCCGAAACCACAGCATGGAAAGGGGTTGCCCCTAACCATGTGTATCTCCTTGACGACGCCAAAAGCAAGATGTTTGCCTATGTGCCACAGGGCGCGAAAACCCCTGTGACATTCCGCGCACCCATCCGAATCGACATTCGCGGTCGCAAATTCAAAATCAACCCTGTGCAGTTCAAGACTGAGATCCAGCCACCCGAGCCCGAAGGCCGTGTGTGGGAAGTAAAGGGCAGCAAGGGCGATATATACAAAGTCACTGAAGTGCGCGGCCAGTATGCTTGCACCTGTTCGGGATTCCGTTTCCGTGGCGATTGCAAACATGTGAAGAGCGTGACATGATGGCCTGGACGATCTTTTGCACAATCACAGGGCTATATGCGTTGGAATTGACCTTGGGGCTAGCATTCAGCTGGTATCTCAATCGATATGGAGTGTATGGAGGCAAATGATAAAATACATCACCAACCGTTACGAAAGCGTGGTCTTGCCCTGGGAGCCAGGCTTGATAGAATGGCTGCAGGAGCACTATCCGCGCAGTAAATACCGCGTGGTAGAAATTGCTCAACCTGGAGAAAACAATGGGATATAGATATAGAACCGTTACTGTGGATGCCGAGGTAGATCTGTCAGATTTTGATACTGATGACCTTATCGAAGAGTTAGAAGACCGTGGTGTAGATTACAACACCAAGGGTGTGGATGCTGATGAGATGCGAGCACTATTAGACTCAATCTGGATGAAGCGACGCCTGGGCAATCACGATTATCAAGCAGAACTGGACCGGTTGATCTACGGCGTGTTGGGGAAAGTAATATGAAACACACAGTGACCTTGATTGAAGATCCCGAAACAGGTGATCTTGTGATGCCGTTTCCTGAAGGCATGTGCGACGAGCTGGGCTGGGAGATTGGCGATGCCTTGCAGTGGCATGTGCATGATGATGGAACATTTAGTTTGACCAAAGCCAAAACAGATCAGGAGAAATAAGCATGCGATCACTAGTGGTACTGTTGGTATTGTTGTTGAGTGCAGGTGCCGCCCAGGCTGATGTATTACTGCCCGGTGAAGGTGACTTGGTCTTCAAGACACAGCCGAAGCATGTGCAAAAATACATACAATGGATCATCGTG
>Ga0209401_1001092_pt1 | contig 18106 bp, 12 predicted proteins | sample M_140807_MF_Meta_FD_187318 | JGI IMG/M metagenome (GOLD analysis project Ga0209401, IMG submission 187318) | Freshwater microbial communities from Lake Montjoie, Canada to study carbon cycling - M_140807_MF_MetaG (SPAdes) (version 2) | ecosystem: Environmental > Aquatic > Freshwater > Lake...
TCGTTGGCCAGCGCCCGCGCCCGCGCGAGGTCCGGCGTGGCGGCGAGGCCCGCCGCCAGATGCCGGGCGGCGACCCGTTCCGTGGCGACGTCGGGATCGCAGTCGAGAAACACCGTCAGATCGAAGAGCGTTTCGAGCCGCCAGTCGCGCATGAGCACGTAGAGACCCTCGACGAGGACGAGCGGCGCGGCCGGCGTGACGCGGATCACCGCGGGCCGCGGATCACCCTCGGCGTGGTCGAATGCCGGAAAGACACCCGCCCGCGTCCGTCGCAGCGACTCGACGTCGGCGCGGAACGCTGCCGCGTCGAACGTGTGCGGCGCCCCGCGGCGGCGCAGCCCCTCCTCGTCGAGCAGGCGGCGCGGGATGTGGTAGCCGTCCATCGGCACCACGACTGCGTTCGGCATGAGGTCGCGGACGGCTGCGCAGAGCGTCGACTTGCCGCTGCCGGGGATGCCCGCGACGCCGACGAGAGAGGCGTCGGGCCGGTCGCGCAGGGCGGCCAATAGCCGCTGCACCGATGCGGCGGGGCCGTCGGCAGCTCCGGATGAGGAACGCGAAGGCGACATGGGAGGAATCTGCCACGAGACAGTGTTTGGGTTTGGTTTCGCTGGAGTGACGCCCCGGTGTCATAGCAAAAAGATGAGCCGGGCTGGCTGCACGTGAAACACCGCATCCTGCGGTTTTCGCTTGGCGGGCATCCGCCCGCCGATGCTGCGCTCGGCATCCTGCCGAGCCGGTGGGAATCGCTCCGTAGGGGAAGGCTCCACGAAACGCGGATGCGCTCTAGCGATGCCGCAGCCGGTCGACGAGCACGGCGCCCAGGATCACCAGGCCCAGCACGACCTTCTGCGTGTAGCTCTCGACATTCGTGAGGTTCATGCCGTTTTGGATCACGGCGATGATGAAGGCGCCGATGAGCGTACCGAGAATCTTGCCCTCGCCCCCGGCCAGGGCCGTGCCGCCGACCACCACCGCCGCGATCACATAGAGCTCGTACATCGTGCCGTAGGTCGGGGAGCCGCTCTTGAGCTGCGAGGCCATGATCACGCCGCCGAGCCCGGCGAGCAGGCCGCTGGCCACGTAGGCGAAGAGGAGCACGCGGCGGACCGGCACGCCCGAGAGCCGCGCCGCCTCGCGGTTGCCTCCCACCGCGTAGAGATAGCGGCCGAGCGTCGTCCGCGACATGAGGATGTGCGCCAGGCCGTAGAGCACGAGCATCAGCACGACCGCATTGGGCAGGCCGAAGAGATCGGACCCCCGCCCCAGCCAGACGAAGGATTCGGGGATCTGGTAGATCGACTGGCCGGCGGAGGCGATGTAGGCCAGGCCGCTGGCGACGAGCATCATCGCCAGCGTGACGATGAAGGGGGGAATGCCACAGAGCGTGATGAGCGCCCCCGAGAGGCCGCCGACGAGGCCGCAGATCACGATCGCCGTGGCGCATGCGACGAACATGCCGCCCGCCGAGGCCTCGAGGCCGCCGGCCTGGTCGCGGATCAGGCGGGCCGCCAGCACCGCCGAGAGCGCGGCCAGGCTGCCCACCGAGAGATCGATGCCGCCGGTGATGATCACCATCGTCATGCCGATCGCCATGATCGCGATCACCGCGATCTGGTTGGCGATGTTGAGCAGGTTGTCGGACGTGAGGAAGTTGGGCCAGTGATGGCTCGTGGGCACGACGACCCGCGGCCCGCCGAGCATGGGAAAGTCGGATGCCAGCTCGGAGAACACGAGCCACGAGCCGGTCGTCTGCGTGGCCGCGACGGCGTCGAGCCGGCCGCCGGCCTGGGCGAGCTTCTCGAGCGCAGCCCGGGCCGCCTGCGGCTCGCCGCGGACCACGTCCACCACCTCGGCGCCGACTCCATCGAGCTCACGGCGGAGGGCATCGGCAAAGAGGCCGTCCTCGGGCGTGCCGCGGACGGCGACGAGCACCCGGGGCCGCTCCGGGCAGTCCCGGCGGATCGCGGCGGCCACCCGCCGGGCGGCGGCCGCGTCGGTCGACGACTGCTCCTCGAGAGTGAGCCCGCTGAAGACGAGGCCCAGGAGGAGCAGCACGGCGAGCATGCCGTAGTCGGAGACGAGGCGACGGAGCGAGGCGGTCATGGAGCGTTCCTGGCTGGCGGCACGCGGCGTTTCAGGCTACGGCCAGTTGCATGACGTGTTCCTGGGTGACGCCCGGGCCGTTCGTGATGTCACCGGTGACCCGGCCGTCGTGCAGCACGAGGATGCGGTCGGCCATGCCGAGCACCTCGGGCAGCTCGGAGCTGACCATCACGATCGCCTTGCCGCGGGCTGCGAGGTCGTTCATGAGCAGGTAGATCTCGTGCCTGGCGCCCACGTCGATGCCGCGGGTCGGCTCGTCGAAGAAGAGCACCTCGCAGTTTCGCTCGAGCCACTTGGCGAGCACCACCTTCTGCTGGTTGCCGCCGGAGAGGTTGCGGGCCCGTTCCTCCTGATGCGGCACCTTGATGCGGAGCTGATCGACGTGGCGGCCGAAGGCCTGCCGCTCCCGGCCTGCGTCCACGAATCCCAGCCGCGAGAGCCGCCCGAGGTTCGGGAGCGCAAAATTCTCGCGGACCGACTGGCCGAGCACGAGGCCTTCGAGCTTGCGATCCTCGGTGAGCAGGCCGATGCCGGCGGCGATCGCGTCCCGCGGCGAGCGGATGTCGAGCCGCCGGCCGTCGAGGAGGATCTCGCCCGAGTCGCGGCGGTCGGCCCCGAAGATCAGCCGCAGCGTCTCGGTGCGGCCCGCCCCCACGAGCCCGGCCAGCGCGAGGATCTCGCCGGCGCGAACCTCGAACGACACGTCGCGGACGGCCCGCCCGCGGCAGAGGCTCCTGACGGCCAGACGCGTGCGGCCGATCACCGTCTGCCGCCGCGGGTATTCGTCGGCGAGCTCCCGGCCCACCATCAGCGCGATGAGACCGGCGCGGTCGATCCGGTCGATCGGCTGCCCGCCGACGTTCCGGCCGTCGCGGAGTACCGCCACCCGGTCGGCGATCGTGAAGATCTCCTCGAGCCGGTGGCTCACGTAGATCACGGCGATGCCGCGGGCCTTCAGCTCGCGGATGATCTCGAAGAGCCTGCCCACCTCCGCGGGCGTGAGCGCCGCTGTCGGCTCGTCCATGACGATGATCCGCGGCTCGAACGCGAGCGCCTTGGCGATCTCCACGAGCTGCTGCTGCGCCGTCGACAGCCGCGAACACGTCGCGTCGAGGTCGATCGTCACGCCCAGCCGGCGAAAGAGCGCCGCGGCCCGGCGGCGCTCCTCGCCGCGCGCCACGAATCCCGCCCGTGTCGTCTCCTGTCCAAGGAAGATGTTTTCCGGCGGCGTCAGGCCGGGGACGAGCGTGAACTCCTGATGGATCACCGCGATCCCCGCGGCACGGGCGTCGTGCGGCGAGCGGAAGGAGACCGGGCGGCCGTTGATCGCGAGGCCGCCGGCATCGGCGGCGTGCGCCCCGCCGAGCACCTTGATGAGCGTGCTCTTACCCGCGCCGTTCTCGCCCAGCAGCGCGAGCACCTCGCCCGCGGCGAGCTCCAGGTCGACGCCGCGGAGCGCCCGCACGCCGGGGAACGATTTTTCGATCCCCGTCATGGCCAGCAGCGGCGCGGCGGTGGTCATCGGGCCGCGCCCGCGGCGGAAAGCTCGGGATCGTTCTGGCCGTCGGCCTGCCGGTAGAGCCGGGTCGGGATCAGCGTCTGCGGCGGCAGCGTCTCCCCCTTCGAGTACCGCACGATCGCGTCGACGATCCCGCGGCCCATCTGGTCGGGAAACTGGATCGGGTCGGCGTAGATCTTGCCGTCGCGGATCGCCTCCTTCCCCTCGGGCTGTCCGTCGAAGCCGATGATCCTGATCTGCTCCGTCTTGCCCGCCTTCTCGATGGCGGCCCGCGCGCCCAGCGCCGCCGGATCGTTGATGGCGAACACGCCGCGCAGGTCGGCCGCCGCCTGCAGCGCGTCTTCCATCGCCTTGAAGCCGGCGTCCTTCGCGCCCCCGCTCTCGAGCTCGGTGACGATCTCGATCTTCGCGGCCGCATCCTGATTGTGGGCGTCGATCACCTCACGAAATCCCTTGACGCGGAGCTGGCAGGATTCAGCCTGCTTGAAGTGGAGCACCGCCACCTTTCCGCCCCCCGCGCCGAGCGCCTCGATCATCGCCTTGCCGGCCTCGCGGCCGCCCCCCTCGTTGTCGGTGGCGACCTGCGTGGCGATCGTGACGCCCGGCTCGTTGCAGGGGATGTCGACGGTGAAGACGGGGATGCCGGCGGCGTTGGCCTCGCGGATCACCGGCACGATCGACTTGGAGTCGCAGGGGGAGAGTACGATGGCCGCCACCTTCTTGACGATGAAGTCCTTGATCTGATTGCCCTGCCGGGCCACGTCCTTGTCGGCGCTGACGACGATGGCGTCGTAGCCGCGCTTCGCAGCCTCGGCGGTGATCGTGTCGCCGATCACCTTGAAGAACGGGTTGTCGAGTGCCAGCAGCGACACGCCGATCGTGCCCTTGGTGGCCGCGGCGGGGGCCGTGGCGGGTGCGCCGGCGCCGGAAGCCGCCGGCGGCTTCTGGCAGCCGCCGAGGAGGACGACCGCCACGGCGACGAACATGGATGACGAGGAGGCAACGCGGCGCATGACGGGCTCCTGACGGGGCGCGGGCTGGGCTGGATCGGGCGCAATCCTACCCGGTGGCGGGGTGGCGGCAATCGACGGCGGAGCAGTCTGCATGCAGCCTCTGCGTCAGACGGCGGTGTTCGGGCCGCCATCGGCCGCAGGGCCGCGGACGAATGCCGCGAGCAGGAGGCAGGCCACCGTGGCGAGGACCGCGGCGGCGGCGAAGGCCATCTGGGGACCGTGCGGCCCCTGCTGCCACAGCCAGCCCGCGAGCAGGCCGGCGGGAAGCGCCATCAGTCCCTGCACGAGCGTGTACCAGCCGAACGCGCTCCCCTGACGGCCCTCCGGCGCCAAGAGCGACACGAGCGCCCGTTCAGCCGGCTCCGCCAGGCCGTGGGCGATCGCGACGAGCACGACCAGCGGCAGCACCGCCCAGAGCTGCGCGGTCGCGGCCAGCCCCGCATGCGCCGCCGCGAAGACGAGCCAGCCGAGGGCGAGCGCCGCCCGCGGGTGCCAGCCATCGGCCAGCCGGCCTGCAGCCGTGGCCGTGCCGCTCTTGGCGAGGCTCATCACGAGCCACACGAGCGGCACCAGCGCCGCCGGCACGCCCAGGTCGGCCGCCCGCATGAGCAGAAACTGCTCGCTGGCCGCCCCGAGCGACCAGACGCCCACGCTGCCCAGGAGCAGCGACTGTGGCCGCGAGAGCCGCGGGGCCAGCGTTGTCCGCGCCGCGACGGGCGCGCGGACGGGGGCATCGCGCACGTATCGCCAGATCACGGCGAGCGTCACGAGGCCGGGTATCACGGCCAGCAGGAAGAGCAGCCGTTCGCGGCCAGGAAAGAAGAGCAGGAAGAGCATCGCGGCGAGCGGCCCGAGCGCCGCTCCGGCATGATCCATCGCGCGGATGTGGCCGAAGGCGCGGCCGCGGACCGCCGACTCGACGAGATCCGCGACCAGGGCGTCGCGCGGGCCGCTCCTGATCCCCTTGCCGAAGCGATCGGCCGCCCGCACGACGAGCGCCCCGAAAGGCGAGCTGACGAGGCCCATGAGCGGCCGGATGACCGCCGAGAGGCCGTAGCCGAAGAGGACGAGCGGCCGGCGGCCGATCGTGTCGGAGATCTGGCCCGCGGGGAGGCGGACGACCGCGGCCACCGCGTTCGCGATGCCGTCGATCAGTCCGACGCTCATGCTCGAGCCGCCGAGCTCCCGCAGCAGGAACGCGGGGAGCAGCGGGTAGATCGCCTCGCTGGAGAGGTCGGTGAAGAAGCTCGTCCAGCCGAGGGCCTTCACCGTCGCCGGCAGGGGATTCTCGTTTCGTGGCCGCGACGACATGGCCTCCCAGCATAGGGCACGCCCGCCAGCGCCGGCCTCATCCCTGCCCGACCGCGGAGCCTTATAGTGGTGCCGCGGGATGAGCCAACCGTCATCCGGCCCCGCGGGAAGGAATCACATGGCCTGCCTCGGCATCGAAATCGGCGGCACGAAACTGCAGTCGGCGGTCGTCGACCAGACCGGCGCTGTGCGTCTGCGCCGCGCCGACCGCGTCGATCCGGCGAAAGCCGCCGACGGGCTGCGGGGGGCGCTTGCGGCGCAGCTCCGGGAGATCGCGGCGGCGTGGGCGGGGTCTGCGGACCGAGCGCCGCTCGCGGCCGCCGGCATCGGATTCGGCGGACCGGTGGATCGCGACCGCGGCGTGGTCGCCGCCAGCTTCCACGTGTCGGGCTGGAACGGGTTTCCACTCGCCGAGTGGGTGTCGGGCGTGCTCGGCGGCCTGCCTGTCGTGCTCGAGAACGACTCCAACGCCGCGGCGCTGGCCGAGGCCACGGTCGGCGCCGGCCACGGCCGCCGGCTCGTCTTCTATTCGAACGCCGGCAGCGGCATCGGCGCCGGGTTCGCGATCGACGGCGCGATCTACCGTGGTCGCAGCTCTGGAGAGATGGAGCTGGGGCACCTGCGGCTGGGGCCCGACGGCGGCATCCTCGAGGACGTGGCCGCCGGCTGGGCGATCGACCGGCTGGCCCGCGACGAGGCGTCCGCCCATCCGCAGGGAGCCGTCGCGGTCCGCGCCGCAGGGGCCGCGGCCGACGCTCGGCACGTGGCGGCCGCGGCCGCAGCCGGCGACGCCGCGGCCACGGCGATCCTCGACGAGGCGGCGCGGCACTACGTCTGGGCGCTGTCGCACGCGGTCCACCTGCTCAATCCCGACGTGATCGTGCTCGGCGGCGGCGTGGCCGAGATCGGCCGGGCCTGGCGGGATCGCATCGCCGCCGGGCTCGAGGATTTTCTGATGGCGCCGCTGCGGCCCGCGCCGGACGTGCGGCTGGCGGAACTCGGGCAGGACGTCGTGCCGGTCGGGGCGGCCCTGGCCGCGATGGCCGCAGCGCGGGCGTGACGGAGCGTGGTGACGCGTGGTGACGCGTGATGGGATGTGAGGGAAATATCTCACGGGGCGTGGAGGAGCGGATGGACGGCATGACACGACGCCGTGAGCGTCGTGCCGCTGCTTCGCGGCGCGACACTTCCGGCCGCACACGATCTCTACTTCACGCGGCGGGAGGGGGCCGCGGCCACGACGGCAAGGGCTACGAGTGCCTGATCAGGGGCCGCTGGAAGGTCATGCAGAACGACCCCTACCGGCCGCTCGAACACCGCTCGTCAGGGAGCTCGCCGCCGCGATCCAGCGGCACGTCCAGCGGGGGGGGCGCGGTGCCGTGGCAGCCGTCGCCCACCTCCGCGCACCCGGTACGTCCGCCCGACGTCAGTCGTCCTTCAGCTCCATGAACGCGTAGCAGAGCATGTGCAGGATGTTCATCTGCACGTCCTCGACCCGGCCGTAGTGCACGTCGTCGACCACGATCATGTGGTCGGCGTGCTCCGCCACGGTGCCCCGCTTGCCCCCCACGAGCGCGACGGTCACGATGCCGTGTTCGCGGGCCCAGCGGACGGCCGCGACGAGGTTCGGCGAGCTGCCGCTGACACTCGAGAGGATGAGCAGGTCGCCCCGTTCGGCGTGGTTCTCCAACTGCCGCACGAACAGCTCGTCGAACGAGTAGTCGTTGCCGATGGCCGTCATCCAGGCGACGTTGTCGGCCAGCGACAGCACCTTGAAGGGCCGCGGCATCACGGCCGAGGCACCCTTGCCGAGGTCGGTCGTGAAGTGTGCGGCGTTGGCGGCGTTGCCGCCGTTGCCGCAGACGAAGATGCGTCGGCCGGCGCTGCCAGCCGCGCGGATCAGCTCGATCAGTTCGGCCACCGCCGCAGCCGGCACGGCGTCGAGCGCACGATTTTGGGCGGCCTTGTAGCCGCTGATCCAGTCGAGTGTGCGCTGCAGGCCGCGTGGACCGGCCGCAGGCGAGGCGGGAGGTGTCATTGTACGAGCATACCCACCCGGCGCCCCATGCATCACCCGCAACGCACGCACGGGCCGGAATCGGCTTTCGTGCCGGGTATACTGGATTTGTGTGGTGACGCCCAGGTGCGCTGTCCGATCCGCCATGTGGACGCATGGTCCCATGAACCTTCTCCATCGCGCCGCCGCGGCCCTCTTGCTGCTCGCCTCGATCGCGGCGGCCGCTGGCGCCCCTGCGGCAGCTGGCGCTCCTGCGGCCGCGGAGCCCGGATTCGACCCGCGGGCGTTCGAGTCGCAGGTGCGGCCGCTCCTGGTCGGCCGCTGCAGCGAGTGCCACGGTCCCGACACGCAGGAGAGCCGTCTCCGGCTCGACGTGAGGCACCGGGCGCTCAAGGGGAGCGACTTCGGCCCGGTGATCCTGCCCGGCACGGCCGCGGAGAGCGAGCTCATCCGCCGGATCGAGAGCGCCGACGAGAAGAAGCGGATGCCTCCGGACGGCGAGCGGCTCTCCCCCGCCGAGATCGACCTGCTGCGGCGGTGGATCGACGCGGGAGCCCCGTGGCCCGAGACAGACGCCGACCGCCTGGCCCGCGAGAGCGACCGCGATCCCCGGCTCGACCACTGGGCCTGGCAGCCGGTCGTGCGGCCCGCCGTGCCGCCGGCCCACGACGGCTGGCCGGCCCGCAACGAGATCGACCGCTTCCTGCAGCCGACGCTCGCCGACAACAAACTCGCGCCGGCCCCCGAGGCCGACCGTCGCACGCTCATCCGCCGACTGTCGTTTGACCTCCTCGGCCTGCCGCCCGCCCCGGAGGAGGTGGAGGCGTTCGTCGCCGACCCCGCGGTCGACGCCTATGAAAAACTTGTCGATCGGCTGCTGGCGTCAGAGCACTATGGCGAGCGGTGGGCGCGGCACTGGCTCGACGTCGCCCACTATGCCGACACTCACGGCTTCGAGCGCGACCAGCTGCGGCCGAACGCCTGGCGGTATCGCGACTGGGTGATCCGGGCGTTCAATCGCGATCTGCCCTACGACCAGTTTCTCCGCGATCAGATCGCCGGCGACCTGCACGCGGCCGACGACCCCGGCCGCGTGGTCGCGACCGGCTTCCTCGCTGCCGGCCCGTGGGACTTCGTCGGCCAGGTGGAGACCAAGAGCGACGTCCAGCGGCGGCAGGCCCGGGCCGACGACCTCGACGACATGGTCACGCAGGTGATGGCCGGCTGCTGTGGCGTGACGATCAACTGCGCCCGCTGCCACGACCACAAGATCGACCCGATCGCACAGCGGGAGTATTACGCCCTCACCGCCGTCTTCGCCGGCGTGACCAGGCAGGATCGTGTCACGAGCGCCGCCGCGGACCGGCGGTATGCCGCCACGAAGGCCGAGCTCACGGCGGCCGTCGCCCGCGTGCAGGCCGAGGTGCACGCGCTGGCGGGCAGGCCGCTCGACCTCGCCGACATCGTCGGCGGCGGCGATGGCCGCGGCACGGGCGTGAAGGGGGCCGGCATCGACCCGCGGACCGGCAAGGCCCGCGACACCACGCCGCGCGGCGTTCTCGACGCCATCAGGCCCAACGTCGTCTCGCCCGGTCCGACGCCGCTGGTCAACGCGGTCTTCATCCCCAACGGCCCCGGCGACGTGCCGGTGAGCACGACCGGCCTGGCCGTGCGGGGGATCCCGGAGACGAGCATCGCGGCCTGGGATGCGATCCGCAACGGCCCGGTGAACCAGCAGTTCTCGAAGAAGCTCGGCGACGTCGACTACGCACAAGACGGCCACGCGATCCTGGGGCTGCACGCGAATGCCGGGATCACGTTCGACCTGGCCGAGATCACGAAGCAGGCCACCATCGTCAGCCCGCGGTTCCGGGCCGTCGTCGGCTACGGCGGCCGCACGGCCGAGGCGGGGGCCGACTTTTTCGTGTTCGTCGACGGCCAGCCTGCCGCGCGGGGCCGGATCGGCCTCGACGACGGCGGCGTCGCGCTCGACATTCCGCTGCCGCCACCGGCGCGGTTCCTCACGCTCGTCGCCACCGACGCTGGCAACGGCATCAGCATGGACCAGGTCTTCTTCGGCGACGCCCGGATCGAGGGGGATCCGCCGACGCTCGCCGCGGATCGACAAACCGCGCTGGCCCAGGCGACGGCACGGCTCACGAAGCTCCAGAAAGAACTCGCGTCGCTCGCGAAGCCCGACACGTTCTTCGGTCCGGCGGCCGGCGCGCCGCCGATGGTGCAGATCCAGATCCGCGGCAACCCGGAGACGACCGGGGCCGAGGTCGTGCCCGGCACGATCTCCGCCGTGCCCGGCCCGCCGACGGCGTTCGGCGACGCGGCCGCATCCGACGCCGCCCGTCGCAAATCCCTTGCCGACTGGATCGCTTCGCCTGAGAATCCGCTCACGACACGGGTGATCGTCAACCGGCTCTGGCACCATCACTTCGGCACGGGGCTCGTCGACACGCCGAGCGATTTCGGGCGGGGCGGCGGGAAGCCGTCGCATCCGGCACTGCTCGACTGGCTCGCCGCGGAGCTTGTCGACCGCGGCTGGTCGCTCAAGGCCGTGCACCGGCTCATCTGCACGAGCCACGCCTACCGGCAGCGGAGCGTCGACGTGCCGGCAGCCGCAACGGCGGCCGCGATCGACGCCGACAACCGGCTGCTCTGGCGGCAGTCGCCCCGCCGGCTCGACGCCGAGAGCCTCCGCGACGCGACGCTCGTCGTGAGCGGCTGCATCAACTGGCAGATGGAGGGGCCCGGCTACCGCGACTTCAACTACACCGAGGCCTACGCGCCGATCTACGAATACATCACGCCCGACGCGCCCGACCTCTGGCGGCGGAGCATCTACCGGTTCATCGTGCGGAGCACGCCGCACGCCTTCCTCACCACGCTCGACTGCCCCAATCCCGCCAACCTCACGCCCGCGCGGCTCGAGACGACGACGGCGCTGCAGTCGCTGGCCCTGCTCAACAACGATTTCATGCTGCGGCAGGCGGGCCACTGGGCCGCGCGGCTCGAGCGGGAGGCGGCCGGGGACCGGGCCGCCCAGGTCCGCCGCGGCTTCGCGCTGGCGCTGGCGCGGCAGCCCGACGACGCCGAGCTCGCGGCGGCGGTCGCGCTCGTCGAGCGGGCGGGGCTCGTGCAGTTCTGTCGGATGATGCTCAACGCCAACGAGTTCGTGTACGTCGACTGATCTCGCCCCCGCAGGCCCAGCCATGCCCCCGTCTCCGTTTCCCTGCGACCTGCGTCGGCACCCGGTCACGCGGCGGAATTTCCTCGGGGATTTCCTCTGGGAGCTCGGCGGTGGCCTGGGCGGCGTGGCGCTCTCGGTCCTGCTGGCCGAGGAGCAGGCCCGTGCCGCGGCGGCAAGCCCGCTGGCCGCGAAGCCGCCGATGTTTCCCGCGAAGGCGAAGGCGGTCATCCAGATCTTCTGCCCCGGCGGCCTCTCCCACCTCGACACCTTCGACCACAAGCCCGAGCTCGAGCGGCGGGCCGGCACGCCCTTCGACACCACGGGCCAGCTGCAGTTCTTCGCCTCGAAGCCCGGCAACTGCCAGCCGAGCTTCTGGAAGTTCCGCCAGCACGGCGGCTGCGGCCGCTGGGTGAGCGATCTGCTGCCGGGCCTGGCCACGCACGTCGACGAGATGGCCTTCATCCACTCGATGCAGAGCAAGACCGCGCTGCACGGACCGGCGATGTTCATGGCCAACAGCGGCTTCATCCTGCCCGGCTTTCCGAGCATGGGCGCCTGGGTGACCTACGGCCTCGGCAGCGTGGCCGAGGACCTGCCGGCCTTCGTGGTGCTGCCCGATCCACGTGGCCTGCCGCCGGGCGGCCCGATCAACTGGGGGGCGGGCTTCCTGCCGGCGATCCACCAGGGCACCGTCATCGAGACGGCCGCCGACAAGCCGCCGATCGCCGACCTCTTTCCGCCGGAGGCCCACGCCGGCATGGCGGCCGGCGAGCAGGCGGGCCGCGAGTTCCTCGCCACCCTCAACGATCGGCACCGCGCACCCCGCGCCGGCACCAGCGAACTCGACGCCCGGATCGCCGCCTACGAGCTGGCCGCCCGGCTGCAGCTCTCCGCGCCCGACGTGACGAGCCTCGCCACGGAATCGGCGACCACCGCTGCACGCTACCAGCTCGACCACCCGGAGATCGGCCCCTTCGGCCGGCAGTGCCTGCTGGCGCGGCGGCTCGTGGAGCGGGGCGTGCGGTTCGTGCAGATCTACTGCGGCGCCGAGAACACGACTGCCAAGAAGATCCGGCCCAACTGGGATTCGCACGAGGACCTGGTCCGCGACCACGGCTACTGGGGCCCGATCCTCGACGGCGGCGCAAGCGCGCTCCTGGCCGACCTCAAGTCCCACGGGATGCTCGACTCCACGCTCGTGATCTGCTCGACCGAGTTCGGCCGGCAGCCGGCCGCGCAGGGGAAGGGCCGCGATCACAACCCAGGCGCCTTCACCGTCTGGATGGCGGGGGGCGGCATCAAGGGGGGCACCGCGTACGGCACGAGCGATCCACTCGGCTTCGCCGCCGAGGAGCATCCCACGTATTGCTACGACCTGCACGCCACGGCGCTGCACCTGCTGGGCATCGATCACACGAAGCTCGCCGTCTACAACAACGGCATCGAGCGGCGGCTCACCGACGTGCACGGCCACGTGATCGCGCCGCTCGTGGGCTGATGGTCGTGCGTGCAGGTGCGCCGCCCGCGCCGCAGCCGCGAAGCAGCCCGGCAGCGAATACGGCTCACACGTGAATCGTTCGCGTTTCGCTGGTCGGGGTTGCCCACACCCCATCGCCGGACGTTCGCTGTGTCGACCAATCCGCAAGGCGGATCGGTGCCCGCTGCCATTCGCTCACTCGATGCCGGCGGCGGTCACGGCATCCTGCCTTCGCTTGCCGCCAACGCCGGCTCCCGGGGTATGGACAACCCCTCCCGGACCCTCGTTCAGCAGGAGCGGCACAAGCGCGAGCATCAGGTGTGTGACGTATAGGCAGCCCAGCAGTTGAGCAGCCCGGTCAGTCAAGCCCGCTGACCTGGTCGCCGGTGGCCTTCGTGCCGAGCGCACCCCAGACGCCGTAGGGGCTCGGCGTGCGGCTCGAAGAGCCGATCGTCGCGCCGCCCGACTGCACGGTCGCCGTGTTGCCGGTGTCGATGTTGTCGGAGATGAACCTCGTGGAGCCGTCGCAGAAGGCCGCGTTCACGCCGCCCGGGTGCCCACTCGTCGGGGGCAGGACCATGTTGGTGTTGTCGGCGTTGGTATTAAAGCCGCCGGTGTCGGTGCGTCCGCATGCCGGCGAATTGGGAGCCAGCACCGTGTTGAATCCGACCCGTTCGGCTTGGCCGTCGGTCCACTTGGCGCCCCATTGGCCCTTCATGGTCGTGCCTCCGGTGAAGAATTCGCCAGTGACGAGCGCCAGGCAGGCGTTGGGCGTGGTGTTGACCGTCGAAAGGCTGGCAATGCCCCACCTGAACGGTACATTCCCGGTGGCCGCCGTACTACCGTCGCCGTGCATCCGCTCGCTGAGCATGATCGTCTTGCTCGTCCCGTCACGGATGTCGGAGAGCGGACAGCCGTCCGACTGGCGGATGGCTATCTCGGTGGCGGTGGCGGTCGGGCCGTATGTGGCGGTCGGCCAGACGCCGCGGGCGGTGGTGCTCGTCGAGTAGATGCCGACCACCTGGTCGCCGAGCGAGAGCGCGTAGCTGTTTTGCGCGGTGACGTTCGGGTTGACGTAGTCGCTCGGGCACCGCATGCTCTGCGGCGACGTGTTCCAGACGGTCCAGCTGCCGTAGGCCGCGGGCCCGCCGGGCGGCAGGCTCGTCGTGTTTTCACCGGCCTGAATCTGGTTCCACATGGTGAGCTCCTCGCAGTAGGGGAGCATCTCGACGAACGCGCTGCGGCGGCCGGTGTTGTTCTGCTTGCCGGTCGGAAAGTTGTAGCCGCAGCAGGTGCCGCCGTTGCGGGCGGGGAGCGCCTTCTTCGCGTTCTCGAAGTTGAGCGCGGCCAGCGCGAGCTGTTTGAGCTTGTTGTTGCAGGCGGAGGTGCGGGCGCTGTCGCGCGCGCTCTGGACGGCCGGTAGGAGCAGGCCGACGAGCGTGCCGATGATCGCGATCACGACGAGCAGTTCGACGAGCGTGAAGCCGTCGCGGCCGGAACCGCGGGGGGTGGAGATGGTCATGGGGGCATCCTTCGCTGGAATAATGGATCGGGAGACGGATGACGGACGCGAACGGGAGAATGGAATCACGGATGAGGTCGGCAGCACGGGAACTGGCTGCCTGCCTCTGGCTGCCTACTGGAGGTCGAAATCGAAGGCGTTGGCCGCGCCCGTGGTCACCTCGGCCGTGAGGCCGGACTTGGCCGGGTCGGTGTACTGCTCCGGCACGAGATTCTTGGGCTTCGCAGCCGAGGAGGATTCCGTCGGCGGCGCGTATCCGGGAGCGGTCATGTCGCCGCCCGATGTCACTTCGTTGAATTTTGAGACAACGACCTTGTACTTGCCCGGCACGGCGCCGTCCTTGGCCGCGAACGTGGAGAGCGCGAAACCGCCGGAGTCGTCGGTGATGCCGGAGGCACCGCTCCCCTTGCCGTCGGGCTGGAAGCTGACCGTGGCCCTGGCCAGCGGCTGTCCCTTGAGCGTGATCGTGCCCTTCACCGGCACCGTCTGCGGCCGGTTCGACGCGGGCTGTTGGGAGCAGCCCGCGACCAGCAGCACTGCGACCGCAGCCACCATATGGACACGACGCTGCATGGGAAAACAACCCTCCAAGACCTCGAAGAACATCGGAACATCGCACCGGCCGGCGGCCTGTCGGCCGACATCGCCCGGCGCCGCCGCCCCATTCACCTGGAAGCATGATCCCCCGAAATTCCCCCCCGGTCAAGATTAGGGCGGGCGGGACTTCCGATGGGGGGGCTCCACGGGACCGGCCGCGGTCACGACCGCTCGGCGCCGGTGTCGAGCACCGCCATGAAGGCCTTCTGCGGAATGTCGACGCTGCCGACGCTCTTCATCCGCTTCTTGCCCTCCTTCTGCTTCGCCCAGAGCTTCTTCTTGCGGGAGATGTCGCCGCCGTAGCACTTGGCCGTCACGTTCTTCCGCATCGCGGAGATCGTCTCGCGGGCGATCACCTTGGTGCCGATCGCCGCCTGCAGGGCCACCTCGAACATGTGCCGGTCGATCTCGCCGCGGAGCTTCTTCACGATCGCCCGGCCGCGGCGGTCGGCGTCGCGGCGGTCGCAGATGATCGACAGGGCGTCGACCTTCTTGCCACCCACGAGGATGTCGAGCCGCACGAGGTCGGCAGGGAAGTAGCCCACGAGCTCGTAGTCCATCGTGCCATAGCCGCGGGTCACGCTCTTGAGCTTGTCGTGCATGTCGTAGATCACCTCGGCCAGCGGCAGGTCGAAGGTGAGCATCGCCCGCGTGGGCGAGAGATACTCGGTCTTGAGGTAGGTGCCGCGGCGGTCGGTGCACAGCTGCATGATCGGGCCGATGTGCTCGACCGGCACGAGGAAGTTGGTCCGCACGATCGGCTGGCGGAATTCCTCGATCAGGCCCGTGTCGGGCACGTCCTGCGGATTGGTGATGGAGATCGTCTCGCCGTCTGTCTTGAGGATCTGGTAGGTGACGTTCGGCGCCGTCTGCACGAGGTCGAGATCGGCCTCCTGCTCGAGCCGCTGCTGGATGATCTCCATGTGCAAGAGGCCGAGGAAACCGCAGCGGAAGCCGAAGCCGAGTGCCTCGCTCGATTCCGGCGCGAACTCGAACGACGGATCGTTGATCGCCAGCTTCTCGAGCGAGTCGCGGAGCTCCTCGAAGTTCTCGCCCTCGGAGGGATAGAGGCCGCAGTAAACCATCCGCTGCGGCGGCTTGTAGCCGGGCATCGGGGAGGCGGCCTGATCGCCGGGGATCGTGACGGTGTCGCCGATGTGCACCTGCTTCACGTCCTTGATGTTGCAGACGAGGTAGCCCACCTGGCCGGCGGAGAGCTCCTCGCAGGCCCGCCGCTGCGGCACGAACTGGCCGAGCTCCAGCACCTCGTGGGTGACGCCCGTCTCCAGGAAGCGGATCTTCTGCCCCTTCCTCACCGTGCCGTCGATGAGCCGCACGTAGGTGATCGCGCCGCGGTAGCTGTCGTAGTGGCTGTCGAAGATCATCGCCCGCAGCGTGGCCTGCGGATCACCCTTCGGCGGCGGGATCCGCTCCACGATCGCCGCCAGGAGGTCGTCGATGCCGATGCCCGTCTTGGCGCTGGCCTTGATCACCTCGGCGGGGTCGATGGCGAGGCTCTGCTCCATCTCGGCGAGCACCTCGTCGACCCGGGCGTGCACGAGGTCCACCTTGTTGATCACCGGGACGATCGTGAGATCCTGGCTGATCGCGGCATACGCGTTGGCGACGGTCTGGGCCTCCACGCCCTGGAAGGCGTCCACGAGCAGCACCGCCCCCTCGCAGCAGGCGAGGCTCCGTGAGACCTCGTAGTGGAAGTCGACGTGGCCGGGCGTGTCGATGAGGTTGAGCTCGAAGAGCTCCCCCTTGTGCCGGAACTCCATGCGGACGGCGCGGGCCTTGATGGTGATGCCCCGCTGCCGCTCGAGCTCCATGTCGTCGAGCATCTGCTCCTTGAGCTGCCGCTTCTCGACGGTGCCCGTCCGCTCCAGGAGCCGGTCGGCCAGCGTGCTCTTGCCGTGGTCGATGTGGGCGATGATCGAGAAGTTGCGGATGTGCTTGCAGTCGATGGGCATGCGTGGATTCTAGACGAGTTTCGGTCGCGGTGCAGGATCAGGCTTTCGCGGTCGTCGCGGCGAGCAGGCCGACTGCGGAACGCGCCGAAACCCAGCCGGCGTGCGCCGGGGCCGCCCATGCCCCGTCGCCGGACGTTCGCTGCGGGCATCCTGCCCTTCGCTCACTCCATGCCGGCTGCGCTTCGACATCCTGTCTCCGCTGGCCGCCAAGGCCGGCTCCCGGGGCATGGGCAGCCCCTCGTCCGTCGTGGGTGTGAGTGGCCACGAATGCTCGTGTTCTACGGTCGGCCGCGGCGGTGCTCCAGCCGGGCGAGGCCGGCCGCGCCGATCGATCCCGCGTCGCCCGCCAGGCTGGCGAAGCGGATCGGGGTCTTGGCCGCGAGCAGTGGAAAGGTCCGCCGCTTCACCTCGGCACGCACCCGCTCGATGAAGGCCCGGCCGACCGGCGCCTCCTCGCCGCCGAAGAGCATCGCGCCGCCGAGGATCACCGCCTCCGGGTCGATCGTGTGCATGAGCGTGACGATCCCGATGCCGAGCCAGCGGGCGGTTTCCATGAGGAGATCGAGTGCCAGCGGATCGCCGCTCGCGGCCTCGCGGCCGATGAGGATCGGCGTGAGCTTCTCCCCGGCGGCCACCGCGGCGGCGAGCGAGCCGGCGCCGCCGGCCGCGAGCGCCTCGCGGCCACGGGCCACCAGCGAGGTCGCGCTCGTGTAGGCCTCGAGGTGGCCGAGCTGGCCACAGGGGCAGCGGCGGGCTGTGTCGGAGGGGTCGACGATGATGTGGCCGCACTCCGAACCGTGGCTGTGGGCGCCGTCGATCGACATCTCGCCGATGATGATGCCGCCGCCGATGCCGGTGCCGAGCGTGAGCAGCACGAGGCTCGAATAGTCGCGTCCCGAACCCACCCAGAACTCCCCGTAGCCGGCGGCGGTGGCGTCGTTGGCGTAGGTGACGGCATGGCCGCAGTGGGCGGCGACGCGGTCGCGGATCGGGAAGTCGTCCCAGCCGGGAAGATTCCCCGCGCGGATGATGACGCCCGTACGGAGGTCCTGCGGACCGGGCGTGCCCAGTCCCACGGCCGCGATGTCGCTCGTGGCGATCCCCGCCATGCCGGCGAGCGTGTGCACCGCGCGGCCCATGCGGGCCGCCGCGTCCTCGGGGCCGCGGTCGGCATGTGTCGGCTCGGTGTGGAAGGCGACGATCCGGCCTTCATCGTCGACGAGCGTTGCCTTGATGTTGGTGCCGCCGAGGTCGATGCCCGCGTAGAGCGGCAGCACGGCCTGCGCGATAGGCAGGAGCGGACGAGTGCTCATCGGGCCGGGCTCATTCCCCGGCCGGCAGGCGGCTGGTTTCGACCGAGGGCGTCGGCCCG
>Ga0209401_1001094_pt1 | contig 18100 bp, 20 predicted proteins | sample M_140807_MF_Meta_FD_187318 | JGI IMG/M metagenome (GOLD analysis project Ga0209401, IMG submission 187318) | Freshwater microbial communities from Lake Montjoie, Canada to study carbon cycling - M_140807_MF_MetaG (SPAdes) (version 2) | ecosystem: Environmental > Aquatic > Freshwater > Lake...
AAGAATCACATCAGTGTCAGTGACTTATTAAACAGTTTAGAAGCCAGAACTGGTGGACAGCGTTATGAAGAATTATTAATAGATGACTTCTTAGCGGCTAGAAATGATGGCAACAAAGACGCAGTAATCAAATATCATAATTTAATCTTGAACAAAGTAATGAACACATTAGCCAAGATTGAAGTAGAAGACAGCGCAGACGCTGTGGCAGCCAAACAACTGGCATTTGCTGAAGCATTGGCCAAGTTCACTGGCGTTAAGCAGGGCTAAATAACATTATGCCGTTAAAAAAATCAACTTCAAAAAAAGCATTCACAGAGAATGTTAAAAAAGAAATCGCTGCTGGTAAGCCTCCCAAGCAAGCCGTAGCAATTGCCTATTCTACTAAAAGAGCGGCGGCAATGAAGTCTACAAAGACAAAAGGAAAAATGAAATGAAAAACAGCAAAACTCAAAGCGATATGAACTTAGATTTTGACGGCATGGCAGGTAATGGCGTTAATCGTGGTGCAAATAAATTCGCTGGTAACCAACACAGTGGTATCCAAAACCCCAACAAAACGTTTAACAATAAGCGTGGTCCTACAGTGGGTAATAAAAGTGATGATGACAACACATATCCAGATGCTGCCGTTGTTCCAAAGTTTACTACTGGTAAAGAAATGTTTCCAGGTTCAGCCAATCCACAAGTTCGCACTAGTGGCGGTGGCCGCTTCCCAGGCACACGCCCATTTGATCCACAAGCAGGTCAAAATTACAAAGGCAATCCAGACATGATCAATTTTGGTCGTGGCCCAACTAAAGGAAATCAAGTATGAAATTCTCAGCAGCAAATCCACAATCAAAAGCCATTAACCAAAAACAAGGTCCAAGAATTGGCAATGAAGACATGAACGGTAAGCGTAATACATTCATGAAAGAAAAAGCCACAACTGGCAATGAAAAATCAGCATTGGCAGACATGGTAACTGCGGCAGTTGCTCGTCGTGGTCAAGGTATGAAGCCATTTATTGATCCTACAGTTGAAGGCCTAAGTTCTAACACCAACGTTGGACCAAAAGCAAATTCAACCGCTAATGGTGCAAAGTTGCCCGGTAAGTATAAAAAGCCTGTATCAAAAGGTTAAATAAAACTGAGACAATAGTCTCGTTATAGCATAGTAAGCAAGGGAAACAATAGTTTCTCTTGTTTATATTAAGGAAAAGCAATGACAAAGAAAACACAATCATCTACACCCACAGATGTAGCAAGCCCATGGGGCGATGAAACAGCAGTAACTCCCGAAGAAATATTAGAAGTGGCCAACACCATGGCAGGTGTAAAGCCACAAGTGCCTAAAAGCACCAGCAATGCGGAATACGACTTGGAAGGTCTAATGACAGACTTTCCCACTGCCAAAGAATTAGAACGTTTTGTCTTTGATGAAACAGGCGTAGTTCTAAACCTAAAAGGTCGTGCTAATAAATTAAAATATCAAACTGCCATGGATGTATTAAATGGCGAAGACATTGATCCAAAGTTTATTGGCAGCGATAATCCATATATTGATAGAACAGACATGGTGCCAGTTGAAGCCATGCCTCCAGTTCCTGAACGTGATAAAGAACTGCCACCTGAAAGCGAATTACAAAATTACTTTTTCAGTCCATTTGTTCCTCATCCAGATCCAGATTATAGAGCAGTGGGTAAAAAATGTCACTGCACATTCCGCAAGTATAATAATGGTGTTATCAGTTATGAAATCAATGGACCATGGGAACAAAAAGAACATGGCACTAAGATTGACAAGTATGGTCGTGAGCGTCCTGAAATTATTAAATGGATTGGTGCTGCCACAGGTGAGCAAATGGTTCAGCGTGAAGATGGCACATTAACTCCTGTAGGTCGCAGACTACGCACCATGATGCAGAGTATGCGTATCAATGCTGGCAATATTTGGGATACATTTGTTGACAGAGACTTTGGTCAATTCAATAGTGAAGCCATTGTTGATCCATGGGGCACGGACACTAGAGTATGATAGATAAAACAGTTCGTGATGGCCAAATACATCAAGCGCAACAAGATCGTATGGTGCGTGATACTCTTATAATGCAGAAAGTTAATAAAGCACACAGAGAAGCATTTAAAACACGCTTTCCTGGCCAAATTGAACATATCATGCGTTTAACTGCTGAACGATTACAGGCCATGCTTACTGCCAAGCCTGATAATCTTGCTGATCCCGAAACATGGGTCAGCACAGCCCAAGAAATTCGTGATCTCAGTGAAGCACTTTATTATCTAGCATATATTAACAAGGAACATCCTGTTCCAGGAGAAGACAATGTTTAATCTAACACATGATGAAACAAGTGCAGTAGACATAGGCGGAGTTTGGGTTGGTCCTGACGAATTTGAACTTACAATGAGATTCAATCATGATGACGAAGATGATTTGAATGTATGTTTGATTTTGTCTAGAGCCGAAGTTGAAGAGTTTGCCAATTATCTACAACAGCATCTAAGTCGCACTAGGGTTCAGTAATGTATCAAATACATAACCAAGACTGCCTTGATTGGATGAAAACACAAGCAGATGATACAATAGATATCATAGTATCAAGTCCTCCTTATAACATTGGTATATCATATAATACATATGGTGATAAGATGACACAGCAAGACTATTTAGATTGGCAAAAGTCAATATGGATAGAAGCCTGTAGAATATTAAAGCCCCAAGGACATTTATTCTTAAACATAGCACCAACTAGACGAGATCCGTTATTACCATTTAGAATAGCAGATCAAGTACCATGGACAATACAAAACAGCATAGTATGGAGTAAGTGTATAGAAATAGACGGACATGTAAGAGGACACGGTGTTGTTACATCAAGTAAAAAGTATCTACCCAATGCACATGAAATGATGTTTCACTTCACAGAAAAGGGACAAACAGAAATAGGAATAGCACAAAGTTCGGTGCCATACCAACCTGCTTGGGCCGCAGATAATGCCAAACGCACAGGCCGTAATTGGAGACCCACAGTGAATAATTGGCATATACCCTATGAAACCTGTGGTAGTTTTGGTGGCAATAAATCCAAAGAACTCAAAGGTGATAAGAAACATCCAGCAATCTTTCCTAAGGAATTGGTGCGTCATTGTTTAAATGTAGCAAAAGCACAACCAGGACAGGTAGTATATGATCCTTTTGGTGGCACAGGAACAACCATGGTAGTGGCCAAAGAACAGGGTATAGATGGTATTACCACAGAGATAGACATTGATTACTATAACTTTATACAGGACAGGTTAAAGTAATGCTGGGCAATGATGTATTAATGGCCAGGGCATTGCGTTGGGCAGTGGACAAGTATGAACTGCCCATGGATGCATTGGCCAACCTAAGTGGTCCATTGAAAGAACAATTAATGGATCTCAGTGTCTCAGTTGCAGATGACATGAAGTATTATCAACTCAAATACTTTAGACCATTTGAACATCAAAAGAAATTCTTTTTAACTGGCACACATGAGCGTAGAGGCATACTGGCTGCTAATAGGATTGGTAAGACAGTAAGTACTTGTTATGAAACTGCCATGCACTTAACTGGCTTGTATCCAGATTGGTGGCAGGGATATAGATTTACCACAGCCATTACTGCCATGGTAGCAGGCGAAGGTTGGAGTCAGGTAGCATTGGTGCTACAAAATGAATTGTTAGGAACACAAGATGTCAAAATTACAGAGAATCTGGGCACTGGTGCCATTCCTCGCAGTTGTATTATTACTGATACTATGCGAAATGATGGAGCCAACAATATCGGTTGCGAGATCCGTCATATTTCTGGTAGTAATAGTTATTTGTTATTTGCTAACTACACCCAAGAAGTTAGACAACTCCAAGGATTTAAACTTAATCTTGCAGTATTTGATGAGCAACCACCAGATGATTTCTTCAGTGAAATTGTTACTAGAACAGCAACAACGCAGGGAAAAGTCCTCTGCTCATTTACGCCGCTTAAAGGACTCAACGGACTTGTAAGTAAGTTTTGGAATAAAGAAGAAGGCTATGAGTTTATTCGTGTGGCTTGGGATGATGTTCCTGAATTGGATCCGTGGGGCTTGCCATTCCTATTATATGAAACACGCAGACAATTAGAGCGAGACTACTTACCGCATGAGCGTGAAGCCCGTATCGCTGGCAAGCCTGTAATGGGCAAGGGCGCAGTGTTTCAACTCAACAACTGGCCTACTTATAAAACAGGTGAAATTGACTTTCAACGCATGCCACGCATACAGCGTGTGATAGCATTGGACTTGGGTCTAGTCAACGATAAAACTGTTATATCATTAATGTATTATGAACCACATGAACGAACTGCTTACTTACATAGACAAATTGTTGTACAAGGTATTGAAGAGGCTGTGCCCACTCAGTATATCAATCATTTACTTCGTCCTGAAGTGTTTGGCACTCCTATTGTGTTACCTGCTGATGCTAGCACTGCTGGCAGATACACCATGAGTGCTAATAGTATACGCGAACTATTTGAACAATACGAACTTAATGTCTATGAAAAAGCCATTATGAATCCGCCTGACAGTCAAGGGCGTGTAACCAATCACAAAGCATATGGTATAAACCAAATGCGACAAATGTTGGAAGTAGGCAGTTTAATGATCAATGAAAATTGCACCAACTTCTTGAGTGAGGCAGGTAACTACTATGTAGACGAAAAAGGACGCTTTAGCGATCCTGACGATTGTATAGATAGTTGTAGATACGCATTGCTTGCTTGTTTACAAGGCATAGCAGAAACATGGGACAATAGAACGCCACAGCAAAGAATGGCAGCACAGCGTGATAGATATGTTCGTAGAGATGACAGCACTAAGCCCGCTTGGAAAAAATCTTATAGCGCAGAATAAAGTATAACATGTATTATAGACGAGGATCAATATCCACTATTAGAAAATGGGGCATGCCTACACTAGCAAAGATCACTGCTTGGTATACTGCGATTCAGCCAATAATTGCTTATGCCAATTTAACCTGTTATGTCATGGGCAGTTGTGTGTATAATATCAATAATGCTAGAGATTTAGACATTGGTTATACAGGTCTTGTAAACACAGAAAAATTAGAATATCTATTAAACGCCAGTATAGATATTGGTTTTAGAAATGACATGTTGGTGGATCCAAAATGGGTGGGACAAACTACAACCATTGAAAATTTACAGCCAGCAGACACGGATTTTATATATTTGGATTACTATGAAGAAGATAATGGCGCCGGATCACGAGTAATCAAAGATTACAGCAGAAACTCTAAATATCAGCCAATAGGCAACAACTTGGTAAAAAGTAATTTTAAAAAACTTAACGGTCAATTGAAATCACATCAAATTCAATATATTAAAAATTATGGTGCATTGCCCATTACAACTATACAAGATTTTATAAAGGAATAGAATGACCTACCAAGTAATTAATCTAGACTGTCTTGACTGGATGAACGCACAGCCAGAAGAATCCGTGGACATTGTTCTTACAAGTCCCCCTTATAACTTTGACATGGATTACAACACATACAAAGATGATATCACAGATTATCGCAGTTGGACTCATGCATGGATTACAGCAGCCACAAGAATATTAAAACCCACCGGTAGATTACTAATCAATATACAACCAAAGTTCAGTGAAAGACTGCCATATCATCATTGGATACATCATAGTTGCGAACAAAATAATTTACTATGGTATGGGGAGCGTATTTGGAATAAGAATACTATAAATGGCTATAGAGGTGCCGCAGGTTCAATGGGCATACCCAGTAAAATCTATCTTTGGTATTCTACTGAATATGTTCAAATGTTCAGTAAAAGTGATATCTATCGTCCCACTAAAAAAACGGATAGTCTTATCACCATGGCAGAACAAATGGCTTGGGCCAAAGATCATGTATGGAACATAGCACCAGCAAGACAAAAAGATCATCCCGCGCAAATGCCCATACAATTGGCAGATAGATTATTAAAATTATTTGCTTGTAAAGGTGATATAGTATATGATCCATTCGCAGGAGCAGGAACAACTATGTTAGCCGCAAAGAATCTAGGATTGACAAGTATTGGCACAGAGATTGATGCTGCCTACTGCCAACTTATACAGGATAGATTAAAATGATGTTTATATGCGCCATAGAAGAAAACACAATGATCTTGTGCGAAAAACATGCAAAAGCATTTGAGCAGGCAGCCATGATTGCAGTTACACCGCATACAATATACGAGATGGAAGATGAAGATGCAGCCAGTGCGGTATGTCATGCCTGCGATCTACAGGATGAGTTGACTCGCCCTCGTATTATTTTACCTGACTAAAATAACGCTAAATAATACATTAGTTAAGGAAATCCTATAATGCTGGAAATTAAGAACACAGTTGTCAATGACATCAATAAAAGTCGTAAGATCAACGCCAATTTTGTGCGTATGAAGAATATGATGGACACTAAGATGGCTAGTTACCTACGCTATCTAGGCACAAAAAACGCTGTGAATAGAGCCAGTGATTATCACTATCTATGTCTAGCAGTTACAGAAAGTACTGCGCCAGTAAACGGTATTGACTACATTCACCCCTCAGTAAAGCCAGTTGTGGATTATGCCACAGCAGTTATTGCCAAGGGACTTATGCCCAATGGCGAAATTAACTTTGATTTTGTAGCAGACAATGAAGATGATGAAGTAGGCGCACGTCAAGCCACAAACATGGTTAGTAAAGTTGTTAACCAAATGAATGATCCGCACTTTATTCTAGAGCGTTGGATCATGGATGCTAACATGCACAAAAATGGTATGATGATGGTCAAGCCAGTGCGTGAACAAATTACTCGTTATGTTGAAACAGAAGGCACATTAGATCAATTACGTGCATTTGAACAACAAGCAGGCGAAAGTGGCCTAACAGCACTACGCCAAAGCAAGAGACAGATTAATGTTGAAATGGACAAAGTCATGGCCGAAGTTCAACAATTATTGGGTCAACAACAACAGATGTTTACACAAGACATGATCAGTAGTCAAGTTGAACGTTTAAAAGAACTGCCTGAAGAACAAGATCCAGAATCAATGGCAGCAGAGCAAGAAGAAATGATGATGGGTCAGGTTGAAGGACAAGAACAAATACTTAATGATGCTATTAAACGCAATACAATTTATCGTGCCAAATATAAACTAACTGGTTATAGTATCAATATCAAGTTTCATCCTATTGCACAGCATTATTGGGTCTGTGATCCCACTGTGCCAGAAATGAGAGATCAACCATTCTGCGGCTTTTATGATCCAATGACTATACAGGAAGCCACAGAATTATATCCAGAAATTAATTTAGAAGAATTTAGAACACATGCCGAATACAATCAAAGTGGTGCGTATCAAGCAGGCAGTGTATTAAACAATTTGGCTATTCACGCACGTGACAGTGTGCCTATCATGGGTATACCAGTTAGTAGCGCAGCCTCAGCAGATCCAGACAGTAGACAAGTTAGTATTGTCACAGTATGGAATAGATTTGACATTGATGGTGATGGTGAATTAGAACTTGTTGAAGTTATCTATTCAGGCAGTTATATTATCAGTGCTAGAGAAGTAGAATTTATTCCTGTGGCTAACATGTGTCCAAAACCATTGCCAGGCAACTTCTACGGAATGAGCATTGCTGAAAGTGTTATCCCCATGCAGGAATACAACACATCAGCAGCCAGAGCAGAAATACAATTGGGCTTGCTAACAGCCACACCTCGCATTGGTGTTAAACCAGACAGAGTTGACTTTGAAATGATGCAGGATGGCGAAAGTGCTATCTTTATATTGGATTCAAAGTTTGATCCTGCCAAAGACATATATCAAATTCCTCCTCCCAGTGGTAATTTACAGTTCCTAGAAGTAGCCATGGATCGTATCCAAAAAGATACAATGGCCATGGTGGGTATGACTACACCACAGGATGTATTCAATCCAGAAGTTATGGCTGCTGGTAACAGCGGTGTTAAACTACAACTAGCACTAACTCCAAATCAAATCATACAAGACAACACTGTGCGTAATGCCGCAGAAGGTTTGAAAGAAGCACTATACTTGGTATGGCGTACATTAATACAATACGGTGATGATTATGGAGTCAAGAGATTGGCCTCTGAAAGCCACCCAGATAAAAAGCCTGAGTTCTTGGATTACTTGGCTTGGGATGACATGAACTTCTGTGACAGAAAACAACTACACTTAGAATTAAGTATTGGCATGATGAGTGAAGAAAACGCATTGGGTCGTTTACAGATTATTCAAAAGTGTCAACAAGATTTATATTCTACTGTGCAGGGCATGGCTCAAAGCGGAACATTAACTCCTGAAATTTATAAAAAGATTAAAAAGCCATTTGCTGATACATTATATGTATTGGGTGTTAAAGACTGTGATACTTACTTGCCTAATGATGAAGAAGTTCAATCAATGATACAAGCAGGTGAAGCAGCCGCTAAGAACAAAGAACCAAGTCCACAGGACAAGAAGAATTTAGCAAGTGCCAATTTAGATGATGTCAAAGCACGTCAAATAGAAATGGAAGTTGCTGGACAAGATGCAGAAAGTCAATTAGACTTCATGAGTATGGCAGCGGGTGATCCCAAAGTATATTCTTAACTGCTAAATAACACTATAGAACAGCATATGATCAACGAAGACACAATTGACCACTATAACAGTAGATTAACTGTAGACCTGGGTCAACTTAGTAAACTTAGTCCTAGTCAACAAGACAAGGTTAGGCATTATGGTAGCCAGGCAGAAACATTATTGAAGAATAAAGAGTTAGCACTTTTTATTCATCATTTTAAATTTAGTCTAGCAGATGAACTTGCGGCCATTCGCAGTCATCAGCCAGACGACAATGCTCGCAGAATTGCCATCAGCAATGAATTAGCGGGTATTGACAATTTTGTGAATAGTCTTAAACGGGCTGTTTACTTAAAAAACCGTATTGGTAACACTAATGAAGTGCCCATTACTTAAAAGGAAATAAAATGGAAACAACGAATACGCCTAATGCAGATAGCACGGCCAATGTTCAAAGTGCAGTTCCCAGTTTAGACGCAATAGCCGCTAAAATGACCGCAATGCGTAATCAAGTTAGTGCTACTGAACAAACTGCAACAGGAGTAGATGCGTCGGGAGATGCTATAGCCCCTGTGGCCGCCAGTGATGGTGCCGAAATTGGTGATACCAATACTGAAGAATATGCCAGCGACAATCAAGAAGCGGATGCCCAGGACTCTGTAAGCGCCGATAGTAATGATTCTACAGCAGAAGAACTAATTGACTTTGTTGAATTTGCGGACTCTAATCCCAATGCCAAATTCAAATTCATGAAAAATGGAAAAGAAGTCATAGTAGATGCTAAGAAAGCCGCAGCCATTCTTGGTCAGGGATCAGCAATACACGAAGATGCTAGACAATTAAAAGTAGAGAAAGCCGAGTTTGACGAGTATTTAAATGAAATGCGCGCCAAACAAGAAGGTCTAACTCTAGCAATGGAATTTACGGTGCAGCCAAAGTTGCAAAGTGCTTATGATGAAATTTTGAAAACTCAAAACTTCCAATCCACTTTTCAACAACAGTTAAACACAGTTAGGGATCCTGCTCAAAGAGCAAGAATCCAAGCCAGTATGCAACACAATGAGAATTATATACGCCAGCAACAACAGGTCATAGGCCAGTTACAGCCAGCAGTAGAACAGTTCAAACAAGTGAGAGCACATCAGGTCAGTGAACGTTTAACACAGGCTCGTAAGAACTTTCAAGACAAAGAGTTGAAAAACGAATTTGTTTATAATGAAGTTCGCGATAAGATAACAAAGATTTGGCCTCAGGCCAAAACTGAACTTATCCCCGGAGTTCTAAACATTGATCTCATAAGCAGTGATGAAAATTTATTATCATTAGTTAGAGATGGATTACGCTATAGAGATAAACCTTCAACTAAATCTGCTGGTAGTAGTATGGCAGCGTTAACTCAACGCAAAGGATCCAGTAGCAATACTAGAGGATCTAATGATAACATTGAGAAACTTCGTGAACAAGCCAATCGTGGCGATAAAAAAGCCGCGGACAATCTCTTAGTAGCGCAACTCAGTAGAATTCGCGCAAATAGAGGTGGTAGATAATTTAATTAAAGGAGCCTATCATGGCATTTATTTCAACTACAAACATTGGCAATGGTACTGGTGCGTTTGCAACTGACATCGTTGTTAAAGATTTGGACCTAGATGTGTCCAACCGCGTTAAGGACGATACACCAGTTCTTAACATGTGTATGAGCAAAAAGCGTAAAGTTAACAGCACACAACCATTGTGGACTGATGACATTTATCGCTTGCCAGCAGTTAATGCTGTGCAAGAAGGTGCAAGTGTTAGTTCTACATACGCAGAAGCAAATCAGCGTTACAACTTGAACAACTTCACACAGATTTTCCAAACAACGATTGGTGCTACTGGCACTGCTCGTGCTGTTATGCAATCTGGTGGTGATCCACAGGCTTATCAAGAAGTTAAACAGTTGATCGAATTGATGTTTGACGTAGAACAACAATTAGTTCGCAGTGACCAAATCGGTACACAATATTCAGGTCAAAGCGGTAGTGCAACTGGTAACAGCCAAACTACAGCAGGCAGCCAGAACACCAGTGGTCGTCGCATGGGTTCACTAGCAAGTTATGCTGGTACTTTATCATTCAGCACAGTTTCTTTAACAGAAGCAGGTTTGACAACAAACTACAACAACCCAAGCAGTGACAGTAGTTCAACAACATTGAGCCAATTAACTGGTAGCCCAAGTGGTGTTAACGCACTATACGTTGTTGCCAATGGTAACTACTACTACACAGCCAATGGCAGTGGTTTCTTGAACCAAACATTCAGCCCAGTATTATACAAGCAATTGGTTACTACTGCTGAACAGCGTTACAATGCCAAGATCCGTTGTATGGTTGTTCCTACAAGTCTACGCACAACTATCAGTGATAACATTGTTAGTTCAAACACCAGCGTAAACCGTCGTAACGTTGAGCGTGGTGACACAATTCAAACATACGAAGGTGACTTTAGTTACACTTACGAGATCTATGATTCATGGATCATGGATCAAAGTGGTGTAAGCAACAGCATTTACTTCATGAATGAGGAAGTATTGCAGTGGGGTTCATTGCGTGACCTAGGTCCTAACAATGAAGTATTCTCAAGTGCAGATGCTAGTTTGGATCAGTTCATCATGGAAGGTACACTAATTGTTCGTAACCCAGCAGGTGTTGGTATGTTAAACAACATCACAACTGGTTCAACAATCGTTACTACTCCACGTGCAAGTGGTCTAGTCCGTCGTGTAAACGCAGGACCTGGTTCTACTTCCTAATATTAGGATTTAGTAAATCAAGGAAAGGGGCTTTATGCCCCTTTTCTGTTCTTTGTTTGTTTAGACAGCATAAATAATACTATGAATGATATAAATCAACCTGAATATTTAGATGACACGGACCCAGAAAAGAATTATGATTACTGGCGTCAGGATCATGGTGGAACTATTACCAATCACAATGGTGTAGCAGACAAGTTACTAAAAAACGACAAACTATACAACGCCATGAAAGGCGATTGGACTCGCAGTGATTTCAATAAAAGTGGTAATATTAAAGTTACCACAGGCCGTGAAGATGGCAAGTTTTATATTCAACGCGAACAATTAAATTTACAAGCAGTTATTGAAGCAGTTAAAGATTACAGAACAATGGCTGAAAAAGGTGTTACTGATCCTTTAGGACCATATATGCCTGATGGCACAGTGGGTTGGAAATGGATGGATCTGCCCACTGTAGTTGCCGTCAAAATCAGTGATGATTACTTTGGTGGCATGCCATGGCATACACTTAAAAATGATCGCACATTAAAAGCACAATTCTATAGAGTTGTGGAAACTGAATACCCGCAGTTCGTTTGCTACCCAGGTGGCAAATTACCAATACCAGTTGCTGTTCCATATCCTACAAAAGCAGGACAGCAACGATTTTTTAAAGGCCATTAATTATGTTTGTAATACCCTCAGCAGATGATCTAGTAACATTTATTCAAGATTTTACTGGCAGCACCAATGACGACGAAATTAAAAACTGCATATTCATGGCAGAACTAAGTATGCGTAACGTTGAACTGCCAGCACTACGCAGTGATCCATATGCCACAGAAAATATTGGCATAGCAGATGAAAATGGTCGCATTGACATTCCTGGTGACATGAACAAGCCCATTGTATTTTTTAGACAGGGCAATCAAGTAACAACCACAGCCACAGCCACAGGTGTCAGTGCTGCTTTTACAATAACACTGACATCAAATCCTGGACAAAACTTGTCAACTGGTATGGTAATCACAGGCACTGGCATTGGCACTGGAGCAACTATTACCAGCACAGGTGGCGGCAGTATTGGCAGTGTGGTCACAGTCAGTGTGGCCAACTCAGGCACAGTCAGCGGAACAATAACATTTTCAACACCAGCAGGCAACACCACAGGCAATGGTCCTTGGTTAGTCTATGACCGTATTGGTGACAGAGACATTATCAGTCAAGGCCTATTGGCACAACTGTACATGCAACCATTCAATGTGCCGCAGGTTATTCGCGGCAAGTTCAGTGAAGTTTATGATCAATATCAATTCCTACCATTGATTGGTGAAGGAACTGCTGTTAATTTATATTACTACAAAGCATGGCCTTTGTTGTTTAGTCCATTAGCAGATGTTGTTATCAGCACCTCTGGCACTGTAGGCAGTATTAGTGGTGCAGGTCCTTGGACAGCCAGTATCACTGGCATGGTCAGTAATACAGGATTGGCAGTGGGTGATACAATTTTTGCTACACCAGGATCAGGCAGTTTGGGTGGAGGCGCAGGTGTATTCACAGTGGCAAGTTTGGTTAGCACAACAGGCATTACATTTACTGCCACAGGCGGAACAACTCCCACAGCAGGCACAGTTACAGATATAACACTAACTGGACAAACAGTTCAAACCAATGCTGTGTTGAATACATGGGCAGAAGGTTATGTATATGCTACTCTGCGTGAATATTATATCAAGAGACATAATGCAGAAGACGCACAAATATATAGTCAAAAATTTGAAAATGCTTATAACATTGTTGAAGATCAAAACAATTTAGGCAAGTGGAGTGGAGGACACACAAAGTTGACTTCAGTGTGGCAGCCTCGTCAATATCGCCAATACAATATTAGATAAGGAATAATTATGTCTTCTACAACTTTATATGAAACAACACCTCAAACAGGCACAGTATCAAGTACCAATTTAACCAGTTTATACAGCAACACAGGCAATTTTACCGCAGGCACTGTTAACACCAGTGTGCTTAGTGTAAATGGCGGCACTGGCGTAACTGTAAGTCCAACAACTGGTAATGTTGTAGTCAGCATTGGACAAGATGTTGCTACCACTGCCAATGTGACATTTGCCAATCTTACTGCCACTGGCAATTTAAGTAATAATTATTTTACATTGGCTAATAGCGCAGGCACTAACGGACAAGTTTTAACAACTAATGGCGCCGGCGTGACAACATGGACTTCTGCAAGTGGTTTGGGTCTTGTAAACAGTGTAACTGGCAGTGGTGCTGGCATAAGTGTAAGTCCAACCACAGGAGCAGTTATAGTTAGTAATACAGGCGTTACCAGCATAACTGGCACTGCCAATCAAATTATTGCTAGTGCAAGTACTGGTGCTGTTACATTGAGCACACCGCAAGACATAGCCACTACCAGCAATGTTAATTTTGGTTCAGTAACTACCAGTGGTGACATAGCAGTCAATGGTGGTGATTTGACAACCACAGCCACAACATTTAATTTACTCAATACAACTGCCACTACACTAAACCTTGGTGGTGCAGCCACTACAATGAGCATAGGTGCTGGCACTGGTACTACTACTGTTAACAACAACTTGAAATCAACTGGCAGTTTAAGCAACAATTATTTTACTTTGCCTAATTCAACTGGTACTAATGGACAAGTATTGGTCAGCAATGGATCAACTGCTCCTGCATGGACCAATGCTACCAGTTTAGGTCTTGTTGATAGTATAACTGGCACTGCCAATCAAATTATTGCTAGTGCAAGTACTGGTGCTGTTACATTGAGCACTCCACAAGACATTGCTACAACCAGTAGTCCAACATTTAACAGTCTAACACTTACAACACCCTTGGCAGTTAGTTCAGGCGGCACTGGTAGAGCAGTGGGTAATTATTCAATCTACGCCAATGAAATTCATGTTGGTAAAGATGGCAATGACACCACTGGTGATGGCACTTTAATTAATCCTGTATTAACAATTACCAAAGCATTGACATTAATTGGTGCAGGTAGAAACACTGTTATTGTTCATCCTGGAAGTTACAGCGAAAGCCCCACTGTCAGCAGTGCTAATACAACAATTTCCACTACAGAACTAACTGGTGCTAATACACAGATATCCGGAACGCTAACTTTATCAGCGGCTGCTCGTGTCAGTGGCATTAAATTAACTAATTTAACTATAACAGGTTCAGGTAACACTTACATTTCAAACTGCACAGTGGATACTCAAGTTATCAAATCAGGTTCAAACTATGTTGAGATTATCAACAGCGAACTACAATGTGTATCAGGTATTCAAATTACCGGTGCAGGAACAATGAGTATTATAGGAAATAAATGTTGGGCTGTGGCAGTATCCAATGCCAGTGCCAATGTTTTAATTAAAGATTGTTTTCAAGTTATTACTCCCAGTGTCACAGCAGGAACTTTACAGATTGATGGCAGTGCAATTTTTGCGGCAAGTCCCAGTTCAAATGCTGTGACTTCAAGTGCCAGCAGTTTTATTACATTGGCAAATAGTTTTGTATTAAATTCAGCAGGCACAAATGTAGAACGAGTAAGTTTATCAGGATTTTACAGTATTCTAAATCTTGTCTATGACAAACCCAATTCAACTTTAATTGCTACCAGCGGCACTGGTGGTAACTTAAACGCCATTGATTATTTCAGTGTAGTAAATGCTGACACTGTTGCAGGAACAAGTGGTCTAACACTTTCAACGGTGGGTAGTAATGGTGATATCACACTAGCACCAAATGGCAGTGGCGACGTTTTTGTTTATGCTGATACATTATGGGTGGGCGATCAAAATGTCAACGCTAGTATTACAACCAATGGCACAGGCAATTTGGCATTGACCACAAACAATAATTCAAATTCAGGCAGTATTACTATTACACAAGGTGCCAATGGCAATATTACTTTAAGTCCATATGCTAGTGGCACAGGTATTGTCACTGTTAGTTCGGAATTGAATGTTGATAAAGGCCTAAGATTAACTGCCAGTAGCAGTGGTTATAGTAAATTTACTGTGCCTGCTAGTGGCAGTAATTTAGATTATGTCCTACCAGGCAGCGCAGGTGCTGCCAATACAGTGCTTACTAATGATGGCAGTGGAACTTTGTCATGGGCATTGCCAGGTGGCGGTGGAAGCACATTTGGTAATGTCAGCATTGGCGTTGACACAGATCAAACTATATCTACAACTAGTGGTAATTTAATATTACAAACTGCGGCGGGCGTAAATGCTGGCACTATGACTTTTACCTCAGGCACTAACGGTGCTATTACATTGGCGCCCAATGGCAGTGGCAATGTTGTAAACACATTTGGCACAGGTGGCAATGCTACCAACAACCGCAGTTATGTCACTGGTGCTATTCGCAGTGGCACTGGCACCGTGGCTAACAATTACACATGGGCAACCAATGGTGCTCTTAACACACAGCCATTCCGCGGTATATCAGTAGACAATTCTGCGGACACGGCGGTTAACGCAGGTTATGTGGCCAGAAACTATAGCAGTGCCGCAAATAATAGAAGTCGTATTATATTTGAACGAGCCAGAGGCACAGCGGCAAGTCCCACAGCAGTTCAAAGTGGTGACTTTATTGGCAGTATTGAAGCCACTGGTTGTAATGCCGCTGGCGTGTTTGTTAATGATGCACTGCAAACAGGTGCAACCACTACCACTGTGCCAGGCCTAATAAGTTTTACTGCGGCAGAAACTTGGAGTGCAGGTTCAGGTTCAGGACCTATATTTGGCACAACATTTGCAGTAACTTTAGCACCCACAGCAACACCAATCACATCAGGCACAAGTTTAATTGCTGTGTTAACAGCAAACCCGCAGACATTTGATACACGCAGTGATGCTCATTCTTTTAAAAGTAAGGCCGGCACTAATTTAATGACCATTGACAGTGATGGCCGCTTACAAGTATTCAATACCAATGCCACTGCCAACAACAACATATATGGTTATAGAACTAAGATTTTAACCAGCACCACTGAAGCCACCGCCGGTAATAACATTGAATTAAAACCAGGCAAGTTAACAGGCACCACAGCCTTTGACAAACAAACACAGGTTGCTGTGATTCAAAACACCACAGATGGTAGCGTATATGCCAATTTGGAAGTTAAAACACAGCGTTATAATGGCACAACTTATAGTCCCACGCAAACAGGTGATAGCCTAGGCCGTTTCTTATTCAATGGTAATTATGTAAGTGGTGCTACACCTGCTACTGCTGCCGCTGGTGGTTCATTGAATGTTAATGCCACAGAGAATTGGACTTCAACTGCCCATGGCACTAAAATTAATTTGAACATTGTTAAAACTGGAACACTTACTGGTATATCAGTATTAGACATGGGTGATGCCAGTTCAACATTTAGAAGCGATAGTTACACATTCCAAAGTAGTGCAGGCACTTCATTGGCTACAATAAGTTCTACTGGTATTGGCTTCCCAGTTAAAACTGCTGCACAATGGAATGCCATCACTGGCAGTGTTGGCATGCAGGTGTGTGTAAGCGACAGTCCAATTAATGGCGGTAAAATGGCATATTGGGACACCACTAACGCTAGGTGGAGTTACATAGACACCAACACAGCAATATAATAGGAGCATAAAGTGAGTCAAGAAGAAACTAACCTAGCCGCGCACGTAGAGATATGTGCATTAAGATTTAAAGGCATTGAAGAAAAAATGACTAACCTTGAAAAACGATTGGACAAAGTTGAAGACTCACTGACAGATCTTAAAACTCAAACTCAAACAGGTTTCACTGAAATCAAAGTGATATTGGAACGCAACAACAGCCAACGACAAACTACTTTGATAGCCTCAGTAGGCAGTATCATTGTGGCTGTGGTTGGTGTAATTGGTTATTTGATCACTCGCAGTTAAGACGTATACCTTTAAATAAGGTATATGAATGCTCCCAGACACATGTATTGGACTTATAATCCAGAATATACTAGCACCAAAGAATTATACGATCCAAGAATGGCTGTGGCCAGATACCTAGGTTGGAAAAAACTACACACCACTGAAACTGAATACTGCACTCCAGAACCAGACAACTACAATAGAGCAGTGTTCACAGCACAGGCCGTTGAATGTAAACTAATTGAAGATCAAGTTATCTTTTATGATAAGGTTGGTCAAGGCTGGATCACACTGATGTATGTGCCTGAAAATAAAATCACTAGTGTGGATCAATGGATTATAGATTGTAAACCACAGGCATATTGGCATCATTTCAAAGCACCAAAAATAAAACCTAGACGAGGCATGCTTTGGGTTAGAGGCAACATCAATGAGCATAACCAAACTGACAATGAACGTTTGTATACCATGGGCTACTTTGATGAATTTAAGGTTAAATATTTCAGCGATGATGCAACTTATGTTGATTCGTTATTGGGTGAGGTAAGAGCCTTGCTTAAGAATCCAGAACCAGAGGTTTTGGACTGTGATGAGTTTTAACCGACTTGTCATATTTTAGTATGTTAATTTAACTTTAGCCCTGGGGTAATACTCGGGGCTTTTTTTATCTAATACGAAAGTATAGACTGGTACTTTTGTGAAGTTTTGTATAAATAATAATGTAATA
>Ga0209401_1001095_pt1 | contig 18095 bp, 18 predicted proteins | sample M_140807_MF_Meta_FD_187318 | JGI IMG/M metagenome (GOLD analysis project Ga0209401, IMG submission 187318) | Freshwater microbial communities from Lake Montjoie, Canada to study carbon cycling - M_140807_MF_MetaG (SPAdes) (version 2) | ecosystem: Environmental > Aquatic > Freshwater > Lake...
ATTCTCATCCTTGATCCTGCGCCGCGTTTCCATTCGGGGGCAGTGCTCGAACAGCTATCACCTCCAGGATGCCTTCATCGGCCTGGTCATCACTCGTCCAGGCAGCGGCTTCAGCACCGGGGCTGATGGCCCTATTGATCGAAAGCAGCGCGATCACCACAGCATCTATTGGCATTTCGCTAGCGACGACAAAGTTTACAACCACCATGACGATAGCGATGCGATCTACATCAGGCTGGAAACAGCTCGCTTCTTAAGGGAGCTCGCCTTCCAAGGGCTTGCTTTCAGCACCATCATGGCCCTTCATGGCCAGGAGGCCTCCCCTGGGCTGATTCGTCTTGGCGAGCAAGCGGATATCCATCTTCAAAAAAGCCTAAGCTCAGAAGAGCAGGATCAATGGGCCGATCAGTTTTTGATTGATCTCATTGCTGAATGCCAGTTGATGGGCTCCCTGAAGGCGAACCGATCCAGCCTCCTTGCCTGCCATCACGTGAAAACAGCCATCCAGTGGTTTTGCGATCAGAACAGCGCTGCTGCCATCAACCTTGAACAGCTAGCCAAGGCTATTCACACAACACCGAGGACGATACAGGCAAGCTTTCAGAGCCAATCCAAGCTAACACCAATGCGTTGGCTCAAACTCTGGCGCCTCACTCAGTTGCATCGCTTGTTATTTCATAATCATGATCATCATTCCAATGCAAACGCCATGATTCAAGCCAGTGGACTTGGATCGATCGACACCGCTAGCCGAGCCTATCGAATCATCTACGACAAAACTCCCCTGGAAGAAATCAACTTGGCCAACCTAGCAAGAGGCGAGCTCGCCAAAGGCCCAATCGATAACGGCAAGACAACTTTCACGATCGAAGAAGCCATTGCCATGCTCAGCAGCCTTAAGCAAGCCTCAAAAGGCCAGAACAATCTTGATCAATTAGTGACCCTTAGGGTGAAGCTAGACTAGTGACTGATGGCTTCAGATCGCTGAATTTCAGCCTTAATCAAGCCCAACAGCAGTGTTGAAATTGTAATATCCCGATCATGAGCCAGGAGCTTTAATTGCCTATGAATACCTCGAGGAAGTGAGACGGAGATGCGGGCTTGTGACGATGAGCTCGATTCCTGCAGCAGGGAAGCAAAATCCTCATCCCAGGTCCCGTTAAGGGCAACCTCGTTAATAGCAGTGTATTGGTTGATACTCTTTTCCAAGCGATCCAAGGACCAGACCTGTGGAAGACTAGGTTGTGCAACTCAACTGCTGCATGAATCAGCCAAGGGTCTTCGCATTTGCTCCCTGAAGCTTCGCATTAGCCACAGGCTCAAACCCGCACCCCCCATCCGTGATCCGTGGTACATATAACACATCTATCCCTTGCGGCGCAATGGCTAGACCCGACAACCGAGGTAACGCGACAAGCGCTTGTATAACCAATTTCTAGCAATTCTCCCTTCGCCCAAATAATTTACCATGAAAAAAGTTAAATCTACTATCACCAAAAAGCTTTCGGTCGTTCTCGACGGGCAACTGCATAGCCAAGCCAAGCGTTTTGCCCTGCTTAACGATATGACGCTCACCGAGCTGGTTACATTGTTGTTACAAGAGCGCATTGACCAGGCCAGCACGGCCATAGAGGCCGTCAGGCCTGAATCTTGACACTCTTGATCTGGCTGCCATTGCGCAGCTTCAGCACCACATCCAGGTCGTTGGTTTGACCAAACACCGTGTGCTGGCCATCGAGGTGGGGCTGGGGGGCATGGCACAGGAAAAACTGGCTGCCACCGGTGTTGCGTCCCGCATGGGCCATCGAGAGGCTGCCGGCCTTGTGCTTGTTGCTATTGATCTCGCAGGGGATCGTGTAGCCGGGCCCGCCCGTACCGGCCTGGCCGCGGGCCCCCTCACGGCTGTTCGGGCAGCCGCCCTGGGCCATGAAGCCATCGATCACCCGGTGGAAGGCCAGGCCGTCGTAAAAACCCTCATTGGCCAGCTTCACGAAATTGGCCACCGTGCCCGGCGCCTCCGCATCGAAGAGCTCCAGGGTGATGGTGCCGGCTTCGGTGTCCATCGTGGCGGTGGTCATGGCGCTGGGTGGCAAACCGCTTAATCCTGCCAGCCGATGCGGCTGGGCATGGCCCGCTCTGAATGGAGTCCTTGGTCTTTGGCGATCTTTGGCCCCTGGAATCGCTCTGCAGCGGATCGGTAGCGCCACACCCTTGGATCACCGGCCACGCAGGATGGCCTGGATCCACACCCCGCCCGCCCGGATCCTGTTGTAGACAGGGCCGAGCCCATCCCAACGCCATGAGCAACAGCATCGCTTCCGATCTCAGTCAGGCCCGTCTTGGCGTCCTGGGGGGAAGCGGTCTCTATGCGATGGATGGGCTGGAGGATCTGCGCGAGATCAGCGTCGCGACGCCCTATGGGGCCCCCTCCGATCAGCTGCGGCTCGGCCGGATCGGCGACCTGGAGGTGGTGTTCCTAGCCCGCCATGGACGTCACCACTCCTTTACCCCCACCGAGGTTCCCTACCGGGCCAACCTCTGGGCCCTGCGTTCCCTGGGCGTGCGCTGGATCCTTTCCGTTTCCGCCGTGGGCTCCCTGCAGGAGAAGAACCAACCCCTCGACATGCTGGTGCCGGATCAGTTCATCGATCGCACCCACCAACGCCCGCTCAGCTTCTTCGGCGATGGCCTAGTGGCCCACGTTGGCGTGGCCGATCCCTTCTGCCCCGTGCTCAGCAGCATCCTGGCGGATGTGGGCGAAAGCCTGATGCCCGCTGGCCGCACCCTTCACCGCGGCGGCACCTACCTCTGCATGGAGGGCCCCGCCTTCTCCACCCGCGCCGAGTCGGAGCTTTACCGCTCCTGGGGCTGCGCGGTGATCGGCATGACCAACCACACCGAGGCCCGGCTGGCCCGGGAGGCGGAAATCGCTTACAGCACCCTGGCGATGGTCACCGACTACGACTGCTGGCACCAGGACCACGACGCCGTGACCGTGGAGATGGTGATCGAAAACCTCCGCACCAACGCCAGCCTGGCCCAGCAGATCGTCGCGAAGGCCGCCCAGCGGATCGCGGCCCAGCGGCCCGCCAGTGGCGCCCACCAGGCCCTTCGCCATGCCCTGATGACCTCGCCCGAACAGGTGCCGGCCGAGACCCGGCTCCGCACCGACCTCTTCACCAGCCCCTATTGGGGGCCTTACGGCAGCTGACAATCTGGAGGAACCTGCGTGGAGTCGCCCGTGGACTGTTGGGAATACCAGGTGATCCACATCAATGTGGAGCCGCCAAAACCAGCCGCCGCCGCTGATGACCCCGAGGCCGGCGGGGTGAAGCCCGTCTTCACCGAAACCTTTCTGAAAAAAGAGTTTCCCCAGTTCTACGAAAAGCCCAGCGAGGCCAACGGAGGCAAACCCCAGCACCCTGCTCAGCAACTCCAGGCCTTCCTCAACGGCCATGGCTGCAAGGGCTGGGAGCTGGTGGGTGTGTTCCCGGTGGGCAGCCTCACGATGATGTTCTTCCGCCGTCCGAAACCGAACGGCCCGACCCCGGATCCGGTGGCGGCGGCAGAAGACACCGGGGCCGGCCCTACGGATCCGCTCCAGGAGGTGCATCGGCGGCTGGATCAGATCGAAGCAAGGCTGGGGACCCGCACGGTGGATCGCGACCGCCCGAAAGCGGCGACACGGAACGCCGGCTCCAGGCGGGATGGTGAATCCGAGCGTTCCAGCTCCGAAAGCGCCGCCGTTGTGTCGGAGGCCCAGATGGCCAACCTCGCCCATGAATCCCGGCTCCCGAGTAGCCAGGCAGCCCTGGCGATCGGCCTTCGCTCCGCCACCAGCCTGGCCAACCACGGAGCCCGTTATGGCTACGCCCCGGGGCTCAGCAAACGGGGTCCCAATGGCCTCGTGGCGATCTACACCGGTCCAGGGTCGCCTCAACACGGAGGAAGGGAGAGACGGCTGTGGATCGTGGTTCCGCTCGATCGCCTCGTGGGCTGAACGGCCGCCATTCCCCCTGATTAGGAGAGGGGGAGGCTGCTCAGGAGCGGGGGAGGGCTGCCAGTGCTGCCCGCAACGAAGGGCCGGTTTCGGCCAGATGGCTGGCGGCCCGATGCGCATCGAGGCCGCTGAGGGCCATCAGCAGGGCCAGCTTCACCGATCCACCGGCCTCAGCCAGCAATTCGCGCCCATGCCCCCGCTTCACCCCGGCCAGGTCGCGCAGAATCCGCAGGGCCCGATCCTCCAGCTTGCTGTTGGTTACAGCCACATCCACCATCCGGTTGCCGTGCACCTTGCCCAGCCGCACCATCACCCCGGTGGAGAGGATGTTGAGGGCCATCTTGGTGGCGGTGCCGGCCTTGAGGCGGGTGGAGCCGGTGAGCAATTCCGGTCCCGTCAGCAGACGAATGTCGATGTCGCAGGGCATGGGCGCCTGCTCGGCGGGCACACAGGCCAGGGCGATGGCCAGGGCTCCGATGCTGCGGGCATGGCTGAGTCCCCCGAGCACGTAGGGGGTTGTGCCCCCCGCCGCGATGCCCACCAGGGCATCGGCCGCAGCGAAGCCGCGCTCCTTCAGGTCGGCCGGGCCTGCATCAAAAAGATCTTCCAGGCCCTCAGAACTTCTCAGCAGTGCGGGGGCCCCACCGGCCAGCACCCCCTGCACCAGCTCGGGCGGTGTGCAGAAGGTGGGGGGGCATTCGGCCGCATCCAACACACCCAGGCGCCCGGAGGTGCCAGCGCCGAGATAAAAGAGGCGCCCACCGGAGCGCAGCCGCTGGGCGATCGCATCCACCGCCGCAGCGAGGCACGGGGCTGCCCCGGCCACAGCGCACTGGGTCTCCAATTCGTTCTCACAAAACAGGTCCACCAGAGCATTGGTCTCGAGTTCGTCGAGGGATTCACTGGCGGGATTGGGCTGTTCAGTGAGCAGATGGCCGCGATCGAGGGCCTGGGGTGGGGCGCTCACAGCAGACCCTCCAGGCGACGCCGGAAGGCCTCCAGTTCTGGATCGCCCCCGGACGGCAAGGCCTCCGCCGCGGTGCTGGCGGCGTCTGCAGCCAGCTGCTCCTGCCACTGACTCACGTCCATGTTGCGTTCGGGCGGGGCGATCAACAGGCGCTCCTCATCGCTGCGGGGCAGGAATCCGGCCGGCACGAAGCGGGCCTCGTAGCCAGCCTCGCTGCAGAAGATCTCGATCTCCTGGCGATCGAGCACTTCAACAGTGGGCACGGGAAAATCCTGGGCCTCCAGCAGACCGGCGTAGCGCTCGGCATCATCGGGGTCCTCGAAGAGCAACACCACCGTGCGCCCTGCCAACTCGATCGAATGGATACCCTCCTGGTCACCGCCAGTGTCGTAGAGCAGCACATGCACCCTCACGGGTGAAGGGGTCTCGGGCACGGTGAGGGGCTATGGATCAACCCAGTGTCTCATCACCGGTCCGTCGGGGCGCTGGCATCGTGCCGCTCCAGCGCCAACTGCTGAAGCCTCCGGTAGAGGGCCTGCTCGGCCTCATCCAGCTCGGTGGGCACCACGATGCGCACCTCCACAAGCTGATCACCACGGCGCTCACCATCCTGCAGGCCCCTTCCCCGCAACCGCAGCAGACGGCCGCTGGAGGAGCCCGCCGGTACCCGCAGCCGCACCGGTCCCTCCAGGGTGGGCACCACCACCTGACAACCGAGCACCGCATCCGCCGGCGCCAGCTCTAGGGGGTAGAGCACCCGCAGGCCATCGATCCGCAGCCCCTCCTCCGTGCGCACCCGCAGCTGCAGAAAATGGTCGCCGCCGCCGGCACTCACACCGGCCAGGCGCAGCCGCCAGCCGTCACCGGCCAACGCAGGGGTGTTCACCTCCACCACCAGGCCATCCGCCAACTCCAGCTCAACCCGTGAACCCGCCAAAGCCTGGTCGGGGGTGAGGTCCAGCACGGTCTCCTGGTCACTGGCCGCCACCACCGGAGGCGGCGGGGGCGGCGCCGTGGTGGCGACATCACCCCGACCGACCGCCGAGGATGCGTCATTCCAGCGGCCATCGCCGGAATCCGCTGGGGCGGGCGCCCGGTCGGCGCGATAGGGCATTGGATCTTCGTCTCCCCCCCCAGCGGCAACCCGGCCGAAGAGGCGATCGAGATAGACCTCGAAATCGGGGAAGCCGCTGGCGAAGGGATCGTCGTCCCCTGCAACGCCCCCTGCCACCAGACCCTCCTCCCAGATCCGGCGCTTGCGGGGATCGGAGAGCACGGCATAGGCCTCATTCACCTGCTTGAAGCGTTCCTCCGCCACCGGATCGCTGCCGTTGAGATCGGGATGCCAGCGGCGGGCCTGATCGCGGAAGGCCCCCTTCAAGGCAACGGCATCGGCCCCGGGCTCCAGGCCCAGAACGCCCCAGTAGTCGAGGCTCCCCTGGCTCTCAACCATTGGACCAGGGATCGTCCTGCTCGGCGTAGGGGGGGGGTGACGGCCGCCGGCCCAAGGCCTCGGAACGGCGTGACCAGGCCCGATCGGATTCCCCCTCAGCCTCGCGGTCGGGCCCATAACGAGCAGACGGGGGCTCTTGATCCCAGGGTCGCCCCGGCCCATTCCAATCGCCACGGGCCGGACCCTCCAGACGGCCCGCACCGCTCGAGCCCCCAGCCGCTCCCAGTCCATAGGAGGGGGAGGCCGGCGTCTCCCAGCGGGAGTCATAGCGGGTTTGATAGCGATCGCCCTCACCACGCTCGGCCGCGGGACGCCGCTGCGGGCTGGCCCAGGGGTCGGCGCGGCCGTCCCGATCCCATTCGTCCCAATCGTCGTCGGAGAAAAGTTCATCCCGCAGGGAGCCGAGCGTGTTCTTGATGCCCTGCAGCGGACCCGCTTCGACGCGACGCTCGCTGAGGAGGCGACGGTTGAGCCCGAACAGGGCTTCTTGAAGCTGGCTCACGGCCAGTTCCAGTTCGGCGGTGTCCTCGGAGCGAAGCAGGTCCTGCACATCCCGCAGGGCCAGCTCCACCGACCTCTGCTGCCGTTCGGCCCCATAGGGACCGAGTTCAAGGGCCGCATCCCGCAGGCGACGTTCGGCCTGCGACGCCAGCGTCTGGGCGCGGTTGCGGCGGTCGATCTCGGAGCGCTTGCGGCGATCCTCCACCGACTTCTGTTCGGCTTCCAGCAGCAGTCGGTTGATCTCCTCCTCGCTGAGATTGGTGCCCCCCTGGATCGAAACGCTCTGCTGCCGGCCCGTGGTGCGGTCGGTGGCGGCCACCTGCAACAGACCATTGGCATCGATGTCGAAGGACACCTGCACCTGGGGCACCCCCCGCGGTGCCGGCGGGATGCCAGAGAGGCGGAAGCGGCCGAGTGACTTGTTGCCCTCCGCCATCTGACGTTCACCCTGGAGCACATGGATGTCCACCGAGTTCTGGTTGGCCTCGGAGGTGCTGAACACATCGCTCTTGCGCACCGGGATGGAGGTGTTGCGCGGAATCAGCACCTTCATCACCCCACCGATCGTCTCCAATCCCAGGGAGAGCGGGGTGACATCGTTGAGCATCAGGTCGCGCAGTTCGCCGGTGAGGATGCCGGCCTGCACGGCGGCACCGATCGCCACCACCTCATCGGGATTCACCGACTGGCAGGGTTCACGGGGGATCAGGGTGCGCACCATTTCCTGCACCATCGGCATGCGCGTGCTGCCGCCCACCAGCACCACATCGTCGATCGCATCGGCGGCCAGGCCGGAGTCCCGCAACGCCCCCTGCACGGGCCGCAACAGACGGTCGAGCAGATCGGGGCAGAGGGATTCGAAACGCGGCCGCTCCAGGGTGGTTTCGATGTGCAGGGGCCCGGCCTCGGCCGTGGCAATGAAGGGAAGCGAGATCGGCGTACTGCGCACCCCGGAGAGTTCGATCTTGGCCTTCTCGGCCGCCTCGGTCAGGCGCTGCAGTGCCTGACGGTCGCGCCGCAGGTCGATGCCATGCTCCTTGAGAAAGCCATCAGCCAGCCAGTCCACGATCCGACGATCCCAGTCGTTGCCACCCAGCTGGGTGTCACCGCTGGTGGCCTTCACGTCAAACACACCGTTGGCGATGCGAAGCACGGAAACATCAAAGGTGCCGCCCCCGAGGTCGAACACCAGCACGCGCTTCACCGTGCTGCGATCGAATCCGTAGGCCAGGGCAGCGGCCGTGGGTTCATTGAGGATGCGCTCCACCGTGATCCCGGCCAGGCGTCCGGCATCGCGGGTGGCCTGGCGCTGGGCGTCGTTGAAGTAAGCGGGCACGGTGATCACCGCCGCTTCCACCGGTTCGCCGAGGTAAGTGGAGGCGTCGTCCACCAACTTGCGCAGGATGCTGGCCACCAGCTCCTCGGGGGCGTATTCGCGTTCGGTGACGGGGCACACCACTCGCACGTTGCCCTGATCGTTGGCCCGCACCGTGAAGGGGACGCCGAGGCTGCCCTCATCCAGCTCATCCCAGGCCCTTCCCACGAAACGTTTGAGATTGGCGAAAGTGTTGCGCGGGTTGAGCACCAGCTGGCGGCGGGCCAGTTGACCCACCAGCAAGTCCTGATCGCGGTTGAAGCCCACCACCGATGGGGTGGTCCGCCCCCCCTCGGTGTTGGCGATCACCAAGGGGCGGCCGCCTTCGAGCACGGCCACCACCGAATTGGTGGTGCCCAGGTCGATGCCAACGATGCGCCCCATGAATGTTCGGCTGATGGTCCGGCGGCGGCCGGTTCCCGGATGTGCCCCAACGCTACCGGGCGTTGGCTTGACGTTAAACCGTACTTAAACGTTTGGCCCCAGGGGCCTTTCTAAATTGGGTTAATGGCAGTTCTGTGGCTTTTCAAGCCATAGTGCCGCTTCAACCCACCGCGCCAGCAGCGCATGAGCCGCCTCTCGCCCGCTCCAGTAGAGCAGGACTCCCTGGCCAGGGCCTTCACCCTGAGACGCCGGCCGATGTCCGAAAAGCTCCTCGATGGGGGCTTCCGCAACCTCACCATGGTCCTGGCCGCCCTGGTGGCCACCGTGTTGCTCGCCATTTTGATCACGGTCTTCAGTGGCGCCCGTGAAGCCATCGCCGAGTTTGGCGCTGGCTTCCTCACCAGTTCCGCCTGGGATCCCGTGAACGAGAAGTACGGGGCCTTCACGGCCATCTACGGCACGATGGTGAGTTCGCTGTTTGCCCTGTTGCTGGCCGTACCCCTGGGCATCGGAACGGCGATCTTCATCACCGAAGACATCATTCCCCGCTCCCTTCGCGAGGCCATCGGCCTGATGGTGGAGCTTCTGGCCGCCATTCCCTCGGTGGTGCTGGGGCTATGGGCGATCTTCGTGATGGAACCTGCGATCCGTCCCCTGCTCAACCTCAGCCACAAACTTTTGGGCTGGACTCCATTCTTCAGCACCATTCCACAGGGCCCCGGCATGGCCCCAGCTATTTTGATCCTGGTGGTGATGATCCTGCCGATCATCACGGCCATTGCCCGTGATGCTCTCAACCAGGTGCCGATCGAATTGCGGCAGGGTGCCTACGGCGTTGGCACAACGCGCTGGGGCGCGATCTTCAACATCATCCTGCCAGCCGCAATCTCGGCGATCATCGGCGGCGTGATGCTTGCCTTGGGCAGGGCCATGGGTGAAACCATGGCCGTGACCATGATCATCGGCAACTCCCTCAATTTCAACCTTTCCCTGTTGGCCCCGGGCAACACGATCTCCTCGATGTTGGCCAACCAGTTCGGCGAGGCCGAGGGCATTCAGGTTTCGGCGCTGATGTATGCCGGCCTGATCCTGATGCTGCTCACCTTTGTGGTGAATGTGGCGGCCCAATGGATCGTGCGCAAACTCAGCCTCCGCTACTGACACCTCCGCCGTTCACCGTTGCTGCCCGACCGACCCCATGACCCCCTTTCCCCAGCCCGTTTCAACGGCCCCACGCTTTGATCGGGGCACGCTCTTCTTCCAGAAGGACCTTGGCCGCAATCGTTTCAATGCCCTCTTCACCACCATTGCCGGCCTCTTCGCCGGGATTGCGGTACTGCCGCTGCTGCTGGTGCTCCTTTATGTGTTGATCCAGGGCGGGCGCCTGATCACCCCGAGCCTCTTCACCCAGCTCCCCCCCGCCCCCGGCATGGCAGGTGGCGGCATCGGCAACGCGATGCTGGGCACAGTGGTGGTCACGCTGATCGCATCACTGTTGGCCATCCCGATCGGCGTGGGTGGGGGGATCTACCTCTCCGAATACAACCGCACCGGCTGGTTTGCACAGGTGGTGCGTTTCTGCAACGACGTGCTGGCTGGGGTTCCTTCGATCATCAGCGGCGTTTTTGTGTATGGCCTGATCGTAGCCACCCGGATTTTCTTCGGGCAGAGCTATAGCGCCATGGCCGGCGGTATCGCACTCTCGGTGCTGATGCTGCCCACGGTGATCAAAACCACAGACGAGGGCCTGAAGCTTGTGCCCCAGGAGCTGCGCTGGGGTGCCTATGGCGTGGGTGCCTCCCAGGTCGTCACGATCTTGCAAGTTGTGTTGCCTTCCGCCTTCACCCCAATCGCCACCGGGGTCGTGCTGGCGATTGCCAGGGCTGCGGGCGAAACAGCCCCCCTGATCTTCACGGCCCTGTTTTCACCCTTCTGGCCGGAAGGGGTATTTAACCCCATCGCCAGTATGTCCGTATTGATCTACAACTTCGCAATCATGCCTTATGCTCCCCAGAACCAATTGGCCTGGGCGGCATCCTTTGTGTTGGTTGTGATGATTCTCGCCGCCAATCTCTTTGCCCGCTGGATCACCCGGGTGAGCCGTCCCTAAAGACCCGCCCTTATCCACTTCAAGCTCCCAAAGCTCTTCATCTCTTTGCACCCCGCCTAACCCCCATGACCTCCAGCATCGACCATCGCCAAACCGCCCAAGGCGACACCTGCATGTCTCTGCAGAATGTGACGATCGCCTATGGGAGCTTTGAGGCGGTTCGCAATGTCTTTCTTGATATCCCTCGCGGCAAAGTCACAGCCTTCATCGGGCCATCGGGTTGTGGAAAGTCCACCGTCCTGCGCGGCCTCAACAGGATGAATGATCTGATTCCTGGCTGCAGCCTCAAGGGAAAGGTGATTTTTGACGGGCAAGATCTTTATGACAGCCGCGTCGATCCCGTCGAGGTGCGACGACGCATTGGCATGGTATTTCAAAAACCCAACCCCTTCCCGAAAACCATCTACGAAAACATTGCCTTTGGAGCCCGCATCAACGGCTACCGCGGTGATATGGATGAGCTGGTGGAACGCTCCCTGCGCAAGGCGGCGGTGTGGGATGAATGCAAAGACAAACTACAAGAAAGTGGCTTTGCCCTCTCCGGTGGCCAACAGCAACGTCTCTGCATCGCCCGGGCAATTGCCACCGAGCCGGAGGTGATCCTGATGGATGAACCCTGCTCAGCCCTGGATCCGATCTCCACATTGAAGATCGAGGAAACCATGCACGAGCTCAAGCGCAGTTACACGATCGTCATCGTGACCCACAACATGCAGCAGGCCGTGCGCGTTGCTGACATGACCGCCTTTTATAACGCCGAGGCCGTGGAAGGTGGATCGGGCAAGGTGGGCTACCTGGTGGAATTCGACCGAACCGAGACCATTTTCAATACACCCGCCCAGCAGGCCACCCAGGATTACGTGAGCGGCCGGTTTGGTTGATCATCGGATCAGCATGGGCCGCTGGCAAGCGATTGAAGGAAGACACGAAAAAGCCGGCCCGTGGGCCGGCTTTTTGAATACGGAGAGGGAGGGATTCGAACCCTCGATAGAGTTGCCCCTATACAGCATTTCCAGTGCTGCGCCTTCGACCACTCGGCCACCTCTCCAGGGGCAAAATGGGGCAAATGCAAACTTAGCAGCCCGTGCCCCAGAACCCCGCCAACGCGATGGAAGCAAACCCTCCACCAAGCCACATCATCACCGTGCACTGGCGCCAGGAGGGGCGGGTGATTCGCCACCAGGTGCCCGAAGGGGCCTACATCCTGCGCAGCTTTGAAGAGCAGGGCGATCCGCTGCCCTTCAGCTGCCGTAATGGCTGTTGCACCGCCTGTGCCGTGCGGGTGCTCAGCGGCAGCATCGACCAGCACGAAGCCTTCGGCCTTTCGAGGGAGCTGAGGAGCAGGGGCTATGGACTCCTCTGCGTGGCCCGCGCCAACGGTCCGCTCGAGGTGGAGACCCAGGACGAAGATGAGGTCTACGAGCTGCAATTCGGCCGCCATTTCGGCCGCGGCCGCGTGCGGCCGGGACTCCCCCTCGATGAGGAATGAAATGACCAGCATCCCCAGGCCCGCCGTGCCCTCCCAATCCGACGCTGCTCTGATCGAAGCCGACCTGCCGCCCGGGGAGCTTGAACGCCTTCTCTCGGTAGCCAAGAGGGCCGCCCAGGCCGGTGCCCTGCCCCTGAGTGAGATGTTCCGGCAAGTGGTGAAGATCCAGGCCAAGGGGGCTGCCGGCAACCTGGTCACCGAGGCGGACCATGCCGCCGAGGAAGCGGTGCTGGCGGTGCTGGCGGCCGAAACCCGTGGCATCGCGGTGAATGCCGAGGAGAGTGGCCGCCTGGCCGGCGAAGGAGATCTGGAGTGGTGCGTCGACCCCCTCGATGGCACCACCAATTACGCCCATGGCTTCCCCTTCTTCTGCACCTCCGTGGGTCTGACCTGGCGGGGCCGGCCCCTGCTCGGTGCTCTGGCCCTCCCGGCCCTCAACCAGTTCTTCTGGGCGGCCCCGGGCCATGGCTCGTGGTGTAACGGGGAACGGCTCCAGGTGAGCGCCTGCACCCGCGTGGCCGATGCCCTGCTGGCCACCGGCTTCGCCTATGACCGGATCGAACGCAGGGACAACAACTACGCCGAATTCGCCTGGTTCACCCACCGCAGCCACGGGGTGCGGCGGGCCGGTGCGGCGGCCGTGGACCTCGCCTACGTGGCCGCAGGCCGTTTCGATGGCTATTGGGAGCGAGGCCTTTCCGCCTGGGATCTAGCCGCCGGCGTGGTGCTGGTGGAGCAGGCGGGCGGCGTGGTAAGCGGCTACGACGGCTCTCCTCTGGACATTGGCAGCGGCCGGGTGCTGGCCTGCGCACCAGCCCTGCATGCCGAGATGGTGGCGGAGTTGGCCCGCTGCGCTCCCCTCAGCGGCAGCAGCTATGGCGCCGCCGAACTCGATGGGGCCGCTCCATAGGATCGGCCCTTCGCCGCCTCCGCTTTCCCCCACCATGGCTCTGCAACCAGCTGCCGGCGCCCGGGATCTGCAGCCCGGCGCGGTCGAGAGCAATCGGCGCATCTGCGAACTTCTGGCAGGGGTCTACCGCCTCTGGGGTTACCAGGAAGTGACGCCACCCACGATCGAGCGGCTCACCTCCCTTGAAGCGGGCGGAGCGATCAACAGCAGCGAGATCCTGCGGCTGGCGGCGGATGATCCGCTTGGGCTGCGGCCCGAGCTCACCGCACCGATCGCCAGGGCCGCCTGCAGCCGCATGCGAGGCCGCCCGCGGCCCCTGCGGCTGTGGGCCTGTGGCACCACCTTCCGCACCTCCACAGGCGATGGGGGAGCCCAGCGGATCCATGAGGAACTGCAGAGCGGGGTCGAACTGCTGGGCGTGGGTTCCGCCGCCGCCGACACCGAGCTCCTTCAGCTCCTCCTGGCGTCGGTGGCCACCCTCGGCCTCCAGGAGCGGCACCAGCCCACCCTGCTCGTAGGACACCATGGCCTGCTCGACGCCCTGCTGAACCAGGCTGCTTCGGCGGAGCGCAGCGCCATCCGCCAGGCGCTCACCGACTTCGATCCCCTGGCCCTGGAGCACATCCCCCTGCCTGCGGCGCAGCGGGACCAATTCCGCAGCCTGCTGGCCCTGCGCGGTGAACCCAAACGGGTGCTCGATCAACTGGAACAGTGGCTCGGACCCATCCCCCTGCTCCAGAGCCTGGCTGACACCCTGGCGGCGGTGGGCCCGGCAGCGGCGGAGCGAGGCGTTCGGCTGCAGCTCGATCCCAGTTTCCAGCCCCACTTCGACCTCTACGACGGGCTGGTGTTCCGGCTGGTCTGTCAGGGCCACGCTGCCCCGGTAGCGATCGCCAACGGCGGTCGCTACGACGCCCTCGTGGGCCGCTTCGGCGCGGCCGTCGAGCAGGCGGCGGGCACCGGCTTCGGCTTCGCGATCGAACCGATCCGGGAGCTGCTGGAGGATGCGGAACCACCGGCTCTTCCGGCTGCCTGGCTGGTGGCTGCGGCCCCTGGGGTGGACCCGGCCCTGCTCCTGAGCCAGCAGGCCAGGCTTCACCAGCGGGGCGAAGCGGCTGAACTCTGCCTCAGCCACTGCGCCAACGAAGCAGAAGCCCAGATGGTCGCGGCGGAACGGGGCTGCCGTGGCACGGTGTGGGTCGCGTCCTGAAGGGCCATCTGGGCCCCTTCCAATGGAACGGCAGGAGCGCGGGCCCTGCTCCTGCTTAGGATCTCCCCAAGAAAGCAAGTCGCAGCATGGCTCACACAATCGTCACCAACGTGTGCGAGGGGGTGGCCGATTGCGTGGACGCCTGTCCGGTGGCCTGCATTCACCCCGGCAAGGGGGCCAACAGCAAGGGCACGGCCTTCTATTGGATCGCCTTCGACACCTGCATCGATTGCGGCATCTGCCTCCAGGTCTGTCCCGTTGAGGGCGCGATCCTGCCGGAGGAGAAGCCCGAACTGCAGGCCAGCGCCTGATCCCTTCGGCCGATGGCCGCCGGCAGCGGCACCGTGCCTGGAGGTGCGGGGTTCGGAGACCCCTCCCTGCTCACCCTTGAAGCATGGCAGGTCGCACTTCTACCGTTCAAGCTAGTCACACAACATGCCATGGCGGTGCTGGAACAAGGCCGGATTCAGATCCACACCGAAAACATCTTTCCGATCATCAAGAAGGCTGTCTACAGCGGCCATGAAGTCTTTCTGAGGGAGCTGGTCAGCAACGGGGTGGATGCCATTAACAAACGCCGCATGGCGTCCATGGCGGGCGACTGCAGCGAAGGGGCGGAGGGCCGCATCGCGATCAGAATTGACCGCGAAGCGAAGACCCTCACGTTCTCCGATAACGGCATCGGCATGAATGCTGATGAGGTGAAGCGCTACATCAACCAGGTGGCCTTCTCCAGTGCCGAAGACTTCCTGGAGAAGTACAAACAAGAAAGTGATGCCATCATCGGCCATTTCGGCCTTGGTTTTTATTCCAGCTTCATGGTGGCATCCCAGGTCGAGCTGGTGAGCCTCAGCGCCCGAGACAGCAGCGAGGCGGTTCGCTGGAGTTGCGACGGCTCTCCCAATTTCACGCTCGAAGCCACCGAACGGAGCGAGCCGGGCACCGATGTGATCCTTCACCTGATGGAGGAAGAGCTTGAGTATCTGGAGCCCTCCAGGATCCGCACGCTGATCACCACCTACTGCGATTTCCTGCCGGTGGAGGTGCAGCTGGAGGGGGAGACGGTAAACAAACGTGAGGCGCCTTGGCGCAAGAGCCCCCGAGAGCTGAGCGACAATGACTACATCGAGCTCTATCGCTATCTCTATCCCTTCCAGGGGGATCCCCTCCTGTGGGTGCACCTCAACACCGATTACCCCTACAACCTTCAGGGGATCCTCTACTTCCCCCGCCTCGGTTCCCGCGCCGACTGGGAAAAGGGAGAGATCCGGTTGTACTGCAACCAGGTGTTCGTGAGCGATTCGATCAAGGAGGTCGTGCCCCGCTACCTGCTGCCGCTTCGGGGCGTGCTCGATTCAGCCGATATCCCGCTCAACGTGAGCCGCTCGGCCCTCCAGACCGATCGCCGCGTGCGTTCGATCGGCGGCTTTGTGGCCAAGAAGGTGGGCGACAGGCTCAAGGAACTGCACCGCGATGACCCGGCCCGCTACGCCGAGATCTGGGATGCCGTGGCTCCCTTCATCAAGATCGGCGCCATGGAGGACGGCAAGTTCGCCGATCAGGTGGCCGATCTCGTGTTGTTCGCCACCTCTGCCCCGGCTGCCTCGGCCCCTGAACCCAGCGATGGTGAGTCAAACCAGGCAACAGCGACCGACCCGATCGCCAGCGGTGAGAACACTTACACCACCCTGGCCGGCTACCGGAGCCGCCTAGCCCCTGACCAAGGCCAGCGCGTGCTCTATTGCACGGATGAAGCCGGCCAGGCCGGCCCCTTAGCGCTCTGGAGCGGCCAGGGGGCTGAGGTCTTGATGGCGGACAGCTTCATCGACACCCAGTTCATCCCCTGGCTGGAGATGCGCCACAGCGACCTCAAATTCCAGCGGGTGGATGCGGAACTCGACGCCTCCCTCCAGGAGAGCGACAGCGAGATCCAGGATGCCGATGGCAAAGACAGTTCCGAAAAACTGCGGGAGCTGTTTGGCAAGGCCCTCGATGACGGGCGGATCACGGTGCAGGTTCAGGCGCTTAAGGGCGAGAGTGCTCCGGCGGCGCTGATCCTGCTGCCCGAGCAGATGCGCCGCATCAACGACATGGGAGCCCTGATGGAGCAGCGGCTGCCGGGCCTGCCCGACCATCACGTGCTGTTGGTGAACCGTCGCCATCCGTTGGTGGAGGGGCTGCTGAAGCTCAGCGCCGGCGGCGTGATCACCACCCCAGGGGCCACCGCCAGCAGCTCCCCTAGTCGGGAACTGGCCGAGCGTCTCAGCCGGCACCTCTACGACACAGCCCGGTTGGCGGTGGGGGGCCTGGCACCCGAGCAGCTGGCCGGCTTCCAGCAGAGCAGCGCTGAACTCATGGGCCAACTGCTCCAGCGCGGACTCGCATGAGAAGCGGAGGGTGATTTGCTAAGATCACTCTGAGGCCAGTTGGTCTGTCGTTTCGGATCGGAAGATCGTCCATGTCCCGCGTCTGTGATCTCACCGGCCAGCGTGCCAACAACGGTATGGCTGTAAGCCATTCCCACGTCCGCACCAAGAAACTCCAGCAGGTGAACCTCCAGGAGCGCCGACTCTGGTGGGCCGAAGGCAATCGCTTCGTGAAGCTGCGGGTGTCCACCCGTACCCTCAAAACTATCCAGAAGAAAGGCCTTGGCGCTTATGCCAAGGAACTCGGCGTTAATCTCGCCAAAATCTGAGTCTTCGACTCCAGGAAACAGCGGCAACCCTCCTGTGCGGTTCCCTTCGGGGCACCCCGCCTGCCCCGAGCAATCCGCCAGACTGCGCCGTGCAACGGCGCTTTTTTATGACCTCCAGCCTGGGCCGCCGATCCCTGCTCCAGGGCTTCTTGCTGCTGCCGGCGGCCCTATTGGGCAGGGCTCGCTCGGCCCTGGCCCTCGGAGGAGTTCTGCCCGAACTCAACACCCCTGCCCCGGATTTCGATCTGCCCGGTGTGACCCCAGACCGTGAGGGCAAGCCCATCGAGAGCCGGCTGAACCTGGCCGCCTTCCAAGGGCGCTGGCTGGTGCTTTATTTCTATCCCCGCGATTTCACCAGCGGCTGCACGCTTGAGGCCCGCGGCTTCCAGAGAGACCTGGCCAGCTTCGAGGCCAGGGGGGCCTCCGTGGTGGGTGTCAGCGCCGACGATGCCGAAAGCCACGCCTCCTTCTGCGGAAGCGAGGGTCTGGCCTATCCCCTGCTCTCCGATCCGGCCGGTGAGGTGAGTCGCCGCTACGGGTCCTGGATGGCGCCCTACTCCCTGCGCCACACGTTCCTGATCGATCCCGAAGGCACCCTGCGGCAGCGCTGGACCGGTGTCCATCCCGCCCAGCACAGCCAGGAGCTGCTGGCGGCCCTGAACACCCTGCAGGCCGCTAAGGCCTCCTGAGATGACCCCACGGATCCCCGCTCGACCATCCGGCCCCAGGCCGAGGCGGCCCTGGCCGAACAATCCCGGGGGCCAGTTCCTAACCCAGCATCTGCGTCCCTGCCGCCAGCTGATCCAAGCCGCCCTGTTGTCCCTAGCCGGCCTGGGTGTCTTCGCCCTCGTTGGCAGTGCCCTGGCCGGACCCAGCCAGGCGCCCCCGCCGATCCCGCCAAACTCCCTCCGCTGGCTGGCCATCGCCGACAGCGGCAGCGGCGACTCCCGCCAGAGGGCGGTGGCCGATCAGATGGCGAAAGTGCACCAGCGCAGACCCGT
>Ga0209401_1001096_pt1 | contig 18083 bp, 34 predicted proteins | sample M_140807_MF_Meta_FD_187318 | JGI IMG/M metagenome (GOLD analysis project Ga0209401, IMG submission 187318) | Freshwater microbial communities from Lake Montjoie, Canada to study carbon cycling - M_140807_MF_MetaG (SPAdes) (version 2) | ecosystem: Environmental > Aquatic > Freshwater > Lake...
GCCCACTCAAAATATTTTAAACAGTCTTTCCCCGGAATTGTGTCATCTTCGAAATGAATGTGGTAGTCGTTTTTTGAAAAGCCTATTGCAAGGCACTGATATATATTGGTATTGCATCCATATCTACGAGGATTTACGGTGACGTGAGTTTGACTGGGCCTAAAATTTCTAGCTAGGTCTTCTATCGGTTTATGCCCCGGTTCGCAACATATGTTTATTTCGTAATCTTGGATTCCATAGCATTCATCTAGATATTGGAATAATCTTTCAGTATACTGTAGTCTATTATAAAGTGATATAGTTAACGTCTTCAAGTTTTTGTTTCTACAACTTTCTTATCTGGGAAAAATTTGTTCTGTAGCGCTACCTTACAATTATACCTTGTCATGTTGCAACTGTCAACCTCTTTTGCAGAAATTTCCCAATATCTTGCCAGCTCTACGGCGTTAAATGTTTGTACGTTCGCGTCATAAAGATCATAGAATTCTCTGGATTCAATAATTTTTTTATGTAGCTCTTTTCCAATTTGAGATTCAATATGCTCATATGTTGTGTCATGATGTTGTTTGTTTCCTTTTACCGCTAAAATAGCTAAGTAATCGTAAGCGTATCCTTCGTCAACAATTATAGATATCATTTTTACTCACATCTCGTAATATTTTATAGTTGGGTGATTATAACACCATTCTTCAGGATTAAATGTTTTTGGGTCGAATTTTGGCTGAAAAGTATTTACTAAAGCCCCAACAGCAACCGCTAAGTGCATATCTCCAGTGTTAGCGCCAAAGTAAAGCCCGACTCGTCTCATGAGACAAATATACTTTTTAATACACAAGTCTTTTATTATATGTTTTGACCTTAAGTTGTATTCATAGCTTGAAGATAAACATAGTATGGGTGTAACATTATTATTTTGCAACTGATCTATAATGCTTTGAGTTAAATCTTCTTTCATCCCCCGAACCCCTTTAGCGTTTAGAGAACACATCGGAGCTATTATCGCTGGATTTGGCTTATCTTTTAAATACTGATCGACCCATATCTCTGATTCCATATCTGTATAAAGGACTAATGGTCTGTTGTCTAACAGCGAAGCTTTATCGCCAAAATAATTCCTGAGTTGTCTTGTAGCATAATGACCTCTACCAATACTTGGAAGGTATTTGCCTTTGCGGACTAGTTCAGTATATGGCATATCTTCAATGAATTCAACTTCTGCAATTTTATCAAAAAATACCGAGAATCTATTTACAGATTTTTGTATTTCAATTGTAAATTTATTTGGAAAATATTTACATATTGAAGTAAGTAAAAGTAAATCGCCCATTCCATAATTCCCACATCCAAATCTAGTAATCATAAAATATGAGCATACCTTTCAATATTATTTTTTACAGCTTCAGGGAAAGTCTCGTCTATCTCTGCTTTTATTAATTTGTACTCGCCTCTGTCAAATAAATCAACACACTTGCCGATATTTTTTCTGATGGTCGCTTTGATCTCTTCGGTATCGCTTTCTGTGTGGGCGAAAGATTCAATCTTTTCAATAATTTGCTGTTCATCGCCCAAGTAGGAGAAATGCCATCCAGTATTTTTAATACTTGGAAAGCTGTCTTTAAAATGCCTGTACCAATGCAGGTCAGAATTCTCTTTTAATATTTTTCCGTTGATAACAACAGTTCCTCTCCAGTTATGAAACTCTTCTGGCTCGATAACTTTATAAGTTAGCTTATCATAGAATAACTGAGAGCATAGCGTTATGGGGTTATTTATATTGTTAAAATTTTTAAAGTATTCAGCTTTAAATGATTGCATAAATGATCTACGTGGAATTTCATCAATATCAGATATCATGATCATATCATAGTTATTAATATCTACTAGTCCATTTATCATATATCTACGCTGATTATTTTCTAATTGCCAGCTTGTTGCGTCTGGTGGGCAATCACTAAAGACTAAGTATTTAATTTTATCAGCATACTTTTTATATCTATCTGCATTCTCGATATATCTTAGAGGTTTATTTTTGCCGCTATGAGTTTTAGTCGATTCGCAAATTATAAATTTATCAACAACTGGATACAATTCTTCTAACCTAATCTCTAAAGTGTCTAGCTCATTAAAAAATTGAAAGCAATCGTATATCATATATTATCCTGTAAGTAGTTTATATTTTTCTGGATTATTTTTAATTGCTTCAGGGTATGAATTATCGACTTCTACTTTCTGAAGTATAAACTCTGGTCGTCCGAGCGGATCTTTTATATCTTCTATATTTTTTGCAATATTATCTAGGACATCTTGCTGATCCCATTCGCTATGGCAAAAGGATTGTATCTTATGTTTAATATTTTCTGTGCATCCCATATAAGAAAAATGCCAACTTCCACTATTTGTAATTTTAGTATATATGTCTTTATTGTTGCGATGATATTGCATATCAGGTATTTGCTTAAATAATTTCCCCGGAACTATTACAGTTCCACCCCAATTTTTATGCATTTCTGGAGAAATAACTTTATTAGTTAGCTTCCCATAAAATAACTGATGACCGATAGATATTGCTGTGTCGATATTTATATTTTTGATAAGCCTATTTAAAATAGATCTTTTTGGGATTTCATCGACATCAGATATCATTACGATATCCTCGTCTTTTAGATTTTTCATATCAATTCCGTTTATTAAATATCTTCTCTGGTCATTTTCCAATGTCCAATACCCGATATCGTCTGGGAATTTATCGTATACAATGTATGTAATTTTATCTAAATATTTAGAATATCTATCTAGATTTGCTTTAAATTTTAATTTATTAGGTTTATTGCTGTGTGTTAGTGTCGATTCACATATTACAAATTTATCCACTACAGGATATAGTTCTTCTAATCGTATCTCTAGTGTGTCGAACTCGTTAAAAAATTGAAAACAATCGTAAATCATAATTATCCTTTGTACATATGTTTTTTATATATTTCGCCGCTAAGATCTAGGTGTTCAACAATATATCCACCAAGCCTGCCTTTGAATTGATTATTTTGGATAAACTCTTCAGTAAAATATTTTGGATTAACCCACCAGTCTTCAAATGGTTTATACCAGAATCCGGCTTTCACATCCTCACAAAGAAGTCTATACCCATAATGGCTTAACATCTCTTGAGATCTTATTTTTTGTTTAATAAAAGAACCCTGAGTTATATTTGGGTGAATGCCGCCCACATAGTCTGCGTATAGATCATGTTCAAATGTTAGAATCTTGAACTCGTACTCATCAAAGGGGAAGTTTTCCAATGCAATTATTGTCAAAGGGTCTATATCCATAGATACATAATCTATAGTTTTAGGCGATCCATTATCTTTTAGAAGATCATAAATAGTTGTATTTGGTATCATCGCATTGATGAACCTACCTTTTCTTTTGTCTTTTCCGGCTAAATAATAATCTTCTCTGCCCTCTACTAATATGCCATCCCATCCCATTTCTTCAAGGTATTGGGTATTTCCTCCGTTTGGCTCCATAAATCCATCGCCAGCACCTATATCCAAATAAAATCCCGACTGCTTATTATTTAATAAATAGACAAATTCGTCTTGGCATTCCTGTGAGTACATTTTTTATTCCTGTGCTTGTTCTATAAATTGCTTTATTTGATTTAAAATATAAAATCCAGTTTTTTTATTGTAAATATTATTTTGTATAAAATTTTCAGTAAAAAATTTAGGATTTATCCACCAATCTTCATATGGTCCTGCATTCATAGGAGTTTCAACGTCTTCGCACAAACATATATACCCCTTGCTTTTTAATATTTCATGAGATTTATTTTTTTGCGTTGGTCCTGCTGCATATAGATCATGTTCAAATGTTAAAATTTTAAATTCATATTCGTCAAACGGAAAGGTTTCTAGTGCTATGACTGAACTAGGTTCTATGTCTATCGACAAATAATCTATAGTATTTGGACAATTATTCTCGTATAGTATTTTCTTAATTGGAGTGTCCGGTATTCTAGCACACACAGCAGTTCCAGACCGTGTAATCTTTGCGTATTCTGTCCATCCATATACGCATTCTACTAGAATACCAGACCAACCTTTTTCTTCTAAAAATTTCGTATTACTATTGGTTCCATATGGTGGAAAGTCACTGTCGCCAGCCCCAATATCAACAAAAAATCCTTTATCTGTATTGCAAACTAAATATGCAAATTCATCTTGATAAGTTTGTGAATACATTTTATGTCATATCCGATACGTTGTTACTTGACCACATTTTACACGACCAATAATTAGCTTTCCACTTTGGGCCGGGGCTATCACAGTTATGACGAGCGCGATAAGACTTGCGTCTTTCTGGGTCATCTCGTTTGATTTCCATATTTGGGTCGCCAAAATTTACTTTGACAACATTGCCCTTGTCATTCTTAACATACACCGAAAATTTCTTCGGGCCTTTTGGCGTGCGAAATGGCTTGTTAAGAGTGACTTTTGGATCTTTCTTACCTTTGCCATCATCTGCTGCATTTACACTTGGGCCATTAAGAGTCTTATCTCTATCATCTTCGTAGAATACTCCACCCGCGAGAGTAAACTCATAAGTGAATTCATCCCACTCATCATCCCATTTAGCATCTGCAAATTGGTATGCGAGGTCTGCACCCTCCATAGCGGTCGCTCTTGATTCTTGCAAGCACACAGCGACTCTTTGCTGAGAATCCTTATAGTCCTTTTTCATCTCTGTATCGCTCATACACCTAGATACGAATTTCTTAGAGTCTTCGTCTTTTCTTTTGCTTGGAATTGGCATTGCTTTTATTTCTCCGTTTCGCCTTCTCTGTTTGTTATATGATAGTTGTAGTTTTCGTTGTCTTCAAATATCCATTTCCAGTTCCCCTCAGATGTCCATATATTAGTATGTATCTTTCTGGGGATCTGTGCATTTGGCTTTGTACAAAACGAGGGGTCGTGTATCTTAATTCTATTATTGGGCTGTATTGCAAAATTTCCATTGTCAAGTTTTATGAAGTGTCCACACTTGTGTTGACCCGGAGCTTCGCTAAATCCCATTGGAGTTATGTTACTTTCTTCATTCGCCCAATCTATTGTAAACATGTACTGCCCAAAATACTCCACATTTTTTCTACTAACGTATTTAATTCTTTTATTTTTTAACACTTCAAATATTGTAACAGAAGGATAATAGCTAAAAGAATCCCACAGCTCTATTTCTTCTAGAAATTCTTGTTCATTTGATCCAATGATCGGAGTTCCTTCTCTATGGCAAAATGCAGATATTGGCAATCTCCAAAAAATTCCACCATCTTCTAATAATGAATGAAAGAGAGGAACTCTTCCAGTAATACTAGAAAATCCAAAAAGCAGACATGGATAATATAACCCATGTCCACCTTCAAGGTTCTGTAAAAATTCACCCCTAACATAGCATTCTATTGGAGGTATATTACAATTTAAATACGGCATTCAATCTTCTTCCTCGTAGTACATGACATAATCATGAACAGATTTTAAATAATCTTCTATAATTGTAATCTTTGACTGAACCCAACCTTCAGATAAACAAGTCTGGTTGGATTCGTTTAAACCCATTATTAAAGCATTTGCATGTTTAACAATAGATTTTATTGCCGCCTTAGACATTTCTATATTTTCTTGAACGACTTCCTCTGGGTCATCTGAGGCTTTTAGTTTGTTTGCTCGCCATGCAGCTTCTACAACTTCAATCTTTTTCTTTTTTACATTTGATTCTACGTAACTATCTTCTTCTTGTTCTGTAGCACCAGATTTTTTTGAAGCTAAGTTCATGTCGTCCGTAGGAAGCGCTGGCATTTTTTCTTTTGGATGCTTTTGATAGCTATTTCGTTTTTTAGGACTGTAGTCTAATTCAAAATTAATCATATCATTAACATCGTTTGATCCGGGATCTGGATCAGCTTTTGATTTCTTATTTTTACTTCTTGTTTTTTCGTCAGGATTTTCTGGCGTATCTGTAGGCTCATTCCAAAGCTCAGTTTGTTCGTCAAATTTAACATTCGCAAGAGCTTCTTCCATACCTTGCAATATTCTATCAGCTAGAGGAGGTCGTTTCATCTGTTGGCACATCCTTCTTTTTTGAAATTTTTATTGTTGCTGGAGTTGGATCTGCATCTACAATCGGCTGTTCTTGAACTGTTACAGTCGGCAAGTCTTGCTCTGGTGTATTGATAATTATTTTTCTCATATTTATATCCTTTAATTTAATGTTAAGAAGTATTGTGTTGAATGAACTAGGTCTAACATCTCGTCTCTAATATTTAATAGATCTGTATCAGTTGGCTCTAAAGCGTCAGTTAGACTAATTAAGAAAGCTTCAAATGTTGAAATTGTTTCATTTACACTTGCAGTATTATAATTAATAATAGAAGCAGCTCCGGCTGGCATATTTCTTCCGTATTTACCCATATAAGCTTCCATAAAGGAATCTGCTAGGTCGTGGATACCATCATATAGATCGCCCAAAGCTTTGTGCTGAGAGTATGATGTTGTTAGCCAGTGAAAAACATGGATCTGCATAACGAAACCTAAGAATGTACTTGCGTATTGCATAAGCTCTCCTGTTAAATTTTGTTTGTTTGAACTGTCTGATAATTTATTATACCCGATAGGCATCAATAAGAAAACTCTCTATAGAATTATAATTTTTGCTTGCCCACATCTTGTTTACCTTGGATTTTGCGACAGCCTTTTTCATTCCTAATGATACTAAACATTCTAAGCACTCATCTTTTAATCGTGTATCTTCTACGGGTTTAGGGGGTTCAATAGGCTTAGCTATGATTTTTGTAGGCTTGATAGGCTTGATAGGCTTAACAGGTTTAATATATTTAAAAGTTTTAACTTCTACATATTCTGTTTTTATTACAGGCTGTGGTCTCTGTAATTTTTCTATTGCAAGTAGAGAAACAGAAATAAACATGGGGCCAAACAAACACAAGCCCATGAATAAGATTGCGTTATTTAGTTCCATGCTTATTTCCTTTGTTATCTATTATTTGCAGAATCTGCCGTTTTGATCACGCTTGTTGTGATAAGGACACTCATCAGAGCAATTGTCTAGCTCTTCATCAAGTCTTTCACACTCATCAGGGTCGTCGCAATCGCAGTTTGGAAATCCACAATCGTCGTCGTCCTCATCTTCGTCCTCATCATTATTATACTGCGAAGAGTAGTCGTTGGCAAGAGGTTTTTCAAATTCTCCCACAACTTTATACTTCGCGGTTCGCAGCTTTTGATTCTGGCAGTCGTGAGGAACGCTCACAACGTCTGATGGGTCAACTTCGACAATCATCAGGCGATTGGCCCCTCGATTAAACTCTGTCGCATAGCCCAGTGTGCCAACGTGGAATCCATAGCTACAACCCAGATCAGGATCATCACACACATCATTTCGGGCCATCGTATGCTCACTACCAATCGTATTCAAGAACTTATTACTGTACCAGTCCTTATAGTCTTCACGAACTGATTTATAAGCCAAGAAATTACCAGCTGGAGTCAGTGGCATTTGACCATGTTCAAGGAACTTATAAAGCTCTTGCACTGCTCTACGAGAAGGATTTTCCAGTACCTTGCTCAAGAAGTTTAGCAGTGGCTTGACAGGAAGTTTAGCCTTCATAAATTCCAAGATCTTAACAGTCAAGTAATTATCAATGTAATTACCATTGTACTTAACACCAATATCATCAACTTCAATTCCCGAAGATGATGTATATACTTCAACAGCTTTCTTAACACTGAGAAGTTCTTCAAGACCTTCATAGTCTTCAGCGTCTAGCTTATCCAAGACCACTTGCCAATTTGGATGAGTTGCATCAATATTATATACCTTAGCAGTATCCAAGAAGCTAACTGTCAGGGAGTTCTCTGTTCCGATAAATGCGACATTACTCATACTTCACCATCCTTTTAAATTCTTGTAGAAATCAGATCAACGTATTGGGCCACTTGTTTAATTATACCATCAAAATCCCTGTTGTCAATCAAAACTTTCAACAGGGGGTATTTTTCCTTGATTTTATTCTGAGCTTCGTAGTGCTTTGCGTCTCGCTTGCTGATCTCGTCGGCAATCTCCTGATACAGTGATGAATCATAGCGACGAATAATATTTGTGATTGCTTCGTAATAGCCCACTTTAGTGTAGTCAATAGAGAAATTACTGTACTCTTTCATGTAACCATCAATGAGAGTATCGGATTCAGTCTCATCATGGATTTTCGCAAATGCTTGCCATTGCGTATCTGATTCAACATTGCCATCTGACAACATGCGAATGATTTCATCTTTATTCGTTTTGATCTCATTAACAAGATAATCTAAGAAATTAACAAAGTTACGCTCGTTAATCTTTAAACTATTGAATTGATTATCAGTAAAAATATACACTGTCTTATCTCCAATTACTTCTGGGTTATTTATGCTATGGGTTTCTAGTCTATAGTATTGGCTATCTGTTAGATAGAGTCCTTCTTTAGTATCCTTGCTGAGTTTAGCACCTTTTCTATCTGCACCATTAATAGTATAGCTCATAGCGGTACAGTTATTGCCTGTGCTAGTGCGAACTACGGCAGAATCCTTATTAAAGGTTAGCTTTGAAGCAAAAAGAAAATCTGACTCCTCAAAGCCACATTCTTTAATGAGAACATCTTTATCTGCAACATCAATTACAAAGATTGTAGATGTTGTCATATTGTCTGAAACGCTTGCCTTTTGTAGTTCCTTCATCTTAAGATTAAAATTAGTATTTTTATCCTTAATTACGATAACTATATCTTCGGTAACTCTATAGTTTCCATGAGTGCCAATTTTAATCATTTCAATTTTATCACGCCATCGGTCATATCTACAATACATTGCATCTTTTGATAGTTTTTCTTGATGAATAAGTGCAAAATATGAAATATCATCATAGCTTGAAGGGTATAAACCTCCCACTAGATCTTTTACAAATCTACGGGTCAATCCGCTATCATTCACGACTTTAAAGATTGATCTGAATTTCTCAAACTTAGATTGCGATGCGTTACCTTCAGCATTCTTGACTGACAAAGCGACCTCTTCAATAAGCTCGTCCTTAACCTTTTGGATAAATCCGTTAGTCTTAGATCTATACTCAAGAGATTCGCGAGAAGGAGTGATATCAACATCACCAATGTTAGCGTTGATGACTACAGTTTTATTGCCAATGAATGTATTCTTAAATATCTCACTTTCACATGGATAAAGTACTTGGCCCATACGAACGAAAACAGTAGAAGAGTAGTCAGATGTATGCTCGTACTTGTCAAATCCATCAGCTTTACTAAACAATACAATCCTTTGATCTTTCTTGCCTTCCATCAAGTTTTTAATACTAAAGCTGTTGTTAATCTTTGGAGTGATATCAAACCAGCTCAATACTCTAGTTACAGCTTTATTAAAGCTAGTACGATCTTCGTGCTTAACTGCAAAGCTAACCTTTACGCCTTTATCTTCGGTTGGACTATTTGCAAGTAATGAAACAGAGGGTTCGCCGTTTTCATTTTCAAAACACAAGTATACGTACTTATGTCCGTTGTAGTTATTCTCTACAGTGAATTGCTTTGTGTACGCAAATGGGCTTTTTGAACCAAGACCAAAGCAACCAACCTGAGTGTCCGAAGTTGTCTTGGTAGAATAGAAATACGTAGTGTAGATCTTTTCAAATTCTTCGGGGTCGATACCCTTGCCGTGATCGCGTACAGAGAACGAATGGTCAATGAAGTCTGGGAAGTGGACTTCGATTGGAACATCGCCAATACCGGCATTTACGTGAGCATCTGAGGCGTTTGTGCAGAGTTCACGCACGATAGCCTGATATTGATCGCTATACAGTTTAGATGAGAGAATATTGAAAGCCTTGGAGCTGGTCTCGATCTTGAATGTTGATTCTTGAAAACCACTTGAGCGAACAACTTTTCTTTTTTCATCTGCAATAATCATCTCTGTCTCCTTGTTAAGTCCAATCTGACGTTTCTTGTACCACTATTCTAACATGAGAATCGGCCCTGTCAAGGGTCTCTTCGCCTTTTTCTCAATTTGTCGATTCTTTTCATAACCGGATCATCGTTAAAATAGATATCGTCATCATTATCAGAGAATCCAACCTCGTTGACAATCCAAACTGACCCCTTGGCATCAATCCTTAATCTCAGCCAAACTTTTACGCAAGCGTCTAACTCATTCTTTGCATCTACAATTTCTTGATAATCCTTAATCAGATTGAGTGGATTAACTGCTCCATCGGCGAGCGGTAGTTTTTCAGTTACTCTGATGTAGTACTTGGGCATAGTTTATCTTCTCTCTTTTTTAGTTCAGCTTTCCACCATTTATATATTGCTTCAAATTCTTCAAAAGTTGCATTCCCTTTAATAAAATTAGCTCTGTATGATATTACATTTATATTATCTTTAGTATATCCTTTGTTTGAGTCTAATCTATCTAATGATGGCGAATTATGTCTATTTATTGATGCGTATTCAAGTATAATTCCAAATATTGGACATTTTTCTGGTATAATAATATCTTTTTTATTTATAGTATGATTTATGCCATTTTTTTTTGATCTATATTCAGATCCTTTAAATAGTGAATTGACTGGATTATTTCTATTTTGTTTTTTCTTTTGTTCATTTCTTTTTTTTATGAGTATATTTTTATTCTTTTGATAATATTCTTTATTTTTTTTCTTTTGAGATTCTGGATCATATTTTGAGATTATACATTTTTTACATTTAGATTTAATATATTTTCCATGCTTATAAAATTCATGCAATTCTTTTTCTATATTACATTTAATGCATTTCTTCTTTTCCATTATAGTCCAAATGCCTCAATAGTATATTTAAATGGATCGCCCGGAATTTCTTTTACAAGTTTTAACATCTCTAATTAAACCTCAAGAATAGCGTTGGAGATAACTGGAAATTCATTAATAAAGATTTTATTTATTTCTTCAGCAATGAGACGGTGTTCTTTTTGCGTATCTTCTTTTGTTCTAAGTTGAAGATAATGAATCCAACTGCGGATATTACCTTTCATATATAGAGTTGTCTGTACATTCAAAGGCAAGACCATTCTAGCGCACTCTCTCGCAACCCCAGCTTTAATTAATCTGTCATACAGTGATTTACTATATTCAATATGCTCTTGAATTATATCATTTGCTAATCCATCTTCAAGTTCTGGATTAATAATTTCATCGCCGACTTGACGATTAGTTTTACCTTGCGATCTAAGTTCTATATCTTCAAAATCTTGTATTTCTGCATACCTTTGCGAGAATTCTTGGAATGAAAAAGTTTTATGGCGAAGAATTTGAGCGGCAATAGCCCGGCTTGTTTTAATTTCTACCGTCATGTCAACTTGTTCAAAAATGCTCCAATGCCCATGTTTAATACAATATTTAAGAAGTTTATCTCCTGTGTCAACATTGAGTTGGTTATTTGGATTACTAACTCTTGCACAGTATACAATAATATCTTCTGCTTTATTTAAGCCTTCAATATTTGGCTTAGTTGTTGATACTAATTTGACGTTCATTTAATTACTTCTCTTTCTAATTTTTCTATTCTATCTTTATTCTCTGATATTTTTAGATTTAAATAGTGTGACTGCGATAACGTCATAACGATTAGAAAACTAACATGGTTTATTCCAAAGTTATCCCTTGCAATGATATACATAATCGTATATAAAATAATCTCTATAAATAGAAACAATATAGATACGATAATTCTTATATTTTTGTCACTCATATATGTTCCCCGTTACTTCAATTGACTCACGAATTATATAATCATTCAGGCAATACTCATCTTTTCCAAAAACGAACATTGCGTACTCATCTAGATATTTCACTTCTTCATTTTCAAACAACATGATTTCTGCGAAGGTATTTACTTTAAATGATACCAGATCGCCCTCATATATTTCTATTCCATTGCAATCTTTTATACCTGTATATTGTTGAATAGATGCATCTTCTGAATTGTGAATAAAGTTCTCTTCAAACCAATATAGATCATCAACATACACGAATTCATTATCGCGGGTATCCCAGACTCTAAATTTAAGTTGTCTCATCTTCTATCCTCCAAATTTTTCCATGTTCATCTGTACAAATTATATCTGTTGAAAAACACATTCTACAAAAAGGGGTCTGCTTACGCTCAAACAGCTCCTTCGATATCTTATTTTCTCTGCCACAATTATTACACTTGTAATTGAGTTGATTCATTGGTGATCCACCAAGAAGGTTTATTTCGCTTAGTCCAAACGCAATTAAAAGCGTTACGCTTAGCTAGCCAATAGTATTGACGATAGGATTGCACTGGGCAATCTACTTTATATTCGTCTGGCATAGCAAGAGCAAAATTAGTCATTGGACCAGCCGGAATAATACCTGACATTGATTGCAGTTGCTCGATTGCTGATTGGCAAGCATGACGTTTATCGTAACGATAAGTATACTCTTCGCAGAGAGCCTCTGCATGAATTGCAGCCCATTCAAAATTACTGCGAGTTTTACCGCAGAATAAAGTGCAGGGATGATTTTTATGTGTCTCTTTGTATGGAGTCCCACCTTTAGTTAGTGGTATATCCTTGTCGGTTGCACCATGTTTACGGACTGCTGATGTTAATTGTTGGGTTAATTCTAAGATCATTTTTACGCAATGTTTATCCACATGCATTTGAGCGGCGACGATTGGATCTTGGTCAAGCACGAAAATGTTCACGAAAAAGCCTCCGATGAAATGTTAGTTGTTACACTATCATTATACCGGAGGCTATTCGATTTGTCAATGATTATTTTCAATTTCTCTGTACTCTTCTTTCAGGTCATTCATCAGATCATTAATCTTAGAACTGACCGAGGCCGCGAGCGGAAGTTTATCAGTATAACTCTTAACTTCGCCCAAGAGATCAATCCTCTTTTTATATCGAAGAAGATATTTATCTTTCCAGACTTGCAATTCTTCTTCTAGTTTATTATCTAACTCATCACCATTCTCAACTAAAAAGATAACATGTAATACCATGTCTCTATACTTCTTAGAGATTAAACATTTAAATATAAACTTAAGAATTTTTAATATTGCCATGTGCGTTCACCTTCTTGTCTTTATAGATTTGTGCGTCGATTAGTACGTTTGGATTATACGCAGACCAGTTGAACAAGTGGCCAAATATAAAGTGACATTTATTGTGTTCACATAGAGTAATTAAATTAGAAGGAACTAATTCTTTAGAAGGGTCTACGTGAAATGGAACTATATGATGGACATTTAAATCCTCATTGGTTCCACATACTTGACAGATCGACTGTTCTTTTAAGTGTTGATTGCGAACTTTATTCCACTGAGGAGATCTTGGTTCAACATTAGCACCAAAAAGTCCTAAGTGGTCGTCGATTGATTTAGAAAACTGTAATGCACTATCGCATAGCTTTCTAAAATTCTCATCTGCTAAATATCTCAGTATAAACTGAATAAGTTTTTTAATCATCGATATCTCCATCTAATAGGAATTTAATTAACAAACCTACTAGTAATATACACACTATAGACCACCCAAGCATTTCAACTGCTAATCGAATGCAATTAAACATCACTTAATCCTTTTTAAGCAGTATATATAAGATATGGTTAATGTTATAGCACATCCAAAATATCCAGTCATTCTGTATTCTTGATCTAGCGCGTTTACAATTAAGAGTGAATTGACCACTAGATATTCGAATGTTAAAATAGCCTTATTACTCATACATTTACCTTTAATAGTTTGTGGGGTTGTCTGTTAACTACGTCTACCTTCTTGGATTCGCCCATATAAACGAAGCGTCTGCCTCCGAAGTCTAGCTTCCTACCTCTGGGGCTATACTCATAAGCATAGAACCCGTCTTTATTCATTTCATCGACACGGTAATACCCGTAACTGCCTTGGAAGATCTTCCCATTGGGCGAATCAAAGTATGGGCCATGTCCTTGGATAGATCGCACGACATCACCCTTTTGTAATTCTTGCCAATCCTCAACTTCAAGATGGTGTTTTTTAGGATCAGAGACTTTAGGTTTTCTACCTTTATTCGCTTCAAGTTTTCTAACAGCTTGTAAGATTGCGGAAACATTACAATCCATATTTCGCTCCTGTAGAGTTCAAGATTCCAAATTGAAAAAGCTATGACCAGTGCCATAGCTCTATTATACAACGTGTAATTCATTTTGTCAAGTTCTTTGTAAAATTGTGTATTATATTGTATAGGAATGTTGCTGGTCCCACCGTTCCATGTTATCATTATAGCAGATAGCTCATCTTTTGTCAAGGACCAGTTGGCAAATTTTGGGCTATTTTTTTTTGGAATATATCAATGAAAAAATGTTACATGTGCCAATTAATAAAATCTTTTGATCAATTTCATAAAGATAAAAGCAGATATGACGGTTTAAACCATAGATGTAAAGACTGTAATAAGATACATCGTGCTAATTGCTATATCAAAAATAAAGATAAAGAATCTAAAAAAGTAAAAGAGTATAATCAAAAACCTGAAACGAAATTACGGAAAAATCAAATACAAAGATACAGAACAAAATTTGACACGCATTATAAAATGAGAAAAAATATATCAAGAAGAATTATACATGCGATTAAAGATAATGCAAAATCAATATCTACTATGGAATACATTGGATGTTCTATAGAATACCTTAAAGATTATTTGCAATCTAAATTTCAAAATGGAATGACATGGGAAAATTATGGTAAGTGGCACATCGACCACATACGTCCATGTGCCTCATTTGATTTAACTGATATCGAACAGCAAAAAATTTGTTTTAATTATAAAAATCTCCAGCCCTTATGGGCTGAAGATAATTTTAAAAAATCAGATAAATGGATTAATTAATATCCATTCGCAGTACACCCTGTCGCACATCTTGCTACACCAATTGCGGTATTAATTCCTAATAGCATAGCATTATGTGCTGGCGAGGCTACCCAAAGATTAAAAGCTGATGCGAAATCTCCTACGCCAGCCCAATTTTGACGACCAAAGATCGAGTGTGGTGCGTGTATAGCATTATTTGTAGCTGCCATATTTGCTGCGTCCTGTGACCATCCTACGGGAGCAAGTCCATGATTCGCCCTGTGTTGATTTACCAGTGCTAAGAATTGTCCCTCGGCACTCTCAACTGTTTGATTTGGTGTTAAAATTCTATATTGTCCAGCAAGCTCACCATTTAAAATTTTCTTACCCTGCACATTTCCATACTCAACAGTATAAATATTTTCAAGCTCTCCAAGTGTTTCACCGGGAGCAGCAACTTGAGCAATAATCATACCGACTGTAAACATAATTCCATTAATCATTTTTGTTCTCCGTTTAAAAGTTCACACTTACTTTTCCAGAATTTTAAAGTTTCGTATACAATTGTATTTTCATGTTTTGCACATGGATTTGGTAACATAATTGTATTTTCTTCTAAATGCTGTTTAAGTTCGTCTTCAATTTCAGAAAGTTTCACTTTGTCTTGATCAAAATTTCCTATGAAATCCATAGCGTCCTTTATAGCTGTAGCAATACCTTCCCACCCTCTATTTTTATTTTTTACTAACCAATTTAAATACCAATCCCTGTCTTTTGTGTGTGGATTATCTGTATTACATTTTCTGCATAACATCACTAAATTAGAAACATCGTTTGATCCACCAAGTGAAACTGGTATAATATGAGATCTTTGCAAGGACTTTGAAGCTTTTTGCCACGATTTTGTCCAGTTATTATCAACATCCCAATCACTGTTGAAATATCCACATCCAAAGCATGAAGGTTCTCCAATATCAATCGCCGGAGGCATCCAATACTTCTGGTTGTTAATCTCTACTGGTGTTTTACTCCAGTATTCTACGATGCTAATAACACTTGGTGTATTTTTTCGTAATTCAGAATTTTTCTTTGCCATTGTTTATCCATTAAAAGGGATCTGTTCTATAGGTTAATCCCATTATAGAACGACTGTTATATTTTAAAGAACGATATTTTTCAATATTAAGTTCCCTAAAAGGAATTTCTCTCATATCTTCATTTTTTCGCTTAAGAGTGCCAGTTAAACATCTATTATCGTAATACCAATATATTACATCTTTGAGAAACAAAAATTGGCCTTTGCGTAATGCAGCTTTCCCTAATCTTTTTATCGCCCTCTTGTTTAACTTGGCTCGTATTACAAGATCAAGATGATTCCAATCGCCAATTATTCCATATGGAGTTAACTGCTCATCTAAATATTTTCTAACTAGATAAACAGCATCTCTCTCCTGCTCATAAGCGTTTAAATTTTTACATTCGTAATAAAGAAACTTATCTCTAATACGTTGGGAATTCTTTCGGATATTTTTTAAGAATGTAGCAAACCCCATCTTACACCTCTAGTTCTACATAGCTTAGTTCATTAATGCATCTGAATTGAGTTCCATTGATTTCATCGTACCAGTCGTTATGATAGTGACCAAAATACCACTGTTTAGGTTGATGATATTGGAACATCATTTCTAGTAATTCACTTGTCTTTGTAGTGAATCTGTCTGGATTGTATCCAAACATTTCAAGTATTTTATTATCTCCAACATGTTTTGAAATACTTCTGGGGCATTCGTGAGTAATCATAACATCTGGTTTCATTTTTTGATATTGCCAAAAAGCCATTTCCATTTCTTCAATAGAAAGTTCTTCATTGTCCCAATAGGTTTTAGCTCCACCCATTAGAAAACTCTTTTGTCTTTGCTTCCAATCAATCGAGAATCCACCTCTGACAAAAAAGAAGTCGAGTCCACCATGAGTTGCAGTACCAAAATCTTTACTTTTGCCTGTTGTACCTGTGGATTCTATAACATGAGGCGATGAGTAGTATTGATCGTAGTTACAGTGATTGCCCCCGATCACCTTATGTTTATTAGAGTCTACTATTTTTAGTTCATTATAGTCAAATCCGATATCTCCAACTTGGATAGAATAATCGCACTCTTTAGTGAGTGCGATATAATCTTTATACTTGCCGTGGACATCGCCTACAATTCTGAGTTTCATCTATTCTCCTTAGATTAAACTGTAGTATTTGCATACTCGTCCTTGAAGTAACGTCCAGCCCTGATAGCCATTCTCCGCAATGCATTCTCAACCAGTTCTTCTTTTCGCGATGGGATAAATGGAAGTATTCCAAGCTCCGCTCGACCAATTGCAATCTTTTTAGCAAGTTTACGATCAAACTCATCCTTTGGATTCAACAGGCTAATGCCAATAGAATTTTTATCAATTGCAACAATACAACCAATAGGTTCACGCTTTGAATTTCTCAGGAACTCAATCAACATTTGCAACTCTCCTCAATTAGAAAATAGTTTATTCAATTCTTCAATTTCTAGATCAATTTTAACGATAGCTTTTGCTAAAGCTTCTCGTCTATATTTCAATGCTTCAAGATTAACGCTTGCTTCATATAACTTCTTATACTTAGCAGTCAAGTCAGATTTAACTGGCTCTTCTTGCTTTGGTGTGTCTTCTAACTTGCTAACCATCTCGTCGATAGTCTTTTTAAGATCCGTGAAATCTATTGTCCAAGTTTTCATTTTCGTACTCCATTTGAAACACGGTTAAGTCGTCCACGGTTTTATTATACTTGACAGAACCCTGATTGTCAAGCAAATCCGTAGAAAAATTTCCAATTTCTACTCCAGCATTCGTTACGGTTACTGTCCCCGTAAGAAATCGACCATCTTCTTTTCCACCAACAACTGTTTGTGATACGAACGATTCTGTGATCTTAGCTGTTTGATTCATCTTTAATCTCCTCAAGTCTTTTAAGAATAGCATTCCACTGGGTAGGCATCAGGCAACCAGATAGCTGATGCAACAAAAATTTAATCTGTTCATCCTGAACTTTCAACTTCAATTCTAAATCTCGCATGTTGCTTTCCATAAATGTGAAATTTGGGTCAATTGTTTCT
>Ga0209401_1001098_pt1 | contig 18075 bp, 18 predicted proteins | sample M_140807_MF_Meta_FD_187318 | JGI IMG/M metagenome (GOLD analysis project Ga0209401, IMG submission 187318) | Freshwater microbial communities from Lake Montjoie, Canada to study carbon cycling - M_140807_MF_MetaG (SPAdes) (version 2) | ecosystem: Environmental > Aquatic > Freshwater > Lake...
GTATTGCCGCTACTGGCTTGGTCGCCGGATTCCGGCGTTGGATAAGGTCCAAATCGGTCGCTGGCGCTCGTTCGCACGCCACGCCGGCTCGGTCAAAGCCCACTGCACGCCTGAAGAAATTACGTGCTCTGTGAGGGAACGCCAGGCGTTACTTCAGTGGGCTTATAATCCGTTTATGTAGGTGCTGTTATTCATTTTGACTAAAGGACTTAAGGGTCTTTATATTTGTCTCAACGCCGCCTAACAACCATTCAGGTAGCAACTTTGGATATGTCTTTCGTAGTTGCTCAATCAACTTAGGAACATCGTTAAAACAGGCATCATAGAATAGTATACCACCTCCAAACGACATTATCAACTTATCCTCGAAGTTGATTCCGAAGTCGTTATTGAATGTGAACCATTGAATGAAGAGGAACAATGCTGTCTTAAAAACGATTTCGGTTGTTATGTAAATCACAGAGTTACGTGTTTGCTTCTTTGCTAAAATTAATATAAACTGAATGACAAGTGCAACTCTCATTACAAGGAAAAATATCGCATACGTCTTCATTACCCTTATTCGGGGCACCGATTTATTTCATTTCAGATACTGAAATGGAATAAGATTTACACCCAGCGGGAATCGGACCCGCGCCATGGCTTTGGAAGAGCCATATACTACCACTATACTATAGGTGTTTGGCGGGTTAACCCACACTATGAGATTTGTGCTAAGGCTTTAGACTGTCTACCGTGTGTAAAAGCGGTAACCTACGGCGGCACCTACCGTACATACCGTCGTACCCCACGCAATATCCGTCAGCGTCATGTCCAAAGTATAGTTTGTGAGTGTGGCAAAATTTGTCAAGTCATAAAACGCATAAAGAATGAAGCCAATAAGGGCACCCTTGAGTGCCGCATCCTTCGTGTTTTGGGCATCCTTAATGGCGTATAAGAACACTGCTACAGGGATAAGAAGGTATATAAGGGCGGCGGGGACAAGGCGTGGATTCAATTGAGATTTCTGAATCTTATAGAACAGGTCGTTGTGGTAGTTGTATCGTAAGGTGAGCCAGCCGGCGTCCAAAACGCCCACTGCTAATGCAGCACCTACAATCGCTTCAACTGCGTTCATCGCTTCTTATAAAGAGGCATTGTTTTTGTAGGATATAGTTGCGATGGAGCTCGAGGGTCTAGGTTGCTCACTTGTTGGACGAGCGCTTTATTGCTTTTGTAATGAACAGAATAGTTGGATTCCCTGGGAGTTCATATCCGGCTCTCCATATGCCTGCCGTATTCTTGTCTGTGGAAGTGGCGTTGATATCCTAGAGCTTGAGCAAGACTGGACATTTGTGGTTCGTCCTAGCGCGGGAGGCAAAGAATGGTCGTGCTTAGCAACCATCATCAAAGGTATGAGTCAGGGACTCGGTGTTACTGGCTCGGTACTTATTGTCTTCGGTGTCGGTGCACCGAAGGCGCCACCTGGATTTCTAACATTTATGGATGGTGTGCTTGGCGAGGGACGGATACTTTTGACGCGTGTATGGATTGGCGAACATATTGAAATCCCTACGATTCCGGACGCCATCTTCTTTCCCGTCGGTGTGCCGGCACATACAATGTACGATATGATACATCGACTGCCTTCGCGTAGCGGGCACGAAGGCTTCACAATGGTCGGCGATTGGTCACTTATTGTCAAGGCGACTGCAGAGCAGGGTTTGGGCTTAGTGGTAAGTGATATTGGTGAATCACGCTGGTCGCTTTTTTGGCATAAAATTGCCGATTCCGATACAGAAACGGATACAAACCGTTTTCGTAAAGGAATGCGTCTCCTGCATCTAGGAACGCATACTATGGAACGCTGTAGTTTAATGGTTTAGAGGTTTTGCGGCTCAGTGGAACAGCTTGAACGTGCCCTTCTTCGCCTTGAAGCCCGCCTTGACAAGGTGCTTGAGCGCCTTCTTGCCCGCCGCCGAGGCGCGGCGGCTTACAATGCGACCGTGCTTGTTCTGCTTGAGGTGGTTGCGGGTCAGACCGCCGGACGTGTGGTGCGCCGTGCCGTGCCAGACCTGCGCACGGGTGCCAACACGCGCAATCTTGGCGCCGCCAGCCTGCAGGTTGTTATTGCGCTTATTCTTACGCGTGCGATTCGCCATACCGGTTTCTATCTAAATAGAAGATTTTTCTCGAGTGCGGAGCAAGTTTTATCTTTATGCGTGTTCGCTTTGAGGACTGTCCTTTCAATCCACGTTTCTAGGTCCGCTAATTCATCTGTAGGATCCAGAGAGCGTGCGTGCTGTAGAGAAATAGAAGACCGCTGATTATAGAATTCACGGTCCTGCTTGAGCTTACGCAGTGTCTTCACCCATTCAGCAAGGTTGTCACGATCGCAATACAACGCAGCATCACCGCAGCACTCCATCAAGCCAGGAGTAGGGCTTACGACAAGGGGGATACCGGAAGACATTGCCTCTACTGCTGTACGTCCCCACGTCTCCTCCTTGGATGGCATAATCATCACCCACGTCTGTGCATATACATCCTTAATCTGCGTTGTATGCTCAATATACTTGAGATTCGGGAGGGTTTTATCGGTTATCTGCTTACGATATCCGCCAATAATACCTAGAAACTCCTGCTCGGGCATCGCCTTTGCCAACTGTATAAGGAGAAGTCCGCCCTTATTCTCGTTCACATTACTCAGTGTGACGTACTTCGCTTCCTTCTTTGGCTCGTCAAGATGGCTATGATAAATACCATATTTACGATAGTCTACCGGTGGTCGTACAATACGTAAAAAGTCGTCTGGCAAATCTTTTCGAGACGACTTCAAACTATGCGAGTTGAAAATCGCCCACTGACGTCCCTTCAAACGGTCGTCAAACCAATGTGGTCCTACCGCTCTTACATAGTTATCCGTATGTACCCACTCTAAGAATGGTATTCCAAACTTATGAGCTATCCATAAAGACTGCTTACGGTAAAAATAGGAATGACTCATCAATACGTGTGTATCTTTTAGAATTTCAAATAAGATTTCCGTATTGTATAAGTCAAAGCAGCGGACACCCTCATATGTCTTATTCGGGTAACCAGGTGTACCGACCCAAATATCGTAGAGGTACGGTTTTCTTAAGAGATGCTTGTTCATCGTATGTGCGCAAATCTCAGACCCCGCATTCACAAATGGTACATAATCGTGTAGAATCCAAAGTACGCGAATACGAGTACCAGGTGGGTCTATTTTATCCCATGTCGGCCAGTTTTCGTACTCAATGGATGCCGCCTTTTCGGGAGAAATCGTTAACATATGCTTTGACCGTGCATCTCCAAATAAGAGAAGTATAACCAATAATGCTATAATGTAGAACCAAACATCTTTTAACATTCCTTAATTGGGCATTATATTTTGCATTGTTAAATCCGCATCACGCTTTGATTTAATCGGTGTCACATACCAGTTATCTAGGAGTTTCGTATTATGAGAAGTCCTTACTCCGTCAGGAGTCCTGGTATTCAAACAATGAAGCATATAGCGCATCATTCGGTAAATGTTCCATTGGTCTGCTACGCCGGCAAAATGTAGTAGGAAATCGCCCTGTTGGAAGAGTCGGACTGTTGGATCCGTTGCAAGGTTTTTTGGTCCAAATAAGTAAGCATTAAATAGTGTATGATTTTCGATGGTCTCAATCATCGCGGCGTCTTTCGGATTCTGTTCCGCCGTGTGTATCATCGCCTTATTTTCCCACCAAATATGGTGAATAAACTGCGTCTGTAGGTAGGTGCGATGGATGAAGTCCTTGAGCCATGCAGACTTGCCCCGCAGAAGCATATTGCCTGAATTGAGATTGCCGACAACGTCTCGTGTCCATAGTAGGTCCTTATTTGGAGGTAAATGGGGGAGAACGTGAGTCGTCAATGGGAGGTCAGGATTCGTAATAATAACGTCCGCATCCGACCAGAACAGATAATCATACTGGTCAATGTAGTTTAGGATAAAACGCAGCTTTGACCAGGGGATGGGTCTTGTGCGGTCCCATACCTCCTTGCCGCCAATATGAAGCGCATAACCGTGTTTCTGTGCATAATCACGTTTCGTCTGTAGACCTGGCTCCATCGCTTTTTCGTAATCCACGCCGATTACCATCGTTAAAATTGCGATTCTTGGCGTAGTCATTATTGGCAAAAATTGAAACCGCCGCGGGTGATTATAGAATTATCACACAATGTCCTTAAATAATTCAGTTGAACGTGTCACTCCTGTAACTCCTTCGAAGTATGTAAAGAATAATGACGGACATTATGTGTGCCCGCATACGGAATGCGGCAAGATTGCTATGAATCAGAATACTATGCATTATCATATTATGAAAAATCATAGTGAAAATCTGCCTTTTGAGTGTAGTCGGTGTATTAATCGTCCGCAGTTCCTACAGCGGTCAGGATATTTGAATCATCTTGCAACTCGACACGCTGATAATGTAAAGCTAACCGAAAAAGAGAAGGAGGTTCTAGGTGGTATTACTGAAAACCCTGCGGCGGCTATTTCCTTTAAGTGCCCGCACGCCGACTGTAATCAAACGACAAAGACAAAGGCAAATATGCTGATTCATTATGCTCGAACTCATGCAAAAGAGTGGATTCCTCCGTATATTCGCGGAACAGAGTGTACACGTTGCCATCATAATTATTCTTCGTCTTCAGCATATCTTTATCATACAATCGCGTGCTTCAGACCAGTAGCGTCTCCTGCTCAATTAAATATCATGTCGCGAATTAGGTAGAGACCGTGATAGCCTATTGCTGCAAATCCTAATAATAATAACATCTCGAAATAACGACGATTCGTGTCTTTTTTCAAGTATCCTATAATGAGCAAGAGCGGCGCAATGAGCAGAATATGAATCCAGTTGACCCAGGCACTCTTACCGTCTTTGAGTTTGAGATAAGCCTTATACGATTGGTAAAAAAGTAGTACTAAACCTAAGAGCCCTAGACCGGTAAATACATTGTCTGGTACATTTTCACGCTGTAGTCCTACATATAAAAATAGCGGTCCTACGGTGAGCAAGTGAAATAAGTGAATTGGTAGATGTGATTCCATTCCTCTAAAAAATGATGAGTATTTTCTTTTTCTGTTCGAATGATAAATGGTATCCCTTGGTCCGTTAGGACTTTCATTATTCTGCGATGGCTCAGCACGGAATAATGGTCGTGCAGGAGCTAAGGCGGGATTCGGTGTTCATATTTGTAACGGAAATACTACGGTTCACCAATATGCAGCTCTTATTCCGGGACACGAGACACAAACAAATCAGCGCGCAGAGCTGAGAGCTTTGGACTACAGTATTAAGTACATTGCTGATGGACGCCACGCTGGGGCAACCATTTACACCGATTCAAAATACAGTATTGATGTGCTCTTGAAGTGGTGCGAAGGATGGGAGCGGAAAGGATGGCGAAAGGCGGACGGAAAGCCCGTACTACACCAGGATATTATTCAACCGATGTGGGTTTTATGGAAAAGTATTCGCGCAGTGACGTCTATAGTACATGTGCCGGCTCATACGGGCGCGGCGGATTTTGCATCACGGGGAAATGCGGAAGCGGATCGCCTTGCCACGTCTATGACCGAATAATCGGTGTTTAGAGTTTTTTTAGTTTTATAGAGTAGGATGAAGACCCAAAAACTTTATAATTTTATATTATTTATTGTTGTTCTCGGTTTTGTTGGCATCGTATTGTATCGTATGCTTACGCCTTACAGCGCTGCACATATTGACGATATTTGGGTGATTAATCTAGACCGTGATGCCGAGCGGTGGAACCATATGCGTGATTCTACCTTACGATTTGGGAATATTGTCCACCGTTTCTCTGCTATGGATGGCAAGACGATTACCGAGCGTGAAAGTATTAATAAAGAGGGCGTTGGCTTCTATTTTACGCGTATTTCAGGGAAAAGCATAGATGAATATATTAATAAGGGTGTCGTGGGTTGCTGGCTTTCTCACAAACGTCTATTAACTCATTTATCGAAACAGGACCATCAAAATGACTACGGTCACCTTGTGTTAGAAGATGATGTTGCTATCCCCGACGATTTTCTATCGGGCACAGATGCGTGGTCTCGTATTTCAAAACATATTCCTGGTGACTGGGATATCGTCTATCTAGGAATGGGTGAAGATGCTACAGGCGCCCCGATTGAAGATAATATTGTAAAACTGTCTAGTGACGGTAAGGGAAAATCCGGCACATACGCGTATTTGGTGAAACACGGTTCTATAAAAACCAAGATTCTACCTAAACTCCGTTTTATGACCGATGCTATTGACGAACAATATGTTACAATGTTTGATGATGTAAATGCCTATTGTATTCGTCCAAGCATCATTTACTGCCACGAAGCCGTGGGAGCAAAATCAAGTATATTGGCTATACATTAATATTTGACTTTGCAGCAAGATCATCATTGTATCGCAGGGTAGGGGGACTGCATACATAAACATTCCACTGGTCTGCCATCATATCATAGTGAACATCAATCTCATTTGTCATGTGTTTGATGCTCGGTAAAATCTTCGTCTTGAGCGCACCGTGTCGTACCAAATACGCATGTGCGCCCCAATTTCCCTTATTATAGGTTGTTTTCATCTTCTTAATGCCTGGTGCTACATCCGTACCTACAATCGGCTTCTTAATACCTAAAAATACCATATCCCAATCGGCAGGAATATTTGCTGAAACCTTTGACCACGCGTCTCGACCCGTTAAGAAATCGGTGGGAAACTCGGCATCGTCTTCGCAAATAAGATGCCCTGTATTGTTATCGGCTGGCTGCTCTGCTAAATAGGTAAGTAGCCGTTTATGAGAAATCCAGCAACCGACGGCGCCCACATTAGCCGACGTGATTCTATCGGTCTGTTTATCCTTCTCAAAATCACGACTCATTGTGATAACATAGCCCGCTCCATATTTCTGCGCTTGGTCCCGCGTCAAATCCTTACCGTAAGTCGCCGACCACCGATGAACCATATTAGGTAGATGGGTTGTCTTAGACTGGATATTTTGCCAGCGCTCTGTCTCCTTATCAAGATTAATCACCCAAATATCGTGAATTCTGGGAGCATTATATCCGCCCCAATGTACAAATACTGCTATAATTGCGACTGTTATTACGAGCGCAATTAGATAAAACCATACACCTTTGATAGCCTTAAATTTCGCCATCCTTATATTGGTATTCGTTTTTAGTTTAGTAAGGTCTTGAGATACTCCGCCGATTCTAACGCCCCCTCCATCCACGTCTGATTTAAGCTAACCGACTCACCCGTCAGATAGAGATTCGGCTCAGGATTATGCGCAATCTTTGATGCCTCTTTAGGGTCATAATTGCCAGGAAGCCAATATGTACATCCATTCGGCCACTCATGCTTCTTCAAATACGTTGGCTTTGTCATTATTTTATCGGGAAAGAGTTTTGTAAACTCCTTATGAATAGCATCTTCTAATGCATCGCCGTCTAACTTGTTCCAGTAATGCGTATCATCGCCATCCGTATACGAAATCATAATCAAACCCGTTTTCGGATTAATCGGAATAATATAACGTAACGGACCATCGGTTACAACCTTTTGTGGAATATCTAGCGGAGGCTGATACACTGCATAAATACGAGTTAAGGGACCTGTTGCTAACTGCTTCATCAGTGGCATCTCTTTAAGAATACTGAAGTCGCTATATCCGCAGCGGCATGTTGCAATAATCACTCTTGATGCACGATATTTGAAAGGACGCTGATTTGCCTTCTTTCCACGGAGTCCTGTGATTTCGAACAAATCGGGGGCAAGACGTTGGATGTTTGTCACTGTGTGGCGGTTTTTAAGGACGGCACCGGCTTTTTGTGCAGCGTCGTGAAGATGGGTTGTAATTGCGTCTAACCCTTCTACGACTCCGTAATAGTCCGCTGGGGCGTCGGTTCCCATTGGTTTACTAGGAGCAAAAAGGGGTAACGCTAAATCAGCGCGTAGTAGATTGAACTCGGACCAGTAGGGGTAATATTCAAGTGTTGAATGGAACTCTTTGGGAACAAGCTCTTTTACAGTATGCTTGGCAAGTACGTCGTCGGGTAGGGTTTGTAAAATGTGCCTGATGGGTTCAAAAAGTTGTAAGAAGGGGTTGTTAAGTCCGCTTGGAGTGGTGCTTTCCGCGGAGATGGGAAAAGTATGAAGTCCGAAACGTTTAACCAATGCACCGATTCGCTTATGTGTGTGAAAGATACGACCGGCTCCAATTTCGTACTGAAGCTTTTCGGACTTATCGCGATATGTGACGACTCGCCCGCCCCAAGCCCTATATTGCTCCAGCACGAGCACATCATTGGAGGATACCTTGTCGGCAAGATACTCTGCAATAGATAGACCAGCCAAACCACCCCCAATGATGATAGTCCGCCCCACATTCATTTACTTACTTACTACAAAGATTCAATCCATCGGCAAATATCCTCGGTGTTGCTACTCTGTAACTGGTCAACCACCTTCTTCGGTTTGAATGCCATAAAAGTAGGGAAACCTCGGACACCACAGAAACCTGAGGTATAATCGTTTGTGGTATGCTCGCACTTCCATAATGTAAGTCCCTTTGCCGTTGCTACTCTGTCAACCATCTTAAGGTCAATACGCTTACAGTATCCGCACCAGTTGGCAGTAAAATATATGAGAAAGGTCTTATCGGACTTTCGCATACCGTCGACGGCTGCTGCAGCTGGATCTGCCAGCCACATCGTCTCAAAATCGTTTTGGGAATCTAGCATCTTCATCCGTATTGTTTACTAATAATGTCATAAAATCCTTTTAGACCTCCCGCAATAACAACCGCCGTGAGCACACCCGCAATTGCGGGTCCTGGTCCCGCGGTGAATTCATTGCGTGCACCGCCGCTTTGCTTTTGAACGGGCATAGGTGCAAAGGCGACTTTTGGACCGTTTGGTGCACTCACTGAAGCTGCAGCCGTGCCTGTAGCAGGGGCGGACGGGAGATTTGCGGAAACAGGAGCTGCTGCTGTTGGTGCTGCTGTTGCTGCTGGTGCTGCTGTTGCTGCTGTTGGTGCTGTTGCTACTGTTGGTGCTGCCGGCGCCTGAGATATTGGCATTCCAATGCCTGCAGAAGGCACAGATGGTGTAGGCATTCCAGGTATTCCAGGCAACGGCGGAATTGATGTAGGAAGTCCAAGCTTCGCCAATCCAGGCATCGTTGGTGCATCGGGAAGTTCAGGCATCTTGATAATAGGATCCGTTGACTTACTAGCATTAATCGCCGCTACAACGGTCGGTGTCATAAACGGAACCACTAAATCGCTATATAATCCCTTGTACGAGATACTTGGTATAGGCACGGCTGGTATCATCTTTTCAATCTCGTCTTTGAGTTTATTGAATAACGAAAATGGATTCAAATCGATTCCGCTAAATCCACCTTTTGCTGCATCTTCAGGTGTAACTAAGTGTGTTACTAAAAACTGTTTACCATCAATTGCTTCTTTGAAAAACATATTATACGGCAAAGGAGCAGAAATACCATTTTCTAAGATACTCTTTGTCATAAAGAGCGCGTGGAAACTATCCCACAGCACCCACAAGAATCCAAAGAGGAATAGGAAAATATTAAATACACTCAGAAGTTTTGCAACACCTTGCCACGTCTCGCCCATATAAAACTTATCCGCACCTAAAAATCCGAAAAATATGGCTAATGCTGCATAAATAAGATAAGATTTCTCTGCAACATATTTCTTTGAGTCGGCATCGGTTTTCGCCGAAGTAAATACACCACGACCAATACCGCAAATCCAGTCAAATGGTGAGGTTAGACCCTCCTCGCGTATCTTTCGCCCATCATATACAATCTGTATCAAATCCCAATAGTGCCACATTCCAAGAGTAAAGATATTGAACACAATCTTCATCATACCTGTGTGAAAACTACGTAGGTAAAAATGGTCTACACCAAGCAAGCCAAGTAAGACGGAAAGAATAACAAATACAAAGTAATTTCGGTCAGCGTGCTTCCACGTATCAATATCCGAAATATGATGTCCCATTTTTCCTCCACTACGTTCTTTATCACTGGTGTTACTATTGCCTGACTGCGACTCTGATGAGGAGGCTTGAGGATCAGGTGGTGTAGGCGGCGCAGGTGGAACCGGTGGTGCCGGCGGCACCGGCGGCGGCGGCGGTGCTGTTTGTACTCCATCAGGAGTCGGACCATCGGACGACATCTCTAATGGTTTTTATCTTAATTTATACAGTGAATAGAACGCCGCCCAAACCGGCAACAATGCGCAATACATTGTAATTCGTCGCATATGTCGTGACGCCTGCAGGGTACGATTGTACCTGAGGATTCATCGTCAGTTGTAGTACGATAGAATCCAAGCGGCTGCCGTTACAAGTACCCATAGGTTGCTCTGCCTCCGGGGCTAAACTAAAGGAATATACATAGATAAAATCGTTGGGAATGGCTGTATGACGTTGCCAAGGCTGCATCAAACGGAAATACTGTGCGGACTGCTCTTCAAATCGATCGTAACCATCAAACTGAAGCAACGCCGTAGCAATAATATCCAAATTGGGAATACCAGTCTCGTTCAACATACGGCTACCGTAATTAAACCATTCGTGTGCCTGGATCATACGGTCCTCGTTTACCACCCATACCATTTCCTTAATCGGATTATTGAAGACTAACGGTACCGAAATACGTGTTGTGTTTAATGGAATGCTGTAACGCTTCTGCTGTTGGACCTGCTCAATAAGATACTCGTGGCGCGAGCTGACAAATCGGCGGCGTTCCTCCGTATCTAGATAGATATAATCTCCCCACATCACCATATCAGTAATTACGACAGGTGCCTGCGTTAGCTGTGTTGGGCAATTCGGACTATTATTCAGGATTGCGTTCTCTAAGCTATTGCTAAATACCATATCATTGCCGTTCTTAAGGCGGATATAGAAGCGTACCGGCGTTGCCTGGAGTGCAATAAGCGGTAAAGCGAGACCTGGATTCTTACAAAACCAGAAGTCTAGTGGGACAAGAAGATTTAGCGGTCCTGACTGCGATGTGTCGTTAAATACCTCTTGCGTTCCCGTCATAAAATAAATACCGTCCTTCTTTGACCCCGGTGTGCTCAACTGTGTCCAAAGATACATCCATTCACCGTAATGACGGTCAACTTCTTGCTGACCAATCCAAATACTGATATAATCAATCATCGCATACCCTACACCATTGACCCAACTGACTGAATTCGTAATCTGTGCATAGTTTGTAGGTTGTTCGGTAATAACCCCCTGCGGATAGGGCTGCGGTCCCGCCGGCGTAATCTGTGGTAGATTAATCTGTAAATAGACCTGCGATAATAGGTCACCCTGTCGTGGCACTGTCACCGTTATAAGTTTATTAAAATCAACAGCGGTATCAAATGGAATACGCTGGGTCTCAATACTGAAGTTTGTATAGCGACGATACACTTGTTTGAAAAAAGTCGTCTGCGGATTACCGGAAAGATAGATGTCCTGCCGTCCGGTAGCAACCAACTGGAGAAGTCCTCCTGAATTGGACATGGTACTCTTACTCTACGTCTATAAGTTGTTTTTAGATGCTGCGTCTTTACACAGCCGGCAAAAATGCCTTACAACGTTAGAATGGCGTATCCTGCGGGAGCGAACTTAAATAATTTGTTGCTTCAACAACTAAGTTTCCGTAGTGGTGGAAACTATCCTATTTCGTCACTCTATACACTCTATGCAAACGGTCAAGGTCAGACTTACTGGAGCAATAGTGTGACCGCTGATTCAGTTGCAGTACTAAGCACTAATGTTGGTAATGCTATTGTTAGTAGTTATGTTGAATTAAGTACACTAATCGATGATATAGGAACAAGCACGATTGTAGGCGAATTTAGTACCTTTAAATATTATACCTATTCGTCCATTAGTACATTATTTTACTATCAAGATATCTTGTTAGCAGAATCTACAAATATAAACTATGCATTCTTATCAACTGCAAATTCGTTCCAAATACAACTTGATTCTTACTATCAAAGTACATTGAACGCAACGAATAGTACATTAAATGCTTTAGTAGGATTTTCATCTTTTTACGAACTAATAAGTACTCAAAATTCATCATTTCAATATTCGTTATCATCTATGAGTACCGGCATCGGACTTCAAGATGCAATAACCTCCACACTCTTGATCGCTCTTATAAATACTGGGCTCTATTCTACATCACAGTGGACCGCTCAGCAAATATCCTCTCTCAACTCTACATTTACAACAAATACCAAATTTAACACATTTAGCACAGCCATCAATTACGCGCTACTCAGTACATCAGCCGGTTTTTCAGTCGACGTTTCCACTTTATATTTTTTAACAGAAGAAATACCAATTAATAGTACAACTATTAATGCTGCACTACTCAGTACGTCAGTTGGTATTTTAGATACAGTTAATACTTTGTCTGGAGAGCTCGAATTTATTAGCACTGGATTAATATCACTCTCAGGTGAAGTAAGTACTTATCAATACTATAATTATAGTACAATTTCATCATTATCACTCCAAGTATCCACATTGACTTCACTTACTAATACAAATACAGCAGAACTATTTAGTCTCAATCAGCAAGTAAGCGTTATTACAACAAGTAGTATTTTAGAAGGTATTTATTCAACCTTTATTCAATTAGAAGCGTATACAGTAGAACTTATTAACAGTACAAATACTGCTGCAGAGGCATCATTTGCAGCATTACAATTATCTACAATGTTATTCTTAGAAAGTACAAACACGGCATACGTTGAATTCTCTGAATCAACAATTTATGGAGTAGAAGTACAACTTGTATCGACATTTAGTTTTTATACGTCTACATTGATATCTACTACAAGCTATACTATTTCTACATTAATATCTACTACTGCTGCCGACGCGAGTGCCCTTGTCTCATCCGTCAATGGTGTACAACTGATTCAACTCAATTCGAGTAATTTTATTGGTTCGCTTGATTTTGTCAACTATCGTAATTTTATTGTTCAAGTCAACGATATTGTGAATTTAGTTAATAGTACCTATACTGTATCATTTAATCCTACAACTCTCAGCAATATAGCACTACAGCAGGGTGTAATTATGCTTGATATTAATACAATTACACAAGACTATACACAAAATAATAATAAACTTGCTTTGAATTTGAATAGTTGGAATACTATAAACACTCCTACATATTCTGAGTTTCCAATGGTTGCCGATAGCGCATATAAAATGGAGTATATCTACAACGTTTACAATAATAGTGTCTACACGAGTCTTGTTAATATATGGCCGTACCAAAGTACTACTAATTTAATAGTTTCATCGATTGATTCCAACCTGGCGATTGATCCAACAAATGTCAACATATATTCTACAGGAACATTACTTGAAATTCAATGGAATATGTATTTGTTTAGTACTTTTATACCAGGATTCTCTTCTTTTGTCAACGTAGATGTAGATATTAGCGGCGCTCTTATTCAAACCTACGGTCCTTACTCGTACACACAAAGTACAATTCAAATCGCAATGCCCGATGGAGGATATGCACCTGGAACACCTGATACGCCCGCTGTTTTTAAGTCATATGTTGTAGGCGAGCCCGCGAATGCGTCCATTGTAAATGGATTTGCCGCTTACCCATAAATTTCTAACAGAATAGTAAATGGGGGCGGCTGCTTCTACTATATCCGTAATCGCACCTCGCATTATTATCCCAGGATTTTTCATCGGTCAGAAGGTGAAACAAGGCGGGTCACTAGATAATATTGCCGTCTCTACTGCTTTTACAGTATTCTTTATTACATCTGTGATTACAGCATTTTCCGCTTCACCCGCCTTATCTATTATTCCTAGTATTGCGTGCCTTGCCTATTCACAAATTATGGAAAATCCTGAAGATGCAGACCGCTGGCGTCATAGTGATTGGCTCCTCACCACACCCCTGATGCTGTTTGTTCTTCTCTACGCGAACGATGTGCCTATTTCCGTTATTTTACCAATTGTAGCATGTGATATTTTAATGATCCTTGCCGGCTATCTTGGTACAAAAACTGAGAATCCGCTAGAGTCCAAGGGATACTTCGCCCTTGGTATGCTCGCTTTTTTGCCGATTGTTGCGATTCTACTCCAGCAAACAAAGAATAAGACGGCTGTGTATCTAACACTGGCGGTCTGGTCCCTTTATCCTGTAGTCTACTTTGCAAAAGAATATACACTTGTCGAAAAGAAATACACAACCATTGCGTATGCTTTTATGGATGTAATAGCAAAAACGGGTTTAATATCCCTCATACGCATTTAAGGACGGGACCTGGCGGGTTAAAGGCTAAACACTTAGAAAAAGTAATAAATGGAAGCGCGCCATCCAATTACTGGAAAACCGATACGTATCTTACGCTCTGAGTCGCATATTACCTCAGACCGTAAAACTCTGCTATGGGCACGTTCATCCTTTCGCAAGGGTGCACGATGGGAACGGTGGCACTGTGTTGTAACTGAGCCGGCGGCAGTAGAGATTGTTGGTGCTTCAGCACTTGTAGCGGTTGTACTTGGCTCTGATGCAGACCTAGATGCATGGATGACTGTACTTTTACCTGTACTTTCTGACAAATCGGAATGTCTGATTGTCGCACCGTCGACTATCTTGGAGGGGCTTGAAAAACGTGGTCTACACTGGGACCACACGCTGGCTACAGATGAGCTCCATGATAACTATCCGTTTCTAGGAGAGCCTGTAAAGATTGGAGACTCTATGGAAAAGGTAATCCTTTGTCTGGCGCATCTGCTACGTATGAACGTGGTGACCTGGTCGTCGGCGGCGGACCGCGAAGGGCTAGACCTCGGTGCGCGCATTGTCTACGATGCGTGGCTTCGTTCTCTTGAAGGGGCACGGCTTGCCGTGATTGCCGCTGATGCAGATGACTCGGTTGTCCCGCAGACGTGGCTCATTCAACAGTATTTTCGGCATCCTACGTCCCGCCGTGCTCGTGAGATTCGTCTCTGCCTCGAGAAAAACGTAGAGTGTCCCTGGATTGACCATATCCTACTTCTCAATGAAGTGGAGTTTACAGACCTGCCTATCAGCGATAAAATTCAACAGGTGGTTATTAGTCAACGCCTACGATACTACGACGTTTTTATGGCAATTAAGATGTACGTGCCGGCGGGAGCATTTGTTATCTTCTCTAATTCTGATATCTGGTTCAATGAGACACTATCATATCTATGGAAGATTTCACTCGCTGAGAATCGTCTATTTCTAGCACTACTACGTTGGGAGGATAAGGGGAGTAACGAAGGGGCATCCCACATTTTTGGTCCGCGTGCCGATTCCCAAGATACGTGGATTCTTGCACGGGACTGTATGGATTTCACACCGACTGAAGAGGAAATGGGATTTCCCTTTGGTCAATCGGGCTGTGATAATGTAATCACCGTTACAATGCTTCGCCGTAAGTTTCTCATCGTAAATCCTGCTTACTCTATCAGAACCATGCATCTTCATAATTCAAATATTCGTAACTATGAGCCTAAGGATGTTCTCTATCATCCAGCGTTCCTCTATGTAGACCCTACGCCAATTCAATCCATACGTGTTTGTAAAGACTTATCAAGTCGAGGAAAACTACCTGTTGCACTAGACTCTATGTGGAACCGCACCGCATTTCGCAAATCATTTCCTCGCCCAATATTATCTGTACATGATGCTACACCAAAGGCAATTTGTACAATGTTACGGCACGCTGCAGAAGGCGACGACCTAGATATTTACAATTTTCAAGCTGGCGAACAGAATATGTACACTCCTGCCCCTGAAGCATTACCACTCTATCATTTTCAGAACGGCATCTTTATCAATCGCCAGGGTCTCATCAGCTCATTTTCTGATATCTTTGTAGGTCCGCACAAGGAGTGGGTTCGTGCATGGGAAACGGCTCGTGTCAGCAATATGATGCCATCCATTCACGTGCCGTCTATTATTTCTATTCCGATTGCGGATACGTGTAAGACGACCCTCAGCCAATGGATTCTTTACTATCTGCCTAAGGTTCTAACAATTCGTCGGTTACTCAAGTCGTGTAATCTAACGGTGCCTGAATTTCTAGTACCCCAGCTTGCCGATATTACTCCATTTCTGCGCGACTGCGTATGGTCGGCAAGCGAAAAGGGAAATATTACGCTTGTCCCAATGATGGATGATATGAATTATTATTCAGACGATGTATGGGCATTACCGCCTTCTACCGAGCATTCGCTAGTATCGGCGGAAGATATTATGCTACTTCGTGAACTTATTGAGCCGGTTGAAGAGGCGCCTGATATGCCTGTAGCGGTTATCTGCGTTGATGACGATGTGGACGCAGTCTGTACGCGTGAATGGGCTGATTCGGTCGCCGAATACATTTTCGCAAAGGGGTGGATTGTTCGCTATGTCTCTGTAACTGATACAGCAGCGGTGCGGCGTAAGGCGTTCGCTCACGCCTCGTGGATTTTTGGTAGTGCCGCCTCATCTGGTCTTGACTATATGTGGCTAGCTCCTGCCGGTGCATACGTGATGGAATTCAATCCTGCAGACGCACCTCGTGGTGACCGTATTCATCTAGCTGGTGCAGCCGAACTCAACTATGTCGCCGGTCTAATCCAGCGTGAGCCTATTGAAATTCGTAGACAAAATGCGTTGCTGGACGTGGGAGCCGCGGTAAGAAAGTTTGGCTTTAAGGATATGCTCAAAGTTGTAAGAGATAAAGCCTCGTCATCTACTGTAAAAATTCCGCGTATTATTGTTCCTACTGGCGACGCACTAAAGGGAATATGGTCTCATAGCGGCGATACCTTCCGTGAAATGGTAGATATCTGGGCTGAGCGTGAGTTTATCACTATAGAAAAGACCGAAGATAGCGGATATTGTTGGTGGGGTGCCATTGGTGAAGTTCTACTATATGACCGTCCTACACCCCGCTGGTGGTCATCACCTCCGTCTTACCAGATGGCGATGTTTGGCAATTGTGCGCCGCCTGGTCCTGATTCACACCGGCTACGTCAGTCTCTATGGGGATTCTGGCCGCGCTCCCCGCGTGCTATCGAGGATATTGTTGGTAAGAAGAAGAATCTCCTCGGCTACGGCAAGCGTACAATTTCCTCGCTATTCCTGGGCAAGATTGAAAACGGCGTACAGCAGAAGAACCGCACAACGTATGATTGGAGCAAATGCGTAGAGCTTTTCTCTATGCCGATTGATTCAACCGGCGCACCTTACCCTTACACGCAGACCGAATATTTGGACAAGCTATGCCACGCACGATTTGGTCTCTGCATACCAGGCTTTGGTCCCAAGTGTAACCGTGAGATTGAGTATTTCGCCTGTGGCGTTGTACCAATTGTAACCGATGGTGTGGATATGAAAGGATATCTTGTTGCACCCAAGGAAGGAGTTCACTACTTTAAAGCTTCTACCCCTGAAGATGTTAAGCGTATTGTGAAGGATACGTCTGCCGACACGTGGCTGAAGATGTCGGTTGCGGGTCGTGAATGGTGGCAGTCGTATTGCTCCGCCGAGGGACTCTTTCGTCTCACTTGGACACGTATTGAACAGTGCCGACCATTCTTTAATGTTGGTATTCCTAAGTTGTTTCCTCTACATTAGAAGAGGTCTAAACCTATTTCTGTAAAGTTCATCTAATGGACTATGCAAAAATAGCAAATGAACGTTATTCGGCAGGTGTATTTATTAACAAACCTAAGGATGGTCCCTCCATTGAGGTTATATTAAATAAAACATTTGTAGATAAGGTACCATTTGTATCTGTAGTTATTCCTATTTACAATCAAGAAGCAATTATTGAACGAAATCTACGCTCAGTGTTGGATACTATAACAGAGACTCCTTATGAAATGATTCTTATTCTTGATTCATGCTCCGATTCAAGTGAAGATAAGGTTCTCGGCATTTTTATGGATGGAGGATTGCCTGCTCTTCT
>Ga0209401_1001099_pt1 | contig 18071 bp, 15 predicted proteins | sample M_140807_MF_Meta_FD_187318 | JGI IMG/M metagenome (GOLD analysis project Ga0209401, IMG submission 187318) | Freshwater microbial communities from Lake Montjoie, Canada to study carbon cycling - M_140807_MF_MetaG (SPAdes) (version 2) | ecosystem: Environmental > Aquatic > Freshwater > Lake...
CAACGTGCCCTTCTATGTGGCTCTGCCTGCTTCCACGATCGATTGGAGCCTCGACGACGGCGTGGCCGAGATCCCGATCGAGGCCCGCTCGGAGCGGGAGGTGACCCACATCCAGGGGCTCACGGCCGAGGGGGAGATCGCCACGGTGCAGCTCACCCCCAGCGGCTCGGGCGGCTTCAATCCGGGCTTTGATGTCACGCCCGCCCGGCTGGTCACCGCTCTGATCACCGAGCGCGGTGTGGCGGCGGCCAGCGAGGCGGGATTGCGCGGGCTCTACGCCGGCTGAGGGCGGCGAGAGGGGAGATGGGCCTGGCAGGGGGAGGATGATTGGGTAGTGAATCAGACCGTTTCCGGCGCCAGTAGCTGTTAAACATAGGACTTACATGGTCGGTCATCAAACACAAAGATCCCTCCGCCGAGGGATCGCGCCGTTGCGTCACAACGCCGCATGATGGCCTGGTCCATTTGCGCCATCCTTTCAGGATTTGTAGTGCCATGGTTGCCATCTCCTCCATGCAGGAGCAGGAGCGAAATCGTTTCATCGTCGCTCCGCTGAGCCGTTCGCCACGCCGCGTCACGATCACCGTTCCCCACGCTCTCTATTGCGGGTTGCTGGCCCGCTCCGACCATGAGGGCAGGAGCCTCAGCAATCTGGCGGCCTTCCTTCTGGAGGCTGCCCTCACCGAGAAGTAAGGCGACCATCAGCCTCCATGGCCGGGTTGATCGCATATCTCGCTTTGCCCTCGCTTGCTTGATCCCCGTGCAGTTGTTGTGATTTAAATCCCAATCAGTCTGGGAAATTCACCAGCTGGGCCTGCAGTGCAGTCACCACGGCCTGGGTGCGATCCCGGGCCTGCAACTTCTGGAGAATGTTCTTGATGTGGGACTTCACGGTTTCCACCGAGATCTGCAGGCTGCTGGCGATCTGGGCATTACTGGCGCCGTTGACGATCTGCTGCAGCACCTCCGTTTCGCGCAAGGTCAGCAGGCCTTCGAAGTCTTGAACCGGATGCCCTTCTGGCCATTCCGCGCGGAGCCGCTGGCTCGCCTGGGCTGGCTGTCTTGAGTCTTTGCCGGAAAGGGGCTTTCGGGTGTCCTCATCCAACGTTGGTTCCTCCCGAGATGGGGTAATACAAACGAGAATCTAGGCGGCCTCCGATTGGGTTGGCGCGCGGAAAAAATAAGGATTCTTGATACCATCTGGCCCGCTGATCCCTGATCCCTATTTGTTATTCATAAGGGGGTCTGATCAGGGGCTGTTTTGATCCATGGGGGCTCGTAACTGGTGGGGGTATCGCCTCGCCCTCTGCCGCCGCTGCCCATCTCAGGGGGGCATCGCGTGAGCGCTCCAGGGTGTTTCAGAGCGGCGTTTTCCGCGGCATTCCCCTCGTTCCATAGAGCCTTGCTGCGGGGGGGAGCTTGCCGGCCTGCGGTTGTCCGAACTCGGGTTTCAGGTTGCGCGTTGCGGCTCCGGTTTCCGGCTTCAGGTTTTTGCTCCGGGTTATTGCTCAGGATTCACCGCCCTGATCGAGAGGGGGTCTGGCGGCTTCAGGGTTGGGAGAATGGTGGCTTCCTTCGCCCGTCTCCACGCCCATGACTCCGGCCCTGCCTGCCAGTTCCCCGCCGCCCAACTGGGTGGAGTCGAACCATCCGCTGGGCTGGCTGATCGATCGGGTGCTGGCCGTGGAGCCCCTGCGCCAGCTGCTGTTCTGGCAGGCCCGGCGGCTGATCATCCGCACCGCTGAAGGCCGCGGCATCGCCTGGCGCCAGCGGCGCGAACAGCTGCAGCGCTCCGCTGAGCCCCTGCTGGCGCTCAGCACCAATCCCTCGGTGGCCGTTCCCGCCTACTACCGGGCCCGCTTTCACGCCTACGACCAGGGCAATCTCTGCTGGGCCGCCGCCTGCGAGGCCGAGCAGGCCACCGATTCGATGGCCCTGCGGGTGTGGCCCGAGGAGCAGTCGCTGGCGCCGCAGGTGGCCCAGACCCGCCTGCGCCGCGCCATTTTCAGCGCGATCGAGCCGAGTCTCAGCGGCCCTGTGCGGCGGGTGCTCGATCTGGGCTGCTCGGTGGGGGTGGGCACCTTCGCCCTGCGGGAGTGGCTGATGGAGCGGCAGGCGGATGGGGCCTGCGCCGCGCCGCCAGGCGGCAACGCCGCAGCGGGATGGGGTACGGCCTGCGCTGCGGCAGACGACTCCCCGGCCCTGGCGGGGGCGCCTCCTGTTCCGGAAGCCCCAACTGCTCCCCTGCTGGTGGAGGGTCTTGATCTCTCGGCCGAGATGCTGGCGGTGGCCCGGGTGCGGGAGGCCGAGGCCCTCGCCGCAGCCAGGGTCGCAGCCCAACCGGCCCCAGGTGCGGGGCGGACTCCAGGGTCCGCGTGGCCCGAGGCGCCGGCCCCGGGCGAACCTTCGGCTCCCCAGGCTTCCACCTCCATCTCCATCCCCACCTTCCCCCCCATCACCTGGCACCACGGCGCCGCCGAGGCCACCGGTCTGCCCGCCGCTGCCTACGACCTGATCACCCTCCAGTTCGTGTGCCACGAGCTGCCGCAGTCCGCCACCCGCGCCGTGCTGGCGGAGGCCGCCCGGCTGCTGCGGCCGGGCGGGGTGATCGCCCTGGTGGACCAGGACCCTGATTCCGCCGTGATCCGCCGGCTGCCCGCCCCGATCGCCACCCTGCTCAAGAGCACCGAGCCTTATCTGGAGGACTACTTCCGGCTCGATCTGCCCGCTGCCCTGCAGCAGGCCGGTTTCCACGGCGTGCGCAGCACGGCGGCCGATCCCCGCCACAGGGTGTTGGTGGCCAGGCGCCAGCACAGCCATGCCGCACCTTGACCAACCCGAACCCCGCCGCCGGGCTTTCCATGGGGGCTTCCGGCCGCCGATCCCACCGCCGGCTTTGCCCGCGGCGCATCACGCCACGGTGCCCGAGAAGATCGATGGCCTCCTGGTCGAGCGATCCGATCAGGAGGGCCGCAGCGTGAGCAATCTGGTGGCCTTTCTGCTGGAGCGGGCCCTCACGCCACAGCAGAGCGCCGCCTCGGCACCGGATCGGATTCGCTGGTCATGATCCCGCCGCGAGCGCCGCGCTGCCTTCCCAGCCCTCCAGCACGATCTTGCCCAGGGTGCGGCCACCCTCCAGCAGTCCATGGGCCTGGGCCAGGGTTGCCGGGCTGATCGGCGCCAGGCGCGTTGTGGCGGTGTGGCGCATCTCCCCGGCCTCCACCAGGGCCGCCAGGCGCTCCAGGATCGCCCCCTGCTCGCCGCGGTCGGGGGTGCGGAACTGGGGCCGGGTGAACATGAACTCCCAGTGGAAACTCGCGCTCTTGGCCTTGAGCAGGTTGAGATCTAGCGGTGAGCGGTTGCCCACGATCGCCACGATCGCCCCCTGGGGCCGGATCAGCTGGGCCATCACCGGCCAATAGGCATCGGTGTCGCTGAAGTTGGCGATCGCGTCCACCTCCGGATGGCCCAGGGCCGCGAGCTGCGGGGGCAGGGGCTGGCTGTGGTCCACCACGTGGCTGGCGCCCATTTGCTCGCACCAGGCCCGGCTTTCCGGCCGCGAGGCGGTGGCGATCACCACCAGGCCGGCCCGCCGCGCCAGCTGGATCGCGATCGAGCCCACCCCTCCGGCGCCGCCGAGGATCAGCAGGCTGCGGCCCCCATCGGCTCCCTCCGGATCGAGGCTCAGCCGCTCAAACAGCGCCTCCCAGGCCGTGAGCCCGGTGAGGGGCAGGGCCGCCGCTTCAGCGGCGCCCAGATTCGCCGGGCGGCGGCTGCAGATCGGCTCCTCCACCAGCACCCGCTCGGCATTGCAGCCCGGCCGGGTGATGTCGCCGGCGAACCACACCCGATCCCCCGGGGTGAAGCGCGTCACTGCAGCTCCGCAGGCCTCCACCACCCCGGCACAATCCCAACCCAGCAGCCGCGGCGCGGCCCCGCTGCCGGGTCCGGGCAGGCCAGCGCGCACCTTGGTGTCCACCGGATTCACCGCCACCGCCTCCACCCGCACCAGCAGGTCATGGGGACCGGCCTGTGGATCGGGAAGCTCCACCAGGGCAAAGGCCCCTGGATCGCTGCAGGGAAGGCCCCCAAAGGCCGCAATCGCTTTCATGGTTCCGCCGGGGTCGTTCGTGTCCATCGTCCCGGATGGTTCGAGCGCGCTGGCACCCATCACCCTCGGCTCGCTCAGCGACGCTCCCGACTCCAGGGGCCTGGAAGAGCTCGATGCCTGAACCGAACGCCCGGATCCTCAGCCCAAGGCTCCAGGCCAGGCCTTTTGCCGCCGGCTCCTCACCAGGCCTTGGTCTGGCCGGCGGCCTGCTGCAGGGCCCGGATGCGGGCCTCCAGCGGCGGGTGGCTGGCGAACAGCCGCAGGAATCCCGGGGGTTCGTTGATCTTCAGCGTCGCCAGGGTGGGTTCATCACGGGGATCCTGAAGGTTCTCAACCTGCCCCAGGCTCTGGAGGGCACCCACCATGGCGCCGGGGGTGGTGAGCCGGGCGGCGCCCGCATCGGCCCGGAATTCCCGGTGCCGCGAGAACCAGGCGGTGATCAGCGAGCCGAGGATCCCGAGCAGGATCTCCAGCGGCCAGATCAGCAGCATCGTGGGCGGCGGCGCCATGCCGCGGCCGTCCTCCCGATCGCCGCGGGGCAGCAGGAAGAGCACCGCCCGCGAGAGGAACATCACGAAGGCGTTGATCACCCCCTGCAGCAGGGTCATGGTCACCATGTCGCCATTGCTCACGTGGCTCATTTCGTGGGCCAGCACCGCCTCCAGCTCCTCGGGCGGCATCCCCTTCAGGATGCCGGTGGACACCGCCACCAGGGCGCGCTTGGGCGAGGGGCCGGTGGCGAAGGCGTTCCACTCCGGCGAGCCGTAGATCCCCACCTCGGGCATCGGCAGACCCGCCTTCTGGGCCAGGCCGGCAACGGTGTCATGGAGCCAGCGCTCGGCCGCCCCGCCGCCCTGGCCCACCAACTGGATGCCCATCATCCGCTTGGCCGATTCGGCTGAAAACTGCAGGGCGATCCAGGCCCCCAGCACACCCCACACAAAGCTCCCCACCAGCAGCGGCAGCAGGGGGAGGTCGGGGGGCAGCAGCCCGATGGCGGTGAGCAGATTGAGAATCAGGGAGATCGTGAGCACCACCGCCAGGTTGGTGATCAGGAACAACAGGGTGCGAAGGGCCATGGCGGGATCGGGGTGGGCAACGCGGGCGGCGCAACGGGGAGGCCGGAGCGCCTGAAGAGGCGGCGGAACGGGTGGCGCCGGGGTTGGCTCCGACCGTGCCCGTTGCGGATGAACTGCTGAAAAGGTAGCGAGGGCTGCCGCTCTTGCCCTGTGGTGTCCGGTGCGCCAGATCCCCCCTCTGCCACTGCCCGGCACCCCAACGCTGGCAGCTGCCTCCCTGGCCTCCGGCCGGCCTGGCTTCCAGCGGAGCAGGCAGCGGACGGGACCCGGTTCGCACGCCGCCATCGTCAGGGCTTCCTGCAACACCGCCCCCGCCCCTGGCGCCCGACAGGTGGCTGCGACAGCATGGTTCCAGGTCAGCGCAGACAGTCGGCATGATCCGCGAGTCCTTGCCGCTGGAGCCCCACCGTCGTCCGCTGGCCCCGCTCGCGGCAGCGCCAGGGCCCGGGGCCACCCCGTTGTCCCCGCCCCGTCTGGTTGCTCTGACCCCGGGCGGCTCTTCCAGCAGGCTCGAGGCTGGTGTGATTGCCGCTTTGCTGCAGGTGGATCGCCCTGGGGGCTCCCTGCTCGACACCCTGGCCGGCCTGACGGCCGAGGCCCTCCAGCAGGCGCCGCTGGCGCCAGGCGTCAGCCCCGTGGAGGTGCGTGGTGTGGCCGCCCGCCTCGCCACCGGCCTGGCGGTGGCCCTGCTCGAATCCGATCTGGCCGACCGGATCACGGCACGGCTGGCCGAGGAGGCCCCCTTCGCCGACGGCTGGCGCTCCTGCCCGGAGTAAGACCCCGCCCCATCGCGCGGCGGCTCCAGACCTTCCATGCCCTTGCCAGCCGTACTCCGGCGATCGGCAGGGCCATCACCCGCCGCCGGGCCGCTGGGGTTGCGGCGCCCGCCCCCGGCACCCGTAGCCTCACCGGCATTTGCTGCGGCTGCCCCATGCCCGTGCTCAACCGCTGGTCCGATGCCGAAGCCGCGGCGGCCGTGGCCCGCTACGGCGCCCAGGGCGTGGCCGAACCCCTCGCCCTACGCACCTATTCGGCCCGCCTGCTCGGCGCCGACCCCGATCTGGTGCTCCATGGCGGCGGAAACACCTCGGTGAAGACCAGCGTGACCGGCCTGCTGGGCGAGACGATTCCGGTGTTGTGCGTAAAGGGCTCCGGCTGGGATCTCGGCACGATCGAGCCGCCCGGCCATCCCGCGGTGCGTCTGGAGCCCCTGCGCGCCCTGCGGGCCCTCGCATCGCTGAGCGATGAGGCGATGGTGGCGGCCCAGCGCAACAACCTGATCGATCCGGCCGCCCCCAACCCCTCGGTGGAGGCGCTGCTGCACGCCTTCCTGCCCCACACCTTCGTGGATCACACCCACTCCTCGGCATTGCTGGCCCTGGCGGACCAGCCCGATGCCGCCGAGGTCTGCCGCCGCCTCTATGGCGAGCGGGTGGTGCTGGTGCCCTATGTGATGCCTGGCTTCGCCCTGGCCCAGTCCTGCGCTGACCTCTACGAGGCCGCCGCTGAGCGGGCCGCAGCTTCAGGCGTGGAGCTCGAAGGCATGGTGCTGCTCAAGCACGGTCTCTTCTCCTTCGGGGCCACGGCCAAGCAGAGCTACGAGCGGATGATCGCGCTGGTGCGGCTGGCCGAGGAGCACCTGGCTACGGGGAACCGCTCGAGCCAGCTGGCGCTCGTGCCGGAGTGCCCCGCTCCAGCGGCGGCGCTGCTGCCGCGCCTGCGCGGTGCCCTGGGCCGGGCCGCCGCGGCCGCCGGGGCACGCTCCCACTGGCTTCTGGATCTACGCGCCACACCCCTGGCCCGCGCCGTGAGCGATGACGCCCGCCTGGCCGACTGGGCCCGCCGCGGCGTGGCCACGCCGGATCACGTGATCCGCACCAAGGCCCATCCCCTGGTGCTCCCCGCCGCTCCCGCCGCTGGCGACGCGGCCGCTCTGGAGGCCTGGAGCGCCGCCCTGGCCCCGGCCCTGGAGGCCTATGCCGCCGACTACCGGGCCTGCTTCGAGCGCCAGAACGCCCGGGTGGGCGGCATCAAGAAGCCCCTCGATCCCCTGCCCCGGGTGGTGGCGATCCCGGGCCTGGGCTTGGTGGGCATTGGCAAGGCGGCGGCGGATGCGGCGGTCACCGCCGACATCGCCGAAACCTGGGCCACCACCCTGCTGGCCGCCGAGAGCATCGGCCGCTTCGAGCCGGTGGATGAGGACGACACCTTTGACATGGAGTATTGGAGCCTCGAGCAGGCCAAGCTCGGCAAGGCGGCCGAGAAGCCCCTGGCCCGCACCGTGGTGGTCGTCACCGGCGGGGCCGGGGCGATCGGCGCGGCCACGGCCCTGGCCTTCGCCGCCCAGGGGGCCGATCTGGCCGTGCTCGACCTCGATGGAGATGCGGCGGCGGCTGTGGCCCGGCGCTGCGGCTCCCGCGCCCTCGGCCTGGGCTGCAACGTGACCGATCCGGCCCAGGTGCAGGCCGCTTTCGCGGCGGTGGCGGCCCACTTCGGCGGCCTCGACATCGTGGTGAGCAATGCCGGCGCCGCCTGGAGCGGCCGCATCGCCGAGCTCAGCGAGGCCGATCTCCGGGCCAGCTTCGAGCTGAACTTCTTCTCCCATCAGCACGTGGCCCAGGCCGCCTTGGCCCTGTTCCGTCTCCAGGATCCAGGCGCCGGTGCCGCTGAGACCACGGCCCATCGCCTCGGCGGCCAGTTGCTTTTCAACGTGAGCAAGCAGGCCCTCAATCCCGGCCCCGGCTTCGGCGCCTACGGCACCAGCAAGGCCGCCCTGCTCGCCCTGGTGCGCCAGTACGCCCTGGAAGAGGGCGGCGCCGGCATCCGGGTGAATGCGATCAATGCCGATCGGATCCGCTCGGGCCTCCTCACCGACGCGATGATTCGGGAGCGCTCCGCCGCCCGCGGCCTCAGTGAGGCCCAGTACATGGGCGGCAATCTGCTCGGGGCCGAGGTGCGGGCCGAGGATGTGGCTCAGGCCTTCGTGGCCCTGGCCCGCCTGGAGCGCACCACCGGCGCCCTGCTCACCGTCGATGGCGGCAACGTGGCGGCGATGGTGCGCTGACGGCCTCTCCCCGATGGCGCCGGGATCCAGGCGCGTCCAGCTGGTTGATGCGTGTCTCGTCAGCAGGCCTGGCTACGCCGGAGAATCGCCGCTGAGGTTCAGGCCGGTGGCCTGGCCTGCTCGGCCTGGCTGGCCAGGATCAGGGCCAGCGCGATCCACAGCACCACCAGAGCCAGGCAGAGGCCGCACCACAGGGGCAGCCCCAGCTTGGTCACCGCCAGTGGGGCGATCACCGTGATCACCCCCCCCGCGATCATCGGTTGGAGCAGCAGCTGTTTGATCGAGAAGGCCGGCAGGGCGTCAGCCCGGTCGCCGGGGTCGGCCATGCGCAGCAGCAGCAGGCCACTGGCCGCTACGCCGGTGGCCTGGCCGAACTCCAGGATGCCCCGCTCGAACCACGGGGGCGGCAGGATCCGCGGCCCCAGCAGCAGCAGCACTGCCAGGTTCCAGAGCAGCCCCGCCACGGCCAGGGCGGTGAGGGGGATCCAGTCCTGAGCCAGCAGCGAGAGGTCGAGGCAGGCGGTGGCGGCGGTGATCAGCAGGTCGGCGGCGAGGGTGGCCACCAGGCCTTGGATCGCTCCCGAGGCGAGGGAGGCTTTGCCGCTTCGCTCCAGCACCAGCCGCACCAGCAGTGAGCCGATGATCGCCAGGGGAAACACCGGAAGCGCCTCGATCACCAGGGCGAAGCCGCCGCCCACGGACTCGGCCGCCCTGCGCAACCCCTCCAGAGCCAGCCAGCCGAACCCCACGGCGATCCCGGCCAGGGCCAGGTTCACGGCCCATTGAGCGAGGCGGCTCAGCAAGCCGGTTCCGGTGCCTTCGGCGTTCGGGGGGGCACCACGGTTGGAGGTGGCAGGGAGGGAGCCGGCCGGATGCGCCAGGGCTTCTCCCTTGCCAGGGTCTGCGGGCGAGGTTGTGGCCGCTGCCCCAATCCGCGATGGTGGCGCGGCGGCCGGATCGGGTGCCCGAACGGCCTCGCCAGGCCCGCTCGCTCCAGGCAACACCTGAAGCCAGCCGGAGCGCCGGGCCACCACCACCACGATGCCCCCCACCAGCGTGGAGCTGAGCAGTCCAACGGTGGCCATCGCCAGACCCAGCGCCTCGCCGCCTGGAAAGCCCAGCCGCGCGTAGGTGGGCCCCATCGCGGCGGCGGAACCGTGTCCCCCTTCGTAGGCCACCTCGATCAGGCAGGCCATCAGCGGATGCACCCCGGCCAGGCGGCCCTGCAGGACCAGCACCACCAGCGCCGCCATCAGGAACTGGCCGAAGGCGAAGGTGAGGGCCAGCAGCAACTGGGCGGAGAGGGGCCGCCAGAGCCCCCCAGCCCTCGGCAGCGGTTTGCCCACCAGCAGCGTGCCGAATACCAGGGTGAGCAGCACCAGCGGCAGCTGCTCCCACAGCGCCAGCACCCACGAAGGGATCAGGGGCAGGGGGCCGCTGGGGGCCAGCAGCAGGCCAATGCCTCCCGCCAGAAGGGCTTCCGGCACGCCCCAGCTGCGGCTGCCCAGGAGGCGGCCCAGGCCGGTGCCGAGGGCCAGCACCACCGCCAGCACCGCCAGCGCCAGGCCCCAGCGGACCACCGGCTCCAGGGGTGCGGTGGCCTCAGGACTGAAGGGGAGGGGCAAGGCATGGGCGGCCAATGGCGGAATCCTGCTCCTCCGCCGGCGCCGGGCCGGTGCCCGTCGCTGCCGTCAGGCCAGGTCGAGATGGCGGCGGAAGAAGGCTTCGGTGGCCTCCAGCACCCGCTGCTGCACGGCCTTGTCGCGGAAGCCGTGGCCTTCGCCTGGAAAGAGGTGCACCTCCACCGGGATCCCCCGCTCCCCTAGGGCCAGGGCCATGCGTTCGGTCTGATCCGCAGGAACCACCGGATCCTCCAGGCCCTGAAAGAAGATCACCGGCACCGCGATGCGGTCGGCATGCAGCAGGGGGGAGCGCTCCCGGTAGGTGGCAGCCGCCTCCGGCCAGGGCCCCACCAGGCCGTCGAGGTAGCGCGCCTCGAAGCGGTGGGTGTGGCGCACCATGCCCTCCAGGTCGGCCACGGCATAGCGGCAGGCGCCGGCGCGAAACACCGCGCCGCCGCAGAGGGCAGCCAGCACGGTGAAGCCGGCGGCGCTGCCCCCCTCGATCGCGATCCGCCGCGGATCGGCCCGCCCCGCCGCGATCAGGGCCGCCGCCGCCGCCGCGCAGTCGGCCGCATCCGCCACCCCCCATTGCCCGTCGAGCCGTTCGCGGTAGGCCCGGCCGAAGCCGGTGGAGCCGCCGTAATTCACATCCACCACCCCCCAGCCGCGGCTCGTCCAGAACTGGATGGCGAGGTTCAGGCCCGTGCGGGCCATCCCGGTGGGACCGCTGTGGCCCTTCACCAGCAGGGGGGAGCCCGGGTGGCCGCCGCGGGGGGGGTAGTACCAGGCATGGGTGGGCAGGCCGCCATGGCCCTCGAACCAGAGGGGCTCGGGGCGGCTGATCGAGGCCAGGTTCAGGGGGCTGGCGGCGGCTGGGGTGTGGCGCCAGCGGCCGCTGCCGGTGTCAAGCTCCAAGAGGCCCGCCGGATCGGTGGGGGAGGCGGCGATGGCCACCAGGCGCCCTCGCTCGGCCGCCACGGCGGCCAGATCATCGAAGGCCAGATCGAAGGGCTGCCAGCGGAAGCCTGGAGCGCTCCAGGCGCGCTTCTGTTCTGCCCCCGCAACGGTTTCCAGGGCTCCTGGCGGAACGAGCGCCGGACCGCTGATCGCCGCCTCGTCAGGCCCGCCTGGCGCCACGGCCAGCCGCTCTTGCGGCGCACCCGGGTTGTTGCCTCCAGTGGTTTCGGTGGGTTCAGGTGTGTCGCCGCCAGCGTCTGCCAAGGCCGACCACCCTGCCTTCTGCTCGGAGGTCGCCCCACCCGCCCGGCCGCCGTCCAGGCCGGCGACTGCGGTGGTGGTCCCTGCTGCGGATGTTGCAGGCTCCTGCGCGGCTACCCGTGCGCCGTCTTCTGGCTCCAGCAGCCTGCCCAGCCGCCAACGGCCCTCGAAGCAGGCGGCCGCCACCAATGATTCGCCGTCCCAGGCGGTGGTGGCCATTCCATACACCCATTGGGGCATGCCGAACTCGGCCTGCTGCGGCAGCAGCGGCTGCCAGGTGGGCTCGTCGCCGGCAGGCAGGGCTTCCGCCGCCGGGAGCCGCTCGAGGTTCCACCAGCCGCTGCGGTCGCAGCTCACCACCAGATCCGCCGGCCCTCCCTCCCGGGGAATCCAGAGGGGCTGAAACACCGAAACGGCCGCACCCTCACCTGCCACGGAGCCGGCGATCGGCCGGCAGTTTTCAAGGGAGCCCTCCGGAGTGAGCCGCCCCAGCCAGAGCTGGCTTCGTTCCCAGGGCATCGCGGGCCGCTCCCACGCGATCCAGGCCAGGTGGCTGCCGGCGGGGCTGAGCACGGCGTAGCCGCAGAAATCGGTGGGCTGATGCAGCAGACGCGGTTCACCGCCCGCCAGCGGCACGCTCACCAGGGCCTCCTGCTCCCCCGTTTCCAGCACGCCGATCCAGCGGTCTCGGGCGGAGTCGATCAGGCCATCGGCAAAGCGGCGCTCCGGATCGGGCTCGGTGAGTCGCCGGGGCGTGCCGGCGGCCTGGGGCGCGGGGCCGCCGGCAGGCTCCGCCGTGGTTCCGGACTCCACGGGGGGCAGATCCAGGCGCCAGAGGCAGCGGTCGCGGTCATCGACCCAGACCACCACCGCTTCCGCGATGGTTCCCGCCAGAAGCTTCCCCACCGCGTAGGCGCCGCCTCCGTAGGCATGGATGCGGCTGCGCACATCGGCGCCCGCGGTCGTGAGATCGCGGGCCGGCGGCTCTTCCCTGGCGGGGCCACCGGCATCGAGGCCGCCGCAGGGGCGCATCAGCAGGCGCGTGCGGCCGCTATCCTCCGGCCTTCGCTCCAGCCAGAAGAGTCTTCCGCCATGGAGCTTTGGCTCCGACCAGATCGGGATGGCTCCCACCACCTGCGACGCCTTCAATGGGCCCTGCCCCAGCACCGATGCCCCCGCCCATGGCTTCTACAATCTCTTAGCAACGTTTCTGGATCCGCCCGTTGGCGCGCAGCTTCGCCCAGATGGCCCGGTCGGCCGAGCAGGGCAACCGCACGGTGCACGTGCCCAAGGAGCCCTTGGCTGAATCACCTCTGCCGATCCACACCCTCGGCGCCCGCGAGCTGCGCACCTCCGCCCGCAGGATCAGCAAGGTGGATGAGGCGGTGCGGGATCTCGCCCGCGACATGCTCCGCAGCATGTACACCGCCCGCGGCATTGGACTGGCTGCCCCCCAGGTGGGGGTGCATAAGCAACTCCTTGTGATCGACCTCGATCTTGAGGAGGCCGCCACCCCCCCGCTGGTGCTGATCAATCCGGAGATCACCGCCGCCAGCGCCTCGTTCAACACGTACGAGGAGGGCTGCCTGAGCATCCCCAAGGTGTATCTCGAGGTGGTTCGCCCCTCCACGGTGGAGGTGAGCTTCCGCGACGACCAGGGCCGCCCCCGCCGAATCAAGGCCGATGGCCTGCTGGCCCGCTGCATCCAGCACGAAATGGATCACCTCAACGGTGTGCTGTTCGTCGATCGGGTGACCGACGAGCTCAGCCTCAGCGAGGGGCTGCGACAGCACGGCTTCGAGCGCAATCACGTCCAGTCGATCCGCTGAACCACCATGCCGATGAAACCCCTGGCGGGCCTCTTTCTGGCCCTGGCCTGCGTGCTCGGCATTGCGGCCACCGGCTCGGTGTTTGAGCTGGCCTACGGCGATCCCGATCTCGGTGTCACCACCACCCGGCTGATTCTCGGGGCCTGCCTGCCCGGCACCCTGGTGGCGCTGTTGCTGGCCATCCGCATCAATCGTCCGGCTTGAGCTGGGTCTGCTGCCCTCGCCGTCCTTGCGGCATCGCCGCAGCTCGCCGATGGGCCCATCCCCGCCCTCTTGCGCGCTCACTGCCGCGCTGAGGGCAGATTGAATCAAGTGCTTGAAGGGTCATGTGTCCATCCCTTCCAGCCGGCCGCAGGAGGGGCCACCCTGGGCCAGGGGCCGCAGGGCACCTGCATACGATTCGCCCAGAAGCCATCCGCCGCGAGGTTCCCCCGTGCGTTTTCACTCCCCCCGCCGGATCGCTCCAATGCCTTTCCCCAGCCTGAAGGCTGCTCTGCTCGGCGTCCTGAGCGGAGGGGTGATTGCAGGCGTGATCGGCTTCTCCCCCTTGGCGGCGCTCGCCCAGGCCCCGGAGGCGTCCTCCTTTGCCAGGCCGGGCCCCTCCCTGTTCGGCATGGCCGAGCTGGATGGCCAGAAATTCCTGCTGGTGTCCGCGCCGATCGGCACCAGCAATCGCTCCCAGCTCAACATCTACGAGCAGGTGAACGGCCGTCGTCCCTGCTTCTCGGTAAGCCCCGGCCGTCCGGCGGTGGTGAATCCCCTGCTGGGCAGTTTTGATTTCACCGGGATCTGCGGTCGCTACATCGACGCCAATGGCTACTCGGTGCGGGTGGGCACCACCGATCTGGCCACGGTGTACCGGCTGAGTGTGGTGAATCAGGACAGCGACAACCTGCTGATGGCTCTGCCCACCCGCCCTGGCGCCGGTCCGGAGATGCTGGTGGGCCGCACGCTGGGCAGCGGCACCGGTTTCCTCAAGCTGGAGCTGGAGCCAGGCTGGCGGTTGGCGCGGCGCACCTTCCGCGGCCGCTCACTCGGCCATGTGTACCTCTACCGCGACAGCTGGCCGGCGGTGTCGGAGACACCCGCGGCCGCCTCCGGTTCGGCCCTGCCCGGTTCCGGGCCTGCTCCTTCCCCTGGAGTCCGTTCCCTTCCTGCCGCTCCTCCACCGGCACCCAAGGGCCGCTGAGGGTCTGTTGCTAGGGTGGAAAGCTGTTTGCGTCTCTGCAGCGTTTCATGACCCAGGTCACCGTCGGCGAAAACGAAGGGATCGAATCCGCCCTGCGTCGCTTCAAGCGCCAGGTGTCCAAGGCTGGCATTTTTGCCGATCTGAAGCGCCTGCGGCACCACGAGACCCCCACCGAGAAGTACAAGCGCAAGGCTCAGCAGCGCCGCCGCCGCCGCTGAGGCCTTAGGCCCGAAGACCATCCGTTGAGGCGGCTTCAGGGGTTGTCCTTGAAGCCGACTTCATTGTTGATGCCTGTTTTTTGCCTCTGCATGGAGGAATGCCTGAACCTGGTGGCTTTTCCCAGGCCAGCCTCCACTGTGGTGCCACCTCGCTACCCCTTGGCAGGATGGGCAACGGTGCGATCGGGACCGTTGGGTTCGCGGATGCCGCAGCAGCGCTCCCGATGCGGTTCGGCCCACGCCTCCTTCTGCGGGGTATCGCAACCAGGCTGGAGAGGCCTCTCTCCCCTTGCCATGGGCCGTCTTTTCTCTCCCACGGGCTTTCTGGCCCGGTTCGGCCAGTGGCTGGCCGAGGCGATCAACCATGCCTTCGGCAATCCCCGTGAAGAGCGGAGCCACCGTCCTCCGCCCGTGGGGGTGCGGCCTTACCGCGACCGCCCGCGCCGCCGCTCCCGCTGATCTCCGGATCCATCCCCAGCCCATCGAAGCTGCGGTAGGTGAGGGCCTCGGCCACCGCCGAGGGGCCCACCGAGGCTTGATCCGCCAGGTCGCTGATCGTGCGGGCCACCCGCAGCAGCCGGGCACCGGATCGGGCGGAGAGATGCCGTTGGCGGATGGCCCGCTCCCAGAGGGCCAGGGCTGCGCTGTCCAGTTGCAGCACCTCGGCCAGGGCCGCCGCGGGCAGTTGGGCATTGCCGCAGCCGCCTGGATTGCGTCTGGCCGAACGTTGCCGCGCCGCCAGAACCCTCTCGGCCACCGCCTGGCTTCCTTCCGGTCTGCCTGAGGCCCTGCCGTTCATCGATGGCGGGCTGCTGTCCGGCCGGTAGGCGCCCGCCAGGTCGTGGGGATCGCAGCGGCGCATCACCACCTGCAGATCGATCCGGTCGAGCAGGGGGCCGGAGAGCCGGCCCCAGTAGCGCCGTCGTTCCGACTCGCCGCAGCGGCAGGCGCGGTCGGGGTCGCCCCACCAGCCGCAGGGGCAGGGGTTGGTGGCGCCCACCAGGGTGATGCGGCAGGGGAAGCGGCACCGCTGGCGGGTGCGACTGATCCACACCTCCCCCTCCTCCAGGGGCTGGCGCAACTGGTCGAGCACGGCGCGGCGGAACTCGGCCAGCTCATCGAGGAAGAGCACCCCGTGGTGCGCCAGGCTCAGCTCGCCCGGCCGCGGCAACGTACCGCCGCCGATCAGGGCCGCGGCGGAGCAGCTGTGGTGGGGGCAGCGGAAGGGACGCTGTCGGATCAGTCCGGCCCCTTCCGCCAGCAGACCCGCTACGGAGTGGAGCTGGGTGAGTTCGAGGGCCTCCTGGTGCTCCAGGGGGGGCAGAAGCGACAGCAGTCGGCGGGCCAGCATCGTTTTGCCGGTGCCTGGAGGGCCGACCAGCAGCAGGTGATGGTCGCCAGCGGCGGCGATCTCCAGGGCCCGCCGGCCATGCATCTGGCCGCGCACTTCGGCCAGATCCAGGCTTTCGCCGGCGGGCCCGGTTGGCGCGGCCAGGGGCTGGCCGCTCGCCGCGGGGTCCGCCGTGCCCTGGGCAGGATCGGCCAGGACCGCCAGCGCTTGGCTCAGGCTGCCGGCCGCCCAGACCGTGAGTCCCTCCACCAGGCGCGCCTCGGCCGCGTTGGCGCTGGCCACCAGCAGGGCCCGAACCCCCTGGCGCTTGGCCGCCATGGCGAGGGCCAGCACCCCTCGCACCGGCCGGAGGCTGCCATCGAGGCCCAGTTCGGCGGCGCTCCACACGCCCTCCAGCTGCTCGCGGGGCAGCTGGCCGCTCGCTCCCAGCAGCCCCAGGGCGATCGGCAGATCGAAGGCGGGCCCTTCCTTGCGCAGGTCCGCCGGCGCCAGACTCACCACCACCCGGGTGAGGGGAACCTTCAGGCCGCTGTTGCGCAGCGCCCCGCGAACCCGCTCGCGCGATTCCTGCACGGCGGCGTCGGCGAGCCCCACCATCAGCAGGCCCGGCAGTCCCGGGCCAATGTCCACCTCCACGGTCACCGGGAGGGCTTCAAGGCCCCGCAGACCCGCACTGCCGCATCGTGCCAACATCGGATCAGGAGGTGAGAACAGGGGGATCAGCGATCGCGCCAGAGCTATCCCGGCGTGATGGTTCCAGCCGGCTGATCCGGTTGGCCGAGCGGGTGGCAGTGAGGCTTCTTTCTGCCTCTGGAATGTCCGCCGCGGACCTAGGCCCCGGCTTGAGCATCCAGCTTTTGGAAGGGGTCCGCTGCGGGGATGCCTCCTGCGGACCGCGCTCCATTCCGGGGATGGGGCGCTTGCGTGCCGGCGTTGTCGGTACCGACGGCCACCCTTTCGCCATCCGGTTCGCCGTCCGGCTTGCCGTGCGGTTTGTCATTCGATTGCCATCGGCATGGTGTGGGTAAGGCAGGGGTGCTCCATTGGCTCGCCTGCATCCCCCCATCCAGTGCCACCCCCTGTCCCACGTCCCGTTCTCCCCGCACGCCCCTACGCAGCCGTGAGGCCATGACCCCTGACCCCGCCCCCACTCCCGCCCCCACCCCCGGCCCTCGGGTCGCTCCGCAGGACGCTGCAGTCCCAGCCGCCGCCGGGACCGGTGCGAATGACACGATCTTCGGTCGCATCCTGCGGGGCGAGATCCCCTGCGATGCGGTGTATGCCGACGACCTCTGCCTGGCCTTCCGCGACGTGAATCCCCAGGCGCCGGTGCACGTGCTGGTGATTCCCCGCGAGCATCTGGTGAACCTCGCTGATGCCGGTGGGCAGCACCGGGAGCTTCTCGGCCACCTGCTGCTGGTGGCGGCGCGGGTGGCGCGGCAGGAGGGGCTGGCGAGCTGGCGCACCGTGATCAACAGCGGCGCCGAAGCGGGGCAGACCGTCTTTCACCTGCATGTGCATGTGATCGGCGGACGACCGCTGGCCTGGCCGCCGGGCTGAAGGCTGCCGTCTGGTTGTTCGCTGCTGGAGTCATCCGGCCTCCAACCAGGCACCGGGGCAGTGCGGGCTTCCCGTTTCCGGATCTGGAACCATCCCGCCCAGCGCCGCCACCGCCCCACCAGCGGCGACAATGCCCAAAAGACGCCAGCCGCTCACCCTTGAACCCCCTGAAGGCCCTCCGTGAGCAGCTGGGCAAGCTGCAGCGCCTGGCCCAGCCCTACTTCCTGCCCCTCGACGCCAACGGTGAGGCCGCCAGCGGTGCCCAGTTTCTGCTGCTGATCCTGGCCCTGGTGGCGGTGGTGGTGGGCGTCACGCTGCTGCTGCTCACCGGTGCGGTGGCCGTGAGCGGCGCCCTGATTCCCGAACTCCAGAGCCGCTTCCTGCCCGGCGTTCCCCAGCAGGTGGCCGCCCTCTGGAGGGCACCCACGGGCCTGGTGATCATGGTTCTGGCGGCGGCCGGGGCGGCGTGTTTCTGGTGGTTCCGGGGCCGATTGCGTCAGGGCCGCTGGCTGCCGTGGCTGCTGCTGGGGGTGATCATTTTGTTGATTCTGGTGATCAATGGCATCAATGTGGGCATCAGTTATATCGCCAGGAATGTGGATAACACCCTGGTGGCCTATGACAAAGATGGCTTCTGGAAAACAGTTGGTATTTACGCTTTCTGCCTGGTGCTGGCCCTGCCGATCCGGGCGATCCAGAGCTACCTGATTCCCAGGCTCGGCCTGATGTGGCGGGAGTGGCTGAGCAGCAGGCTCCTGAATCGCTACATGAGCAACCGGGCCTACTACGTGCTCAATCCCAACGATGAGAGCCAGGAGGAAATCGATAAC
>Ga0209401_1001100_pt1 | contig 18071 bp, 22 predicted proteins | sample M_140807_MF_Meta_FD_187318 | JGI IMG/M metagenome (GOLD analysis project Ga0209401, IMG submission 187318) | Freshwater microbial communities from Lake Montjoie, Canada to study carbon cycling - M_140807_MF_MetaG (SPAdes) (version 2) | ecosystem: Environmental > Aquatic > Freshwater > Lake...
CATGGTGATTGATAAGAAGCATTCACGTGCACGAGGACCGATTGTAAGTCTGACCCGACAACCTTGTGAAGGTAGATCACGTGATGGAGGATTGCGTGTAGGTGAGATGGAACGAGATTGTATGTTATCACACGGTATCTCGGTGTTTACCAAGGAGCGTCTGATGGATGTTTCCGACCCGTTCAATACAGGTCTTTGTAAATCATGTGGAACACTTGCAGTTGTGAATCCAGTGGAAGGAATCTATGCATGCGGTGTCTGTGGAAATAAGACGGACTTTATCATGAAGACAATCCCGTATGCGATGAAGTTATGGATGCAAGAGTTGGAAGCAATGCATATCACACCTAAGATGATACTTGAGTAGGGTCATCAGGTTGAGTCATTGTATTCAAACTTTCACTAGACGGTGATTTGGACATACCCATCTTACGTTCAATAGAATCCCTTCTACAGAGATATCCAAACCATCCTGCAATAATTACAAATCCAAGAAATGCTGCAACACCAATAGCCTCCATTTTTTTAATTGCCGCGTTCATCCTGAAAGTTTGTCTCTGCTTTAAATAAAATGCCTGAACACACTACTCCTGCTGGAAACTCTGTTGCACCCGCTATGGGTCAAACTGCTGGACGAAGAACCCGAAAGGGACCCTCTGCTAAGGCCTTGAAGCGCGTCCTCAAGTCTCACGGACTCAAGTCTTCTGGTAAGAAGTCCACTCTTCGCGCCCGTGCAAAGAGAGCACACCTCTTGAGCAAGGCTTAACCGCAACGTAAATTCTAAATACTACATAATGAAACGAACTCTTCGCAGACAACTACGAGCTCGCCGTCTTCGCAAAGGTGGAGATGAAGTCAATGTGAACTATACTACAGGATCCAATGAAGGTGCATCGGATATACAAGATGTACGAAGATCTCTACGAAAAACTGGTTCTAAGTTATATGGAGGTCGCCGAACCCGTCGTTATCGCAAGAGGTCATAAACTAACTAACCAATACATGATTCTAAATAGAGTCCATATTGGTGCGTCGCCCTACCCTGTAAATAATTTTTCTCGCGCTTAAGCAAACAATATGGGTGGTGGTCTTCTTCAACTTGTCAGCTACGGTGCGCAGGACATCTACATTTCCGGCAATCCCCAGATTACATTCTGGAAGGTGCTTTACAAGCGTCATACAAACTTCGCCATGGAGTCCATTGAAGTCACATTCAACGGCCAGGCCGACTTCAACAAGCGTGTGACTGCAGTCATCAACCGTAACGCGGACTTGATGTACCGAACATACGTTCAAGTCGTTCTCCCTGCAGTTGACTTCACCTCTGTGACTCAGCTCCAACGATTCCGATGGCTCAACTACATCGGTCACCGTCTCATCAAGACGGTTGAGCTTGAGATTGGCGGTCAGCGAATTGACAGACAATATGGTGACTGGATGCAAATCTGGACCCAGTTGTCCCAGGATGTTGGCACCACTGAGGCGCTCAACGACATGATTGGTAACACCCACGACCTCGTCCTCATGAAGGACCGACGTGGTTATGCCTTGGACGCCTCTTGCGCAGGCTCTGAGCTCACCAACTCATGCGCTCCCCGTGCAGGCACCCCAGCGCGAACTCTCTACATTCCTCTTCAGTTCTGGTTCTGCCGCAACCCTGGTCTTGCAATCCCTCTCATTGCACTCCAGTACCACGAGGTCCGTATCAATGTTGAGTTCGAGCAGTGGATCAACTGCACCTACTACGAGTTGACCACTGGTCAGACTGCACCTACCAGCATCCAGTCCTTGACTGCTGCCTCACTCTACATTGACTACATCTACCTCGACACTGAGGAGAGACGCCGATTTGCTCAACAGACCCACGAGTACTTGATTGAGCAGCTCCAGTTCACAGGTGCTGAGTCCATCACATCCTCCTCCAACAAGATCCAGCTCAACTTCAACCACCCGGTTAAGGAGCTCGTCTGGGTTGTTCAACGAGATTCCTTCGTTGACTGCACACCTAGCCAGGTGTTCATCCAGGAGGTTAACGGATGCCAACCATTCAACTACACTGATGACTTCAGCACAGAGGGCATCGTGATGGATGTGCTCGCCCGTGGTTCATTGGCTTCAGGTGGTCCCCGAGACTCTGTTCCTACAACTGCCAATGACGGTCCTTCAGGTCCTTACCTCCCAGGTATTGGATTCCCTGGTGTTGGTCCATCACTCAACGGTGCATCATGGCTCGACACCAACTATGCAAACACAGGCGGTAACGACCAGGCGATTGTCTTCGAGGACACAACCAACTACCTCCTCGCCAAGGTTATCCTCGACTCCGGAGTCAAGTGCGAAGGTAAGAACCCAGTTGAAGTTGCCAAGCTCCAACTCAACGGCCAAGACCGATTCACTGAGCGTGAGGGACGATACTTCTCCCGTGTGCAACCATTCCAGCACCACACTCGCACCCCATCTCAGGGTATCAACGTGTATTCCTTCGCACTCAAGCCAGAGGAGCACCAGCCATCAGGCACCTGCAACTTCTCACGAATTGACAAGGCAACCCTCCAACTCACTGTCTCAGTCAACACAGTGCGATCTGGACGAACTGCTCAGGTCCGAGTGTATGCAGTTAACTACAACGTGTTGCGAGTGATGTCAGGCATGGGCGGCTTGGCATACAGCAACTAAACAACAAAACAAAAGAAAACAAAAACAAATATGGGTCAAGATTGACCTACATTTGACTTTGTATATTTATCTATCTAGGTGTTGAAGAGAATAAGGTGATTCATTGAACTTATAGCATGGTTCATACGTATAGTTCTCAGTTTCCATATCCTTGATGAAGTTATCAACTGATTCATCAGCTGATCTTTTAAATTGCAGGCATTCCTCATATGCAAGATCAATCGTTGCTTCTGCTCGAGCCAAGTCATCGTATCCATAGGCAACTCCATTCTTTGGCATTTCAACCATATATCTCCATTCATCTCCAGTACAACCCGCCACTGGGTGTTGAATTACGATACAGCCACACATAACTGCTACAATTACCAAAAAACAGCATGGATCATAACAGTAGAAATACTTTGTAGTATTGAATGTGTTAATGAGTTCTTCGTGAGACTGACCTTCGATATCTATGGCTGCAAGTTGACGAAGATTATTTGTGTTATAAAGTGTATTTCGGACATCTGGGTATCTAGACCCCTTTTTAACAATATAAGTCGCTGTATTCGTTCTCGGAAGTCCCAGATTCTTTATTCCACTTGGCCAGTAGGTAGGAGTAAGACGCTTCTTTGCAGGGTTGTTTTTGCAAAAAGGTAGGTGATAATAGATCATTTCATTTGCTTCATATCCAGGATACCAATGCGATCCATATGTTATATAACGAACAATCCGCTTAGCATTTAACGGGTTTCCTAGGATACAATCGAGGTAGATTGCAATTCGTTCTTCGTCCATCTCATGATGATCCATGTAATTTGTGTAGATGGCGTTCTGTTCATAACCATACCGATGTTCCGGAGGTACATATACCTTTGAGTCATGTCCTTTATCGTTTAGCAGCTTCGCAAGTTGCATAAGACAATTAAGCCCACCATTAAGGGGTTGCCAATAACAATGGGTAACTACAACGAATTTCATTATAAGAACATATATTACCTTTCCAACAATCAAACGATTTTCGTTTACTGATGACTTCTATTATATATATAAATGTCATCGACGGTTGATATACTTGTTGAGGAATTGGCAACTATTGGGATAACTGCGTACTTCATTGTAACGGGTGGAGCTATTGTGCCGTTTGTGGATGCAGTGGGTCGTTCTTCTAAAACTGAACACTATTGCTTTCAACACGAACAAGCCGCCGCCATGGCTGCAGAGGGATATTATCGTGCTTCCGGAAAGGTTGGAGTAGTTCTCGTGACAAGTGGCCCTGGTGTCCAAAATATCCTAAACGGTGTGTGCGGATGCTGGTATGATTCAATTCCAGTACTCTGTATCAGTGGACAAGTCAATTTCAATGAGTCACTTGATTCAATCCAGTCAGTTCCTCGGCAGGTTGGATTTCAGGAATTCCCCGTTGAATCAACATTTGCATCCTGCACGAAATATGCAAAGAAGATTTTGAAGTTTGAGGATATTCAGACTGTGTTTTCGACTGCGATCGATCGAATGATGACTGGACGAAAGGGACCTGTTCTTATTGATTTCCCTGTGAATCTTCAGATGTCAAAGATTGATAACCTATCGTTGGCGCTTCCTAGTCCGAGTATCAGTACTGTAGCCAATAATGTAGCTACGCCACTCTATAGCGCAACTCGACCCATTATTGTGATTGGGAATGGATGTCGTGATACCATTACAAGCGTCCGTTCTTGGATTGAGACTACCGGAATTCCGTTCGTAACTTCGTGGGCCGCATGTGACTTGATTGAACATTCCCACCCACTTCGTGTTGGATACCTAGGTGTCTATGGTGATCGTGCTGCGAACTTGGCGGTTCAGAATGCAGATCTTCTGCTCATTCTAGGCTCTCGTATGGACACTCGTGAGACGGGTGGAAATTTGAAGACCTGTTCAGCGCAGTCTGTAAAGATCATGGTTGATATCGATAACGAAGAGATCAAGAAATTACCTGAGCGAGGATTCAATATTGATATCCCGATCAATACTAGTGTGACGGCTTTCCTGGATTCTAACCCTGCAATTGAGCATTCATGCTCCGAGTGGAAGACCAAGCTCGCAAAGTGGAAGATTGAGCTCGGAACAGAGCCCAGTCGTACGGTTGGAGATGTCTACGATATTCTGAAGAACATTCAGCTTCCAGAAGAGTGCATTGTAATTCCCGACTGTGGCGGTAACCTTGTGTGGGCGATGCAGTCTATCTCTCTCGGTCCCAAGCAGAAGCTCTTCACAAACTTTGGAAACTCGTCGATGGGATACGCACTCCCTGCATCAATTGGTGCTTCGATCGGAACGCAGAAGAATATTCCCATTGTGTGCATCTGTGGAGATGGTGGAATCCAGATGAACGTTCAGGAGTTCCAGACGATGTCCTCACTAAATCTTCCTATTACAGTCATCATCATCAACAACTCTGGATACGGAATCATTCGTCAGTTCCAGGATCAGTATTTTAACTCTCGATACACCGCTACTAGTTCTGAAGAGGTGTTTGGACAGGATGGAGTTGATATTGTAAAGATTGCAAAGGCATACGGACTTGATGCTATTGAGTCTAGAAATGTTGAAATACGCAACAAGCCATATGTATATGATGTTCGGATTGATGCTACTCAGAAAATCTATCCCAAGCTAGAGTTTGGCAATGCACTTGAGAACATGTCACCGTATTTCCCCCAGATTGAGTCTATGATGATTGCACCCTATAACCAACCTAATCGTGGAACAGGTTGGGTTACTAAGTAAGGGTTTACAGGGTATTTGTTGAAAACCCCAATGCCGAAGAAGACGTTGTTTAACTTTCGCGCGATGAAGAAGTCTGGAGAGCAGAGTACATGGATTACTGCATATAGCTATCCTATGGCCCATGCTGCAGAGAGGGCTGGAATCGATATGATCCTGGTCGGAGATTCAGGTGGAATGGTTGAACTTGGATACTCAACCACGAATCCAGTCACAATGGATGAGATGATCCAGTTTGCAAGGGCTGTTCGTCGTGGAGCTCCAAATACATTCATTGTTGGTGACATGCCCCAGGGATCCTATGAGGGGTCTGATCACGATGCGATCATGAATGCAATGCGTTTCGTAAAGGAAGCTGGATGCGATGCAATCAAGCTGGAGGGTGGTAAGCGTGTTGCCAACCGCATCCGTGCGATCACGGATGCAGGTATTCTGGTGATTGGACACCTGGGACTGACGCCACAGTCAACGGGTTCGTTCGGAGGATATCGTGTCCAGGGAAAGACGAAGGAGAGCTTCGAGGAGACTATTGAGGATGCGCTTGCGATTCAGAGCGCAGGGATGGTTATGTTACTTCTTGAGGCAATGCCTTCGGAGGCCGCATATCAGGTATCTCTTCATCTTAAGGTTCCCGTTCTTGGCATCGGGGCTGGAAACAAGATGGATGGACAGCTCATTATTATGCACGATATCCTTGGATTCTATCCTTCTTTTCGTCCGTGGTTCGCAAAGTGTTATGTTCCAGACATCATTAAAGAATTTGCAGAATCTGTTGATATTCCCAACGTCAAGAAGTACGGTATTGACACTCGTGACGATGGTCTGAATAAGATTGTGTATCTTGCGATTAAGAAGTATGTTGATGAGGTGCGTAACCGCATCTTCCCATCGGAGGAATACATATACCCAATCAAAGCAGAGGAGTTGGCATCCGTCAAAACTTCCAGTTATTGGATGTCTCAATAGAGCAATGGTATCTCACGTCGGAATTTCACTTGGATGGAACTGTCATAGTGCTGTTTGGGCAACCGACAATGGTATTCGCTCACGAAAAAGCGATGGATATAAAACATGTCCTTTTGACATCATTGTTACTAACTATGTGGGCATTGTCGATTGTTTGCTAGACGACTTCAAGTTTATGTGCGATGATAAGTTTCTTGAAGTTAGACCGGGTAAATCTGATAACGAGGTATTGATATTCAATACCAAGTATAATTTCATATTCAACCATGAGAGTCCCGGGCATGCAGATCTCTATCTAAAAGAAAACTGGCCAGAAGGGAAATTTCACTTCACGGTAGACAACTTTAGGAATCTGAAAGAGAGATATAACCGACGAATTGATAACTTCAGACATTACGTGTTAAACCCACTCAATCGAGTTACATTTATTATGACTTCGTGGGATAAGACAGACATCACAGATCTGCAGTATGCTATTCAAAAGATGTATCCAACCCTGCGATATGACATAAAAATGCTGAATGATCCAAAAGGTAAGGAGTACTATGTAGATCATATGATTGAAATGAACGTTCCAAGCGAGTTAGATAGACTTGGAATAAAACACTAATAAACGGAGTCCATCTTCAATCTCAAACATAGGTCTCCATCCAAGTGCACGAATCTTATCTGAAGATCCGCATATATAGTTTGATATACCAACTCTATCACGAGACGTATCAAATACAATAGTACCACTGCTCTCTGTTAGTTGATATAGTCTCTCAACGATAGATTTTATAGGGTACTCATTTCCAGAGCATATGTTGAATACTCCAGTGGAATGTGAATCAATAATACGTATGACTGCATTGCAAAAATCATCAACATAAAGATAGTCTATCGTAGTTGTACAACTGTCCAATACGATAGTTTCGTTTGTAGATAACTTTCGGATCATAGATGGAATAAACCGAGTACATACATCACCTGGTCCGTAGATGTAACAGGGTCGAATCCATACCCATGCAAGTCCACTTTGTTCACATATCATCTTAGACAAACTCTTAAAGCAAGACTTTGACTGACCGTATAATGTAACGGGAGAATCGACCAATGTCTCTGAAGCGCGTGCTGTAAGATTTCCGTATTCTGAGAAGCTACCAAATCCAATGAACGTTGGCTTTTGAGTTAGTGAAGTTAGAATCTCAAGGAGTTCACTTCCATGGGAAATGTTTGATATCTGACGAGTGCTATTAACATCACTGTACTTGTTTCCACCATCCCACGCACAATGTATAACTATCGTTGGAGCAAAAGCCGTAATTTGATCAGTAAACTGTTTATACCCCGGACCTGTGTGTGCAATAAACTCAACGGCGAGATTTTTAATAGCCGTTGAACTTCTTGATATAACAAGCACCTTATAAGATGCTTTCAAAAATGTAGCCGATAAATTAGATCCTAAAAACCCATTGCCACCTGTAATTAGAATCCTCTCCATTATATTTGGTCCTTCTGTGTATCTAAATTTAAGAACTCCTTAATCAATCTACATACAATATCTACATCTTCAAGCGTCATTCCATGATGACATCCAAGTAGAATACCATTGCGCATAATTGTGTCTGCGTTAGGAAATACCTGGAGATACTCGCGATATGCTGGGTGTCGTGTGATGTTACCTGAAAAGATAACACGTGTTTGAACATTTCTATCTTCCAGGTAATTCACTAAAGATAATCGATCTTCAACTTGAATAGGAAACGCCAACCAATTTGAATTCTTTGTATCGGATGGAAGAACAATTCCTTTAACACCTTGTAAGTTTGCTAAATAGCGTTCAACATTCTGTCTTCGAATGCCAACAAACTTTGGAAGTTTCTTCATCTGTTCTAGACCAAAAACTGCATTCACTTCAGATGACTTAAAATTATAACCAAGACATGCATATAAAAACTTATAATCATATTTTATTTCATCCACGCTATGATTGAAGCGCTCAACTACAAGTTCAGTATTGTCTCCTATTCGCCCCCAATCACGGAACATAGTTGCGCGTTTAAGATACTTTGCTTCATTAAACATAACCATTCCTCCTGATCCACATGCAGTAATTACATGACTTGCATAGAAACTTGTAGTTGAAATATCAGTCTCTGGAGTATAGACTAAAGTATCTGCAGAGTCCTCAATTAGATAAATATCGGTCCTACTTGTATCATCGAGCATCTTACGAATTAACTTCCAATCAGGTGTATTTCCAATTAGATTAGGCAACATAATTGCACGAGTTGCAGGTGTTATCTTTGAAATAACAGACTCAGCAGATGCAACATAGGTATTCAATTCTACATCGCAAAATACAGGTTTGTATCCCAATTGGATGATAGGGGCAACTGTTGTTGAGAAAGTACATGCGGGAGTAATCACTTCAGATCCAGAGGGTAAGTTTAATGAAGCAAGCGCTAGTAAACACGCAGATGAACCAGAGTTAACAAAGAGTCCGAACTTCTTTCCAAAGTAGGATGCAACTTCATTTTCAAACTGAGTTGTATACTTTCCGTTTCCCGCTAACCATCCTTCTCGGAGACACCTGTTGACAGCGTTAATTTCTTCATCACCATATGCTTCAAACCCATTGGGTGCATACCAGATTTTCTTCTCCATACTATTATATTTAATACTATCGTTTAAAGTATACCGACATAGTAACACCATCATGTATATTGTATTTGTATCTGGACACCACCCTGCAGATACGCCATTTGCTCAGGTAACTCGCAGGTTATTTCAGGCATATACGCAACGTCATGGATATGGTTTTTTCTACGATGACTCACCATCACCTCCCGATAAGCAACAACAACATCATCTTCATTATCGCAGATGTGCAAGTTTATGCAAAGCTTCACAAATATTCCCCAATGCAGACTGGTATGTATGGGTTGATTCAGACGTTATCGTTAACAAACCAGATGTTCGCGTTGAGTCGTGTATTGATTTAAGCGATAAGATGATTCGCTATCATTTATTCCATGAGCAACCTTGGGATTTTGCAATCAACACGGGTGTAAAGTTTGTTAGTGGGTCTGCAATTCATTGGGAATTAAAAATGTATCAGATGCAGGATACATCACCTTGGAATGAGTTTCCTTTTGAACAAAAGACGATGTTAGAATATGTGATCCCTAGACTTCAGGAACGGTATAAGATCCATGATCCATATGTTCTGAATCATATTCTATATCAGGTCAGACCTACTCATAATAATCCAAATGATGCACTGTTTGTTCATGTATGCGCTAGAACTACAGAACAGAGGAACAATATTATGAAAATTTTTGAGACAGAGAAGCGAATCATGGAATCGCATGAAGATCCGAGTATTAGATTATTTTAGAAATCTCGTACACAGCCCAACCATTGCGTTCAGTGTCAGATCCAGCAACGCGTTTCCATTCGGGATGTCCTGCAAACCATTCAAGGATTTTAGGACATTTTGACGTTTGAGTATCATCTAATAAATAGACTGTTGCATTGGTTGTAGTAATCATTTGTTCAAATTCAAACCATGTAAGATACTCAGCTCCATCTAGAAGGATGACTTGTGGATCATTCATTGGAACATAACTACAATTCCAAAAATGCTTAATATCCTCTGTATGCCATAGTAGATTGATAAAGGGATGGATTTTTTGAACTTGGTCCCAAGTTGGACATTGTGAATTTTTGAGAATCCTTCCATGAATAATCTGGATTGGAGAATAACCATTCCAAACTTTTGTTGCTTCAATAAAACGGTCCTTTGCAATCTCATAACTCTGAAGTGCAAAGGTATCTGTGCGAGTCTTGAATCCTTCGTAAAAACAGCAAGTAGATCCTTGACCGTTCCAGGTCCCAATTTCAAGATAGCGACTGAACTTGGGATCTGCTGCATATTTAGCAATCCATTGACCAAATGGACTGTTCACCTTAATCTGACCTGTATTTTCAACATTCATTTCTATTCTATTAGAAACTATCGTGTAAAACCATACGCGTAACTAACTCAGGGAACGTAGTGGTTGCTTTCCATCCAAGTTGAGTCCATGCTTTTGTAGGATTTCCGATCAACAGTTCAACTTCTGCAGGACGATAGAATTCAGGATTTACTTTGACAAGTACTCGACCATTAACATCTTCACCTCTTTCGTTGATACCTTGACCTTTCCAGATAATTGGACCCCATGCAGTCTCTAGAAACTCTCGGACTGTATGTGTTTCACCCGTTGCAAGAACGTAATCTTCAGGTTTTTCTTCTTGTAGCATTCTCCACATTCCTTCTACATAATCCGGTGCATACCCCCAATCTCTCTTTGCATCTAGGTTTCCAAGTTCAAGAACAAATTCAGGGTCCTTCTTCAACCGTGCAATTCCCTTAGTGATTTTACGAGTGATGAACTCTTCTCCACGACGTTCAGATTCGTGATTGAACAGAATACCGTTGCAAGCAAACATTCCATAACTCTCACGATAGTTTTTGACAATCCAAAAAGCATAGAGTTTTGCTACTCCATACGGACTTCTAGGATAAAAAGGTGTTGTTTCTGACTGAGGTGTTTCCATCACTTTGCCGTAGAGTTCAGAGGTAGAAGCTTGATAGAATCGTGCTTGTGTAAGATTCATAGATCGTAAGATTTCTAAGATACGAAGAGGGCCCAATCCATCTATGTCCGCAGTCAATTCAGGTTGACGAAATGAAGTATGGACATGTGATTGTGCTCCTAGATTGTAGACTTCGATTCGTTTGTAATGAGATACTTCCTCAAAAACAGACCGTAGTGAATTTACATCGGAGAGATCTGCTTCTTTAAGAAAGAATCGCGAGTGATCTAGAATATTTGCAATTCGCTCAGTATTAGAACGTGAGGTTCTTCTTGCAATTCCGTAGACATCATACTCTTTAGAGAGTAATAGTTCTGCAAGATACGATCCATCTTGTCCGGTAACACCTGTTATCACTGCAGCACGATTCATTGATTACTTTGCGAGGAATGCTTGTAAATCCTGTAACTTCATCCAAAAGATATCTAGAAAGTTTTCATATTTGACTGGATCCCACGTAAATCCAGTTGTATCAATGTATTCAAATGAATCCACAAGTAGACAAGGAAATCTCTCATACATATCATCAAGTCCAGAATGAAGAAGTACAGGAACCGAACCCATCAATAAGATTTCACAGACACGATGAGTATCTAGACCATTCCCACGCATAGACACCACAAATTTATGTTTACCTAATTCAGTCATGTATTCATTGAAAGGGAGTTTGGGAAGTGTAGGTTCTAGACTTCTAGATCCATGAGTATTTCCATGAAATGGAATACAGATTATGTCACTCTTTTCTTCCCATGGAATACGACTTTCATGTAGACGAACAAGTTCTTCATGTTTTCCATTAGGTCTCTCAGGTTCTCCTACACCAATAGGAACTTTATAGATCTTTGGATGACTGACAGTAATGTTACAACCAATCCATCGTTTGAAATTAGGATTTGTAAGGATCTTTTCACATACAGATTCACTTGGAGATAAATCAGACGTTCCTGTGATAAGAGTAATGGGAGTAGTGAATGTTCGATTATTCAAAAACCAATCTAGATAATCTGTCTTGACAAATACGTAATCTCCAAGCGCTGATGGATCTCTAAGTGAATAGGAATGTTGTGGAACTACACCTGACCCAGTGTAGTTTGCATCATAGATAGAGTTTGCAAGAAGAGGTAAACGATTATAACATAGATGTGTTGGACTCTTAGTATGAAGTGAGTGAGTTTGAATCTTTGCAAGGAGTTGTCTCCAGAATAATTTCACTGATTCAATACGTCGTTCACGGAAATCACCCTCTGGTGTGTATTCAAAGGTTTCAAGTTTATGAATAAGATCTTCAATTGAGTCAAAAATCACTGTATTGGGTGATGCAAAAGTGTCCCACATACAACTGTTTTCAATCCAGTACTCATCATATTTGAATTCAGATAGAGTAGATGGTGGATTTGACCCCCAATACGCACTTGCACTCTGAATGTTTGGATGTGCCTTCCAATATGCTTTTGAAGGAAGAAACATAGGCATTCCTGCGGTAAAATGTTCAAACATACTCATTGTGAGACCTGCTTCATATGGGAAATGAATTACACCACGAAATTCAGCAATGTCTTTCCATTCAAAATTACTTGGTTTTGGAGACACTAATGGATGTGTTAGATTACCGGAATACAGTAGAAATGTAGATTTTGTTGGTGTATACTTCATGTTCGTATACAAACATAAAGATGGAACTACATATTCTGGTTTGATGCCACACCCCTTACCCATATACAGTTGATCAACACGATTGTTTGAAACGGTGTAAAGTAATCCTTTGTTTAAAAGACGATAGAGACATGCATGATAACTTCCAATGTAGTTGGTTTCACGTTTGAAACAGAAGGGCATATCATATCTACATGTGTTAATGAGTATAATCGGTTTGTTATACTTTTCAAAGACCATTGCAAATACGTTAGGGTGTCCAACAATGAATCCATCAAACGTTTGAAGAAACGAATCGTATGTTTTCTGAAACTCTTGAATCATTTGTGGATTTAGATCTAACCATGTACTTGGATTGATATGTTTTGGGTTTTCTCTAGTGCGTTTCATGATATGAGCGTGACCTGACATACACCAATCTGTGACTTCAACATCCAATCCAAGTGACTTGAAGTCTCCGATTACAGAGATATGCAAGTCCATGTTAAACAACTTCATTCTTTAGTTTAGAAAGGAGTGAACGTCTAATCGAGTTTTTACGTTTGGAACATAGAATGGATCTTTCCATGAATTCAAAATACAGATAGGAAGTTTTGAATACAAGTGATCTAATGAACTATGTAATACAACAGGTGTAGCGCCACACGCTAAAGCTTCATAAATACGATGAGTATCAACTCCTGCTCCTTCTGGACACAATACGAATTTTGAATGACATAAATCATTATAGTACTCAGGTTGTGTTCTTCCATATGGATCCTTGCGAACAACTCTAGGATCTCCTTCAAATGCATTCAAACATTGAGCACGTGCATCTGTATTTGTACGAATTGAAAAATTAGAATAGATCTCAATGTATCTATCTTCAGATGGTTGAATCAATGAAATATGTCTCAATCCACTATCTGGAAATCCAATAGGAATCGTAGTTAATTGTGGATGACTAACAAGTGTATTGATTGCATAAATATGAAGTGCACGTGGAAGTGTTCGTTGAAGTCTATCTGCATCAAATGGTTTATCTGAATTATGAATGATTATATTGAAGCGTTTTGGACTAGCAAGACGAATACTTAAAAACTGATCTAAGTAACTTCCATTAATAAAGACCCAATCTCCTTGTCTAGATCCCCATTGCATAAAAGGTCGTTCTTTGTATCGTGGATCATAAATCCACGTACAACGATCTGCAAAAGCCTTTCCTGATATCATTACAATGGTTAAGGTATTTTCTTTCTGTTTATTTGGACCGCCAAACCCACGATACTATCCGGTTCCGATTCTACAGAATATTTACTTGATTGGAACCTATTTCCCTGAATGGAAGGTGTATTTGTATACTGCCCCCGATGTTCAAGAAGAGTTCTTATCTCAAGTTGCAATGTATTCAAATGTAGTTGTTCGTCCAACTGGAAAACTGGGAAACATCAATATGATGGAACGGTTCTTTGCAATTGAGGATGAAGATGTTGAAATCATGATGGTTCGTGATGCAGATAGTCATGTACATTGGAAAGATCGATGGGCAATCAATGATTTTTTGAGTAAACCTGAGTTTCTAGTTCACACAATCCGAGATCATGTAGAGCATACCGCTAAATTAATGGGAGGATTATGGGGTATGCGAAAAATACCTGGGTTTAGTATTCGTAGACACTATGAACTTTTTACACAAAATCCAATTGATCGAGGATATGGATTAGATCAGAGTTTTTTGACAACATACATATATCCTTATGTTAGAAGCGTATTGCTTGTTCATGTAAGTGAAGGGTTTATGTTTCCAAAGGAACACATAGTTAAATTTCCATTTGTTTACTCAGAATCTCTCTATTGTGGACGAAATGATGGATCTGACTTCGTAGACAAACATGAACCGAAACAGATAGCGTTCCCATTTATATTTACAAAACCTCGTCTACAATAAACATGTTTGGAGTAGCCATTCCATGTTATGAAGGACATTTTCATCTTCTTCCTACTCTTATTGAAAACATATCTATGTCAACAGTTCGACCTGATCACATTGCCATTTCATGTTCATCTTGGAAACATAACTCTAGAACGGATACTCATTATAAAGGAATTCCAGTTTCAATTCAATATTCACGACAGAAACTTAATCAAGCTACAAATCGAAATATTGCAGGGTCTATGCTCAAAACTCAATACATTTCATTTATCGATGCAGATGATTTAATGCATCCTTCTCGTATTGAATACATTCTCAAAGCGTTCAATTCAGGACCCTATCAAGCAGTCTATCATGGATACATGCGTGAACACAGTAGTCATTATTCAGATCCATTTCAACCCATGGATCCATTTAAACTCGCTACAGAAGAATTGATTGTAGATCCAAATGCATATGGAATTACGGTCGGACAGAGTGGATATGAAATTCATCACGCACATGTAACTGTTAAACGTGAAGTGTTCAATCAATTCAAGTTTAACGAGAGTTGGGAATCATTTCGTTTAGAGGATTCATTGTATGCAAGAACACTCGTTAAACATGGTGTAAAACTTGGGTATGTTGCAAATAAGTTGACGCGGTATATTTTCACAGGTAATTCATAAATGCATCTCAAGCAAATTGGATCTCGCGCTCAAGTTATGCACGGAACAGCTCACCACACTACAGGTGGACTCACCAAGGCAGACCTCAAGATGAACAAGTGGGGTCGTATTGTCTCACGTAAGAAGTCAACTAAAATGTCCCACGGAAAAACTCGCCGTAACAAGTAATGCGCTTAATCTCTTTACTAAATTCAGCACTATGGGTGGATTTTGTGGTCATGCTACTCACCAAAGTCGTCCCAGGACAACATTTATGGTTTCTTCCTCCAACAGGAGCACTTAAGTTATGGTATGATAAATTTGGATTGGCAGCGGTCTCTGCGGATGTTCTAAGTTTGATGCTCGGTGTGCTTGTGGCTACATTCTTGTTTCCAGGAGCAACTGGACTTCAACTTGTGATGGGTGCAATCTTTGTGCAGTTGTTACACGACATCTTCTTCTACTTTGTGGTCATTCAGGGACTTCCTCAAGGTCAGAACTCCATGATTGATGTTTTCAAATCCTATGCAAGTGAAGGTGGATGGACGATTTTGCTTGCCGATGCGTTAATGATTACATCGGTAGTTGCATTTGCTCGTCTTTCTGATTTGTTATTCTCCTATCGTTTCATAGCATTTCAAGCGTTATTAGGCATGTACTCATTGATTTATATTACCTATACTAAGTAATGGCTGGAGGATTATTCGGAACACACCTTGCATTGAATCCAAAATGCCTCGTGTTTTCTGCGTTTGTATTGATGGTCTATTGGATGCCTCATTTCAAAGCATGGCAACATCGTGTACTCATGGCATTCTTTCTTGCGTGTGTAGCGTATGTTCTTCTCGCATGGTATGATATGATTTACGACTGTAAAGATAGGTTGAAACCAACTGCTCTCGGATGGATGTGGGGTTGGGCAAAACCACCTGAATATATGAAAGAGTTTGAAGCACTTCCAGAACGAGAGAAGAAGTTAGTGCGAACCATTGACATTGTCATCTTGATTGGAGTTGTGGTCTTGTTGGTAGTTCCTTTCCTAGTCAAGAAGTAATGAGGACACGTCGACAGAGCTCCTCCAGAACTCTGAAACAACGCCTCAGGGCAGCAAAAAAGAAGTGTAACACTGGATATGATATCTATTATTACCGAATGAACCAAAAAGGAGAGTTCTGGAGTTGCCTTCCTGCTGGATTGAATAGACCCAAGACACGTCGGGTGCGTAGAAGAACTTAGACGCCGAACCTCAATCATACATAAATGAGCGACGACTTGATTGTAGCCAAAACGGTTCAAACATCGCCCATACGAACACTAGCTGAAGGGTTGAAATCCATGTTAGTGGAGATGAGTTTGGTGTTTGATAAGGAGGGAATCCGAATGATTGCAATGGACAATACACGCACTGTGTTAACTCATATGCGTTTATATGCGTCCAAGTTTGAGAAATACGAATACAATCATACGGCACCTAAATTAGACATTGGATTGAACACCGATCACTTTTATCGTATTGTCAAAACAGTGACAAACGATGATACCATTACTTTTTCAGTTTCTAAACATGAATCGAACCATTTGACGATTACCATTGAGAACGGTGAAAAGGGGCGCAGAACCAAGTATCGTTTGAATTTGTTGGATCGAGATGATTCGGATATCACGATGCCTGAAACTGAGTTTTCTGCTCATACAACCATTCCATCTCTTGATTTCCAAAAAATCTGCCGTGATATGACTTTGCTCTCTGCAAAGACAGTTGAAATCAAAAAGGTAGGCGGTATATTGACATTCACTTGCAAAGGTCCGTTTGCACAACAGACTGTTACAATGGGTGATGCAGTTACTGATATAGTTCCTGGAAAAGATGAATCGGATGCAATTGTCAGTGGAACCTATTCCCTTCCTCATTTGGTTCTATTTACAAAATGCTCCAACTTATCCAACAATCTTGAGTTGCACATGAAGAACGATTGGTTCTTGATGATTCGTTATGTGATTGCAAATCTCGGTGATATCAAATTGTGCTTGATGCCTTGCTCTACTTGAACGTCAGAATGAATGAATGTTTCTATAGAATAGATATGTATATGCCGTCTATCGTGTATGGAGGGGTTCGATATACACAATCAAGACACGCAATCTACTGTAAGAAATGTAAGGAAACAATTGAAAGTAAACATGTTCACGATTTCAAATTCTGTTCCTGTAGAGCAGTAGGAATTGATGGAGGAACCTCTGCTGGAAATCGCATCTTAGGTGAACTATCGGATATGGAAAACAGGAGTATGTATTGTGCGGTTATTGATAAAAAGAAGATATATCTACCGCAACATGTGATGGAAGAACATTTTAAGACTAACCGAGTATTTCTTACGTTTCCTAATTAAATACCCGTCAATCTAAAAAATAGAACTAAGGTATAATGAATCGCGCATGGCCCGAACCTAATGAATTGGAGGAGATGGAATACGATGACTTACAAAAATGGCAAGTTCGTTGGAACCGTGCAAAACGAGGAACTCCTGAATATAACGATCTTAAAGAAATGGCGTGGACTGGAATGTATGTTCCTCAACCAGGTGAATCCATAATTGTTAAAAATTCTAGTGTACCCATCATTCCTACTGATTCAAGAGATCCAAAACTCCTACCTAAACCAAGACGTCCTTACTTTCCATCTCCTCCTGGAAAAGGTATTGCATTTACTGGGACTCGTAAAAATGTTCCTGTCTTAGCGAAAGGTGGAAGAACTCACAGACGTAAAAACACACAAGGAGGTGAAATCGTATCCGTTCTTTTTAACATTCGTGATCAAGTCAAGTTATATCATTGGCAGACAC
>Ga0209401_1001105_pt1 | contig 17997 bp, 32 predicted proteins | sample M_140807_MF_Meta_FD_187318 | JGI IMG/M metagenome (GOLD analysis project Ga0209401, IMG submission 187318) | Freshwater microbial communities from Lake Montjoie, Canada to study carbon cycling - M_140807_MF_MetaG (SPAdes) (version 2) | ecosystem: Environmental > Aquatic > Freshwater > Lake...
AAGCCGCAGACATCTCAACCATCATTGGTCCAGAGATTGATGCTCTACGCCGTTTCCGCACAATCGGTTGGTACTACTTCGGAGGCTTTAATCGCCTACGCGAAGCAGCACTTGTCCGCGTTGAGTCAGCAGCAACAAACGGTTAATTGCTTGTTAGGTAAGGGGCGGGTCAAACCGCCTCTTATCACTAGAGAAAGAAGATTATGGCATACACACTGATCACACCTTGGCTTAATCAAACCTACGGTATTGATGACTCCAATAGGTTTGCTCCGTATGCCCGTTTAGCAGGAAAAGAATTTAATGGTGGAAGTGTTAGTGGCAATATTCCAGTAAGCCTTACAGATATTCCAAGAGGTGTATCTTTATTAATTAATGGAACAACTGTTAGCGCAGAACAGACACCAAGCCAAGATGATTTGGCAGCAGCAAGTTACTATTATCTAGGTGGACACGAGTACACTATTAGTGACTATGAGGCTAATATTTTAATTAACGCTGGCTATGGCAGTTATGTGACTGCAATATGAGCAACTGTACTTCATCTTGTAAGACCAAAGACCACGATAATTATGGCGAATGTATACGATCTAATACACCAATGTTTGTTGGAGTTAATCCAACCAAGACTGGTTGGGATCAAGACAAAGTTAAAAAAGATGAGAAGGAAATACAGTCTTATTGGGATGCGACTCGTCAAGGTATAGAGCCGCGCTCAACAAGAAAGAAAGATATAGATGCAGCAGTAAAACTATCTAACGATGCCGGCAAAGCGTTTGACGGTATTTCACTAACTTACAAGGGGTAATTATGCCAAATGTAGACGGAAAGAAATTCCCTTACACAATGAAGGGCAAGGCTATGGCTAAGAAAGCAATGGCTAAAAAAGCTGGTAAGAAAATGGCTATGAAGAAAATGGGTAAGAAGAAATGATGAACAATTCAGAAAATTCAATGATGGATGATATGGGTATGGAAGAAGATTTAATGCCTTATCCAACACCAGACAAGCAATATCCAAATGCAGCCAGGTACTCATCTTATGAGTCAATCCAAACTGGTGCTATGGGAAAGATGCCTAGCTAATGAAGAAAGCAAAAGGCGCTAAGAAGGTTTCTAAAGTTATGAAAGAGTTTAAATCAGGAACCCTTCACTCTGGTAAAAAAGGACCTGTAGTAAAGTCCAAGAAGCAAGCAATTGCTATCGCTTTATCAGAAGCAGGAATGTCTAAAAAGAAAAAGAAGTAATGGCATCTACTGGTACCTACAAGCGCCACGATGGATTCAATCCAGTTCAAATTAAAGACGGATGTATTGTCCGTCTTAATAAGAATGGCACTGTCCGATCAATCTTAGGAAAGTATGGAGAGTATGGCAAAGAGTCCAGCCTGGCAAAGAAAAGAAGGTAAGAATCCTAAAGGTGGATTAAACGCTACTGGCAGAGCATCTGCTAAAGCGCAAGGTATGAACCTTAAACCTCCAGTAAAAAAGGCTGAGGCTAAGAAGTCACCTAAGTCTGCTGCTAGACGTAAGTCTTTCTGTGGTCGTATGTGTGGAATGAAATCTAAATTAACCTCTACTAAGACAGCAAGAGATCCTAACTCTAGAATAAACAAGTCCTTACGGGCTTGGGATTGTAGTTGCAAATGAAAAAGAAAGTAGCATTTTGGGATAAGAAGAACCCTAATAAAACTTCTAAGAAATTAACGCCAGCACAAAAGAGTGCTGCTAAAGCAAAGGCTAAGGCTGCTGGTAGACCTTATCCAAATCTAGTAGATAACGCAGCAGTAGCTAAAAAATCTAAAAAGAAGTGAGGTAGCAAGTGGCACTAGGAGTATCAGGCACTACATTATTACAAGAATTAAATCGCCTAGCAAATGGTGGCACCTACCGAGCATCTTCAGCAATGGTTGGTGAAGCACTTGCTGCTCGCCAATGGGCTGTGCAAAAATCAGTAACTACTAATCTTACAGATACTGTAGGTGTATTAAACGCTATTAGTGGTCGTACAAATCCTTCAAAGTTCCTTGACTACAATGGCGTATGTAATGATCTAGCATCAACTACTGGATTACCAGCAGCACAAGCTCTGAGAGCGATCTCCAGTTGAGTGCTAAATATAACTTAGTCTGCGATCAGGCTACCACATTTAATTTTCAATTTAGTATTAATAACAATAGCACTCTACTGAATCTAACAGGATATACAGGGACTATGACAGTTCGCCCATTTGTTGGCGCTAGTACTACAACTGTTGTGGCAAGTACTGCTAATGGCAGAATGGTTTTAGGTGGAGCACTAGGTACTGTAACTGTAACTATAGATGCTACAACTACTGGTGCTATCGGTGCAGGAAGATACGCATATGATCTAGTACTAACTACTGGTGCAACTGTAACTAGATATCTAGAAGGTAAGTTTATTGTGACGGGAGCTGTAACTCAATAATGTCAGAGACCGTAATTGTTATAGAACAAATCACACCACAGGTTGGTGTAACTTTTTCAAGCGATCAAGGACCACAAGGTGGTCAAGGCGCTACAGGACCTACCGGTCCTACTGGTTCAACAGGATCTACTGGTCCTACGGGAGCCACAGGCTCTACAGGTGCCACTGGTTCCACAGGTGCAACAGGTAGTACAGGTGCAACTGGCCCTACGGGTGCGACTGGTTTAACAGGTGCTACAGGCCCAACAGGATCTACAGGTGCTACAGGATCTCAAGGCGCAACCGGTGCAACGGGGTCTACAGGCCCTACAGGGGCCACAGGAGCCACTGGAAGTACAGGAGCGACTGGAAGTACTGGACCGACAGGTGCAACAGGCTCAACTGGCGCTACAGGCGCTACTGGCCCTACGGGTGCAACAGGTTTAACAGGTGCTACAGGACCGACAGGTTCTACAGGTGCAACGGGAGCGACTGGAGCAACAGGTTCTACAGGTCCAACTGGACCTACTGGTGCTACTGGATCTACCGGAGCAACGGGTGCTGGTGGAACATTAGGTTATTGGGGTTCTTTTTGGTCAACCCAAGATCAAGTAGCGGCAAACACAACAACTGCTTACCCAATTACTTACAATAATACTGATCCAGATTCTAATGGTGTAAGTATTGTTTCTAACTCACGACTTACATTTGCCTATGCAGGTGTTTATGATATTCAATTTTCTGCTCAGGCTGACAGAGTATCTGGTAGTGGAACTGACACTATTGATATTTGGTTCCGTAAGAATGGAACTGACATTCCAGATAGCAATAGTATTGTAACTGTTTCAGGTGGTGCAGCAGCAGCCAAAACAATTGCTGCTTGGAACTATATGTTAGAGATTGCAGCCAACGATTATGTTGAGTTGGTATGGCGTACATCTGATACAAGGTTAGAGTTAATTGCAGATGTTGCAGGAACAAGCCCTACTAGACCAGCAGTTCCTAGCGTCATCCTTACAGCCTCTCAAGTTATGTATACACAACTTGGACCAACAGGAGCTACTGGTTCCACAGGTGCTACTGGATCTACCGGTCCAACAGGAGCCACCGGTGCTACAGGTGCAACTGGACCGACAGGTTCAAATGGTGCAACTGGGCCAACTGGTCCGACAGGAGCAAGCGGTGCAACTGGACCTACCGGTCCAACAGGTGCGACTGGTGCAACAGGCGCTGGTGCAGATGCTATTCCAATAGCCTTATTACTGGGCGGAATGTAGTAGGATCTCACAATATGAGAATTGCCGTATATACAATTGCTCTCAATGAAGAGAAGCACGTTAAGAGATGGTATGAGTCAGCTAAAGATGCAGACTACTTATTAATAGCAGATACTGGTTCAACAGATAAAACAGTAGAGATTGCTGAGTCTTTAGGTATTAATGTTATAAAGATTAAAGTAGATCCTTGGCGCTTTGATGATGCTCGTAACGCATCCCTTGCTGCAATACCAGGATATATTGATTATTGCATAGCACTAGATATGGATGAGGTACTAGTAAAAGGTTGGAAGAAAGATTTACCTAAAGCTCTAGAGGCTGGCGTTACTAGACCAATATATAATTATGTATATGGTTGGGATGAAGATGGCAAACCAGATCTAAACTTTGATGGTATTAAGATCCACGCTCGTAGAGGATATAGATGGAAGTATCCTATCCACGAGGCAGTATGTGCTTATAAGATTCCTGAGGTTAGAGCAAGAATAGATTTAACAATACATCACTTCCAAGATAAAGAGAAGTCTAGAGAACAATATCTAGATATGCTTGAGATGGCAGTAGATGAAGATCCAAAGTGTTCTCGTAGTCTTTACTACTTAGGTAGAGAGTATTACTACAAGCAAAGATATTACGATTCATTACAAACTTTTAAAAGATATTTAGAAGAGTCCACATTTAAAGCAGAGAGATCTTATGCACTGCGAATGATGGCTAAGTGTGATCCTGATAATGCTGAAAAACATTTGCAAGATTCAATAGCAGAGTGTACTAGTAGAGAATCAGTCCTAGCACTAGCTAATCATTATTATCAACAGATGAAATGGCCTGATTGTTTTAGGGTCGCAACAAGAGCATTAGGTATAACTGAGAAACAAACAGATTTTATGGCTGAAGGTTGGGCTTGGGGACATATGGCTGATGATCTAGTAGCAATAGCAGCCTGGCAATTAGGTGAGTATAAGACCGCAATAGAACACGGTGAGAAGGCTTTAGCCTTTAGTCCAGATGATGAGAGATTACAGAACAACTTAAAACACTACAGAGAGAAGATAAATGAGCACTCTTAACGATATGGTAGATGAGATCAAAACTAATCTACAAGGTTATACCTTGCGCCAAGATCGTATTAGTTATGTAGCTAATTCTGCTGGTCTAACGACTACCAGTACTGCTATCACTATCGGCTCTGCCTCAAACCTTGCTAAAGGTACTATTGAAATTGATGATGAACTTATCTGGATTGATTCTTTTGATAAGGCATCTAACGTACTTAACGTAATACCAGGATTTGGTAGAGGTTATCAGGGAACTGCACCTGCACCACACGCTCAGTATGCTCAAGTTACTTTAGCTCCTACATTTCCTAGAGTTTCTATTAAGAAGGCTATTAACGATACTATCAATGCTCTTTATCCTAGCCTTTGGGCAGTATCTTCATATACCTTTACCTTTAACGCATCCGTAACAACCTATGCTTTACCAGATGATGTTGAGGATGTTCTATACATATCTTGGCAAACTACTGGATCAAGCCAAGAGTGGTTACCATTAAAGAGATGGCGCTTAGACAGTATGGCTAGTAGTGCAACTTTTAATACTAATTCAACTTTAAATATTTACGACAATGTACAACCTGGTAGAACAGTTCAGGTCTGGTATACAACTACAGCTAATACTCTAGATGCCAATACTGATGATTTTGCTGATGTTACTGGCCTGCCACAATCTTGTCAGGATGTAGTAACTCTAGGTGCTTCATATAAATTGTTATCATTCTTAGATGCAGGTCGTATCAATCTATCATCTGCTGAAGCAGATAATGCTGACTCTAAGATTCCATCAACTGCTGGTACTTCTTCTTCTCGCTATATCTTTGCTCTCTATCAACAGAGACTAAATGAAGAAGCGTTGAAGTTGAAAGATAAATATCCTATTCGTATCCACTATACAAGGTAAGGGAAGTTAATGACCCGTAAATATAGTTCTATAAGTATTGAGACAACACTCCAATCTACTATCAATAGTAGTACTACCAGCATAACCGTAGCAACTGGTACTGGTACTGCACTAATGGGCGGAGTAACTCTTGCTGCTGGTAACGTAGACCAGTTTACCGTTGCAATAGATCCTGATACTGTTAATGAGGAGATTGTATTTGTAACGGGTGTTAATAGCGATACCCTTACAGTAGTAAGAGCTAGGGCTGGTTCAAGTGGAGTATCACATACTGCCGGTGCAACAGTTCGCCACGTTCTAACCTCAGATGATTTAACATTTTATACAACAGGTACAGCCACAGCAGATGCGGCAATACCAAAGACATTAACTACAACTACTGGCGATATTATCTACGCATCTTCTGCTAATACACCAGCTAGACTTGCTATTGGAAGCACTGGTCAGGCATTAGTAGTAGCCTCTGGAATCCCATCTTGGGGAACAATAACTGCTACACCTCGTATTGGTCAGGTAGTAACTACAACCACAACTAATAGTACATCTACTACTTCTGCAGGAACTGTTGATGTTAGCGGATTATCTGTAACCATTACACCAACTAGTGCAACAAGTAAAGTTTTTATTACAACATCATTTAATTTTACTGCAAATACTGTGTCTTCAACTTATTTTATGGGTTTGTATTCATTACTTAGAGGTTCTACTTCATTAACTTCTGCTTTTGTTGGTGGATATTATCCAAGTGCTAATGGAGTTAATACAGTTGTATACCCAGTGGCTTCAGTTAATTATGTAGATTCACCAGCGACTACAAGTGCAACTACATACAAAATGCAAATGAATAACCTTTATGGCAATACTTTAATTGCTAACTCTGGTACTTACTCAATTCAAATCACAGCAATGGAGATCCTAGTATGATTAAAATAAGAGCAATTCAAGCCCTACGTTCTGACATTGGATTCACTATGATTAATGATGATTTATCTACAATAGTGTGGGATGTAGAAGGAACTACTACCCCTACTGAAGCTGAAGTTAATGCAAAGATTGCTGAACTTGAGGCTGCTGATGCTCAAGCAATTACTGACAAGGCCGCAGCCCTTGCTTCTGCTGAATCTAAACTAGCAGCATTAGGTTTAACTGCTGCTGAAGTATCAGCTTTACTTTCTAAATAATCTAACCAAGGAGAATAATGGCAACCACTTATAAGGTATTGGGACAATCAGCCCCAGCAGCAGTGACTGCTACTTCGCTGTATACAGTTCCTTCAGTTACAGAGGCGGTTATATCTACAATTAATGTAGTTAATACTCACGCTTCAACTGCTGATGTAATAAGAATTGCAGTAAGACCAGATGGTGCCACCTTAGCTAATCAACATTATATTGTTTATGGTTTATCTATTGCAGCAGGAGCAACATTTACTTATACCGGTGGTATTACAGTAAATGCTGCTGATGTAATAACTATTTACTCAACTAATGGTACAAGTTCATTTAGTGCCTTCGGATCGGAGATCGCATAATGTCAGTTGGAATAACCCCTAATCCCAACACAGTTGGACCAACAGGACCTACTGGTCCTACCGGTGCTACTGGTGCTACTGGTTCCACAGGTGCTGCTGGTGGCGGTATTGCAGCAATTAACGCGCAGACTGGTACCACATACACTTTAGTAGCAGGAGATCTTAATGATCTAGTAACTTTAAATAATGCTGGAGCTATTACCCTTACGGTTCCACCATCAGTATTTAGTGCTAATGATATTATTAACATTGCTCAGATTGGAGCAGGACAAGTTACATTTGCACAAGGTGCTGGTGTAACTATTACTTCAACTGGTGCTACAGCTACTGCTCCTAAACTACGAGCGCAATACTCAACAGCCTCAGTAATTTGTACAGCATCTAATACTTTCTTAGTAGTAGGAGATCTTAGTTAATGCCGATTCTGGGAGTTATTGCCTCATCTAACTACCAAAGAGCTACCGACACAGGTGCTATGTTTCCGCTTGGTATGGTGCAAGTAGGTTCAGGTGGTTCTTCAACCGTTTCATTTACCTCTATACCTGCTACCTATAAGCATCTACAATTAAGATTAATTGCTAGAGGTGGTTCAGGTTCATCAGGCAGTAGTTATATGAATTTAACTTTCAACTCCGTAGGTTCATCTGTTTATGCTGCTCATCAATTATTTGGTGACGGCAGTTCAGCACAGGCAAATGCTTTTGCTAGTCAGTCGGTAATTTATGTAAATCGTATTGCTGGTGCTGGTACAAACTCATCAACTTTTGGTACTGTAGTTATGGATATTCTTGATTATACTTCAACATCTAAAAATAAAACTATTAGAACATTAGGTGGATATGACGATAATGGCTCAGGTCGCATATCTTTAAGTTCAGGTTTATACCAACAAACAACCGCAATCTCATCTTTAACATTAACACCTGAAGCAGGTAGTTTTCCTCAATACAGTCAGTTTGCCTTATACGGAATCAAGGGAGCCTAATGAGTACCTATACACCCATCGCTTCTCAGACACTAGGTAGCGCAGCAACATCAGTTACTTTTTCTAGTATTCCGCAAGGCTATACCGATTTAATTTTAGTTTGCAATCTTGCTGTAAATGGTACTGGAAATAATGTTCTATGTAGATACAATGGAGATACAGCAAGTAATTATAGTACAACTCTTATGTCTGGTAATGGTTCTAGTGCATATTCTGCAAGATATTCAAACTCATCTAATGGATGGTTAACTGGTTATTTTGATGGAACTGCAAATGAATTTTATACAAAAATTATTCAAATACAAAATTATTCAAATACAACAACTTACAAAACTGCTCTTGGTCGTACTTCTTCAGGAAGCCGAGAGGCTATGGCTGGCGTTGGATTATGGCGTTCAACTGCCGCAATCACTTCCGTTACCTTAGCCGCATCTGATTTTAACACAGGCTCAACCTTCTCAATCTACGGAATAGCAGGTGGTGGTTTTACTGCTAAAGCAGCAGGTGGAGTTGTTACTACTGATGCAACTTACGCTTATCATACATTTACAACAAGCGGTGCTTTTGTTCCTTACGAAGCATTAACTGTTGACTACTTAGTAGTTGCAGGTGGCGGTGGTGGTTCATCTCGTAGTGGTAATGCTGGCGGTGCTGGCGGTAGCGGAGCAGGTGGATTACGTTCTACTGTAACTGCAACTGGTGGTGGTGGTTCTTTAGAATCTGCTTTATTATTAACAGCAAATACATATTGTCCTGTAATTATTGGAGCTGGTGGTGCTGGAAGTGCTGGCGGAAATATTTCTGGAATTAATGGTAATAACTCCACATTTTATAATGTTGTTTCTATTGGTGGCGGTGCTGGTTCTTATCAAGCAGGTATTAATGCACAATCAGGTGGCTCAGGTGGTGGTGCTGCTAATAATAATTCTGGTACAACTGAATATGGTGCAGGAACTACTGGTCAAGGCTATCGCGGTGGTAATGGAAATAACTCTTCAGGTAACGGCGGTGCAGGCGGAGGCGGTGCTGGTGCTGTTGGTGCTAATTTTAATGGAAATTCTGGAGGTAATGGTGGAGCAGGTGTTGCAGTAGCAATATCAGGTTCTTCTGTTACTTACGCAGGTGGTGGTGGCGGTGGTGGTTATGGCGCTTCAGGTGGTTCTGGTGGAAGTGGTGGTGGAGGAGCAGGCTCCTCTAACGCAAGTGCAACTTCTGCTACAGCCAATACTGGTAGTGGTGGTGGTTCAAGTGGTGCAAATACAGCAGGAACATTTGCAGGTGGTAACGGCGGCTCAGGTATTGTAATAGTGCGTTACGCATTGTGATTAGGGAGAATATCTAATGGCTAATATGGAATTAATTGAGGCTAAGACTTTAACTACAAATACTGCAACTATTACTTTTAGTTCAATACCTGCTACTTATACTGATTTAAAACTTCTTGTTTCATCAAGAAGTACATTAAGTGCAAACTATAATTATTTAACAGTAAATTTTAATGGTGCTTCAACTACTTGGAACTATAAAGTTCTTTATGCTGTTGGTTCAAGTGTAGGTTCGGCTTCATCAACCGCTTCATACCTTGAATATGTATGGCAACCCGCAGCAAATGTAACTGCAAATGGTTTTAGTAATATAGAACTTTATATCCCTAATTATACTTCATCAGCCTATAAATCCATTAGTTCTGATTTCGTTTCTGAAAACAATAGCGCAACTGGAAATATATTAGGATTAAATGCAGCCTTATGGCCTAACACCGCAGCAATTACTTCTATAACTTTAGGTGCTGATGGTGCAAGTCTTTTGGCAGGCTCTACCTTCTACCTGTACGGCATCTCAAATGTGACTAGCGGTAGCAAAGCTACTGGCGGAATCGTATCCTCTGATGGTACTTATTGGTATCATATGTTCCCATACTCAGGCACATTTACTCCAACTGCTGCATTAACTGCTGACTATTTAGTTATAGCAGGTGGCGGCGGAGGAGGAAGTTTAAATTACAGAGATGAAGGTGCAGGCGGCGGAGGTGCTGGTGGACTTCGCTCAACCGTTGGAGCAACTGGTGGAGGTGGAAGTTTAGAAACTGCCGTTGCTTTAACATCAGGAACTGCATACACAATTTCAGTTGGTGCTGGTGGTGCGGGTGGTGGTGCAGGAGGTTTAGGATATTACGGGTCCAATGGTGTTAATTCATCTATTGCTGGAACAGGTCTAACAACTATTACTTCTGTTGCAGGTGGCGGTGGTGCTGCTCCTGATGGTTCAAGTGGTATTGGAAATAACGGTGGTTCAGGTGGTGGTACTTCTACTTATGGTCAATCATCAGTAAGTTCAGGAACCGCTAATCAAGGTTACGCAGGTGGTAATACTGCTTCTACTGGTCGCGGTGGTGGTGGAGGCGGTGCAGGTGCAGTAGGTGTTAATGGTGTTACTTCAGGAGCAGGTGGAGTTGGTGTATTAATTTCTGCCATAGCAAGTGCAACTGGAACTGGTGCTAATAGTGGTTACTATGCAGGTGGCGGTGGCGGTGGTGGTCGTGTAACAAATGCACCCGAAATGACTGGTGGTTCAGGAGGACTTGGCGGTGGTGGCGCCGGTGGAACTGGTGCTGTTCCTCAGTCAGGTTTTAATGCTATTACAAACACAGGTTCAGGTGGTGGCGGTGGCGGTGGATATGCTGGTCAAACTCTTGGTGGTAATGGTGCTTCAGGTTTAGTAGTAATTAGATACGCGATATAAAGGAGAATAATGGCACACTTCGCACAGATAGATGAAAACAATATAGTTACTCAGGTATTAGTTGTACCTGATAACGCAGAGGATAGAGGACAAGATTACCTAGCCAATGACTTAGCTCTTGGTGGTACTTGGGTTCAAACCTCATACAACAATCGCATAAGAAAGAATTATGCAGGAGTTGGATTTACTTATGATACAACTAGAGATGCCTTCATAGCACCTAAGCCTTTTGATTCTTGGTTGCTAGATGAGGATACCTGCCGTTGGCAAGCACCTGTTGCATACCCTACTGATGGTGTTATGTACACTTGGAATGAAGAAACTAAAGATTGGCAGGCTACGGTAAATGAGTAATATGAAAATTATCTATGACTGTGAGAAGAAGACAACATCTTATGTTCCACTATCAGGAGCAGAGATAGCAGAGCGTGAAGCAGCAACAATTAAGTTTGCTGAAGAGCAAGCCGCTAGAGAAGCAGCAGCATTAGAAGCACCTGTAGTAGAAATACCAGCAGAAGAGATCTTGCAAGAAACTATTTAAGGAGAGCTAATGCCATACGGCAGTAACATCAGTGAAGCAATCCCAGTATCTTTATCAAACCCTGCTGGCTCTACCAACTATGCCGCTACCGGTGTAGCCTATGACGTAGCTATTGGTGGACAACCATTCTTCCTTAATGCCTCTGATGAATCACCGTATCGTAGAGTAACAGCGCAGTATCGTAAGCAACAGATTGACCAAACCAGAGAACCAGGAGAACAGACTCTTACTGGTTGGTGGGTACGCTCACAGAGTTCATTCCACTTTGGCGCTGGTATTAAATTCTTTGAGCCAATACAAGAAGAGTCACTTCGTTTCCAATACACAGAGTCTAAAGGTATGGATGTCTGGACTAGAGGACAGGCTACTCTACTTAATGACACCGCTAGTTTTTATGCTGGCACAGCACCTGCTCAACTAATAGGTTTAAATGATGGCACTAATGATTGTATTCTATTTACAGATGGTAGCGCTTTAAAGAAGATTACAACAGGTGGATCATCTAGCACCTATACACAGACCGGTACAGCATCCACTATTTATAGCCTTACTACTAATGGTAAACAATACTTCTTTGTTAATGGTTCAACAGTTCACCGAGGAAATGTCGCTGGTTCTACTAGCGATACCGAGATATACACAGCAGCTAGCACTACTCGTGCCACTATCCGCTATGTAAAACAGCGCCTTATTGTTGCTATTAATAACAGTATCTATGAACTAAATCCCAATGCCAGTGCATCAACTGCACTGCCTACTGCTTTGTTTACTCATCCTAATACTTCTTGGGTATGGTCATCTATATCAGAAGGACCACAGGCTATTTATATTTCAGGATATGATCCTAATGGAACATCATCATCTGTATTTAAAGTTGGTCTTGATCCTGTAAATTCAACCCTAGGATTTCCAAACCTTCTTGCACCTACTGTAATTATTGATCTACCTGAAGGTGAACGCATCAATGACTTTGATGTATACCTTGGTATATATGCAGTCCTTGCAACAAGTGAAGGATTTAGAGTAGGTATATCAGATACTAATGGTGACATCCAATATGGTCCTTTATTATTTGACCAAGCTAGTTGTAATTCAATAGCCTTCAGAGATCGCTTTGCCTACCTTGCAAGCACCATTGATGGTGAAGCAGGACTTGTAAAGGTAGATCTATCTGCAACTGTATTAGCCAACAGCCTAGTATTTCCTTGGGCTTGGGACTTAATAGCTGGTGGAATTGCTGCAAGTGCTAATCAAGTAGCCTTTTTTGGTAACTCTGATCGTGCTGCATTTACTACTAGCAATGCTATTTGGGCTGAATCTACAGGGACTCTAGTATCAACTGGCTATCTGCGTACTGGTTACATACGTTACAACACATTAGAAACTAAGATCTATAAATTACTTCAGGCTCGTGTTGATACTACTAATGGTGGTGTTGATATTGAATCAGTTACTAGCACCGATCAGTTCTTTAACATTGGTAGCTTTGACCAGGGTAATCCAGTAGAGGAAGTTAACGTTAACTATCCACAGGCTGCTCAAGAGTATCTAGGTTTTCAGTTTACCTTTAGTCGTTCTTCTACTGATGCAACTAAGGGTCCACTATTTACTGGATACCAACTCAAGTCTTTACCAGCAGTACCTCGTCAACGTTTAATCCAATACCCTCTACATTGCTACGATCACGAGAGCGATCACTTCGGAGTAGAGACAGGCTATGAAGGATCAGCATATGATCGTATGAGTACCCTTGAGTCTATAGAAAATGTAGGAGATACACTAAGAGTTGAAGATTTCAGAACTGGTGAGTCATTTATTGGACTGATTGAAGAGATGGACTTTGTAAATAAAACCCCAAGCGATAGAAGGTTCTCCGGTTACGGTGGCAATCTGGTCGTAACTATCAGAACGGTATAACACTATGTCACCAAATGAATGGGCAGGACTGGCAGTAGCGGTAACGACTCTTATTGGAGCGTTAGCAATCGCAGTTAGGCATCTAGTTAAATATTATCTATCAGAGCTGAAACAAAATGGAGGCTCCAGTATCAAGGACCAGGTCAATAGGTTAGAAGAGAAGGTCCAGTTTTTAACAGATCTAGTAAAGGAATCACTAACACGATGAGTGTAGTAGAGATTGCAAAATCACAACTTGGATACCAAGAGGTAGGCAAGAACAATGACAGTATGTATGGTAAGTGGTATGGACTTAACAACAACCCTTGGTGTGCAATGTTTGTATCGTGGTGCTTTGACCAAGCAGGACTAGCACCTAAGGTAGCAGCCCAAACTAAAAAGGGATTTGCTTCCTGTCAAGCAGGACTTAAATGGTTTACAAGTAAAGGAAAGATAGTTCCAGTTGGTAAGGCACAAGCAGGAGATATAGTTTTCTTTCAGTTTGATGCTGATGCAGAGGCTGACCACGTTGGTATCTGTGCTAGTAACGATGGAAAGAAATACCTTATGGTCTATGAGGGTAATACCTCAGGAGATGCTAAGGGCAGTCAATCAAATGGAGATGGTGTGTATCTAAAGAAACGCGCCTACTCACTAGTAATGGGCGTTGCTCGCCCTTAAAGGATGTATATGAATAAGACTAAATTAAAAGCAATTGTTACTACCTATGCTCGTGCAGCTTTTGCTGCGGCACTTGCTTTATACCTTGCTGGTAATACAGACCTAAAGGCATTAGCAACAGCAGCAGTAGCCGCAGTTGCAGGACCTCTTCTAAAGGCAATAGATCCATCAGCTACAGAATTTGGTATTGGTTCCAAGTAACTTTAACTTTACTGCGAGGCAATACAGGGCCACCCTTTCAACGGGGTGGCCTTCTTTTTTTATGCCTTTTTAAGGGTCAAAAGATGGCGAGTTGCGCCTGTTTCACAGGCAGGTAGGGGTAAGAGGTGGCTAAACTTCCCTAGCTGGGTCATCTATCGGACAGGGTACAAGTATTAGATTGCCACAGTTAGCACAGGTTGCATCTAACATATACCAGGAGATCTCAAAGTCATCAAAGGTAGCAAGGATAGAGAAGACTTTAGAGCCACAAGGACAGGCGTGTAATGGTCCTAAGGATCTAAGATCTGTACCAAATTTATCTGGTAACTTCTCTTTATTTTTTCGCAGGGTTGGTAGACGGAACATACCGACCGTACTATCGCGGCGCTTAATGCGCCGCCCGTACTGTAATTCGCCTCACGGCTCATATGGTACACATTCTGGGACTAGTAACCGATAAAGATCGCACTCACGGCGTGTCTTATTCACATCCCACCATTGTCTGTGGCTAGTGCTACAATTAATCTAAGATAAAGGAGGGGCTAAATTGACTACGGTTGTTGGTATACAAGGCAGAAATTATGTAGTACTTGCTGCTGACTCACAGATTACTGAAGACAATCTTAGAACAATTAGTTTAGGCACACCAAAGATAGTTCAAGTTGGTTATGTTGCCATTGGGATTACCGGTGATACTAGAGCTGGTGATATTTTAACTTACAACTGGAAGCCACCAACATATAGAGGTGAAGATCCTGTCCAGTTTATGGGTAAGAAAATGATTCCATCTATTATCAATGCCTTCAATAAGAACACTTATGACTGGGCTAATGTTGATAAGAAAGATGGTGGCTTTGACTATCTATTAGCCTTTGATTCTAATCTGTTTCATATTGCTTGTGATATGTCATTTATTCAGAATGAACTAAATGTTTATGGTATTGGTTCAGGTGGTCAGTTTGCTACTGGATACTTATACTCACTGGACTATACGATTATGAATCAAGATAGAGCAGTTGAGATAGCACAGAAGGCTGTAGAGATATCCTCTATACTAGATATCAATACTTGCCCACCAATACAGATAGCAATACAAAAGCGGAAGGTTAAGTAATGAGCGATCCAAAGGAATTACTACTACAAGTCTTACGAGATAAAGATGCTGGTAGGGCTAGGTCTAAGCAGACACAGGTAGGTCCATCAGAGTTGGGTGGTTGCCGCCGTAAGGTTTGGTATCGTCTTAACGATCAACCTGAAACCAATGATAACGAATTAAAACTGTCAGCTATTATGGGTACTGCTATCCACGCTGAGATAGAGAAGGCAATAACAACTGCTGACCCAAAAGGTGAGAAGTATTGGGTTGAAACGTCTGTTGAATACAATGGAATGAAAGCTCATATAGATTTATATATACCAGAAACAGGAGATGTGATAGATTGGAAAACCGTTAAGGTTAAGAATCTATCTTACTTCCCATCGCTACAACAGCGTTGGCAAGTTCAGGTTTATGGCTACTTGCTTGACAAGTCTGGTAAGGGGAAACCCAGAACTGTTAACCTAGTAGCCATAGCAAGAGATGGTGATGAAAGAGATGTAAAGGTTCATTCAGAACCTTATGATCCTAAGTTGGCAGAGGATGCTTTGAATTGGTTATCTGCTATCAAAGAGAGCGCAGATGCACCTGAGCCAGAGCGCGATCAAAACTACTGCAAGTTCTATTGCAAGTACTTTGATGAGTCGGGCGAGATGGGATGTACTGGTCTAAAAAAAGAACATATCAAGGAAGGTGAAGTCTTCATAGATAATCCTGAAGTGGACACATCGGCCTTGAAGTATTTACAATTAGATGTAAAGATAAAGGAACTGACTAACGAACGCGAGTCATTAAAAGCTGCGTTAGAAGGATTTACTGGTAATACCAATAGTGGTGTATCTATTTTGTGGAGCACAATTAGTGGTAGAGAATCAGTAGATACCGAAGAGGTTGAGAAACTTCTCGGTTTTGTACCAAAGAAACAAGGACAGGAATCAATACGGTTATCTGTCAAACATACTGGAGGTAAATAAATGGCTGCACCGGAAAGCACGAAGTTCCAAATCAACTACAAGTTAGGTGATGGAACTCTAGTAAATATTTATGCAATTAATCAGGTTGAACTAGAGGCATCTCTAACTTCAATCGCTGACTTAGCTACACTAGTAGCATCAACTGGCACAGCACTTGGTGTCAATGCACAATCATCAAGTGGTGCAGTTGCCTATGCTAAGCAAGCACTAGGTGCTACTGCTACAACTACAGATGCTACTGCTCCTGATTGTAAGCACGGCAAAATGTCATTTCGTTCAGGCGTAGGACAAAAGGGTCCTTGGAAAGGCTGGATGTGTGCTGCACCTAAAGGTGCAATAGATAAATGCGAAACCGCTTGGATTAGATAAGCGATGCGGGTTCCCTGGAACTATGAGAACCCAGCTTGTGCCGAAGTGGGTGTGGAGTTTTTCTTTCCTGAAATAGAGGATGGAGATAGAGTCCACACTCAACAGGCTATAAACGTTTGCAAGATTTGTCCCCACCTTGCAGAGTGTGCAGAATGGGGAATCAATAAAGAACGGTTCGGAACTTGGGGCGGCATCACCGCATCTAAAAGAAAAAGAATTAGACAGATAAGAGGAATAACTCTTCCTAGAGGGGAACACGTTGCTTAACTTAAATAGAGCGTGGCGTGGTAGCAATACCAATGCAACACCATTACCTGACGTATGGAAAGATCTTGCTTCAAAGCAGATCAAGTTTCGTAGAGGTCAGGTATGTATGGTTGCCGCCGCACCTAATGCTGGTAAGAGTATGTTTGCTCTTATCTATGCAGTTAAAGCAAAGGTTCCAACTTTATTTTTCTCAGCCGATACCGACATAGCAACAGTGATGATGAGAGCAGCCTCTCACCTATCAGGACACAGTCAGCTACTGGTGGAAGGTAACTTAACTAGTAACCGTCATTACTACGACAGGCACCTAGAGAGTATGTCCAATATACAGTTTGTCTTTGACTCATCACCATCACTAGATGATATTGAGTTAGAGATCAAGGCTTATGTTGAACTCTATGGTGTTCCACCAGAGTTGATTGTTGTTGATAACTTAATGAATGTGGTTGCTGAATCTGATAATGAGTGGGCAGGATTACGAGCTATTATGGTGGACTTCCACGATATGGCTCGTAAGACTGAAGCCTGTGTGATGGTTCTACACCACGTTAGCGAGCAGACTGAGTATGGTAAGACTAACTTCCCACCTCATCGCAGGGCTATTCACGGCAAGGTATCTCAACTACCAGCACTAATACTTACTCTTGGCTTTGATCCTTTAGATAAAACTTTAAAGGTAGCACCAGTTAAGAATAGGTTTGGTCCACACACAGCAGATGGTTCAGACTTTGCTACTTTATTTGTGAACTATTCTGTCTGTCAGATCAGTGATGCAGATGAGTATGGTCGGATGTATAGAAGGGATGCCCTACTAAATGTCAGCCAAGTACAATAAACAAAAGGGTTCACAGTTTGAAGTAGATGTAATGAAATGGTTTAGAAAGATGGGCGCAGTAGCTGAACGCTTGCGTTTATCAGGAGCAGAAGATGAGGGTGATCTAGTAGTTATAGTTGCCGGTGAGACCTACATCTTTGAGTTAAAGAACACTAAGAAGTTAAACTTGAAGGAGTTTTGGGATGAAGCGCAAACAGAAGCTATTAATTACGCTAAGC
>Ga0209401_1001106_pt1 | contig 17993 bp, 21 predicted proteins | sample M_140807_MF_Meta_FD_187318 | JGI IMG/M metagenome (GOLD analysis project Ga0209401, IMG submission 187318) | Freshwater microbial communities from Lake Montjoie, Canada to study carbon cycling - M_140807_MF_MetaG (SPAdes) (version 2) | ecosystem: Environmental > Aquatic > Freshwater > Lake...
AGACCTTGTCAATGATCTTGACGTCGAGGATGAGGCCGACACACTGCGCATTCGACTACTGCGTTACCGGGTCTTCCGTGATGCGGCGCGGGTCTTGGGCGATCGCCTGATGCAGCCGCTCTGGTATCGCGAACCGCCAACGCGCCAACTCCCTGGTCCGAAGGCGGCCCCCGTTGAGCCCATCGTTCCAACGAAGTCCGACCCGAAACGGCTCCTGCGCGCCATGGTGCGCATCGCCCTACGACGGAAGCCGCTCGCCGCCCTCTCCGCCGCCCCGGTTGGGATGAAGATCTCTATTGGCGAACGCCTCTCGGCCATACGTGAGGCGGTCCGCCTGAACGGCGTCATGGGGGTGGATCTTGAGACCCTGCTCGGCGATCGCCAAGACCGATCGTTCATCGCCGTGACATTCTTAGCGCTCCTGGAACTCGCCAAGCGCCGAGAGGTCGAGGTGCGTCAAGATGCGCTGTGGGGACCAATCACAATTCTGCAGGGGGTGAGCGAATGAGCGACGAGGGAGAAAGCGTAGCCGCAGCGCCTTGGGTGGCGACGGTCGAAGATCTTGAGGCCCTGCTCTTCGTCGTTGATCGTCCGATCACCCGGCGAGAGGCTGCGAAGCTCCTTGAAGCCTCAAAGGGCGATCTTGACCGCCTCGTAACGGCGCTCACCACGAACCTTGCGCAGCGCGGCATCACCCTCATTACCCACGGCGACGAGCTGCAGCTGGCCAGCGGCGCAGAGCAGGCCCGCGCCGTGCTCGCCTGGGTTGGCACCGGCGGCTCTGACCTCACGGCCGCCCCGCTGGAGACACTCGCGGTCATCGCCTATCGCCAGCCGGTCACCAAGGGCGGCATTGAAGAGATTCGCGGCGTCGATGCAGACTACGCCCTTCGCGTGCTCATTGAGCGAGGGCTCATTGAAGAGGCTGGACGTTTGGAGACCGCGGGGCGGCCGATTCGCTACGCAACGACACTTGAGTTCCTTCGCCGATTCGGCCTCGGCTCGCTGGCCGATCTGCCAGCGCTCGAAGGTGATGCCGAGGCACTTCGTCACATGGATTTGCGCAGTGAGGCCCCAGACTCTGCAACGGAACGAAGCGAGGAAGCCGATGCTGATTCCGACGCTCCGAGCACCCCTGCGCAAGAGGATGCAGCAACTGACTGATCTGATTCGCGTCAACGTTCTCGTTGCGGAACGCTCTGGCCTCTCTCGTCGCGGTGCCGACACGGCCATTGCCGGGAATCGCGTTACGACGGCGGGTCGCGCCGTAGCACTCGGGGAGCGCCTCGCTGCGCTGGCTCCGCTTGAGCTGGATGGCAAAGCGCTCGCAGCAAAGCCGCGCCCCTCTGCGGAGAGTGGGGATGAACTGGGCGGCGCCGAGGTGTTCGCTTGGTATAAGCCTGTAGGTGTGACCACCACGCACGCTGATCCATACGCCACCGTAACCCTGCCGCAAGCGTTAACCCCTGCACTGGGCGCCGAGCGTGCCGCACGCATGCTCTCAATCGGACGACTTGATCGCGAGAGCGAAGGGCTTTTGCTGCTGACTGAGGAGCGTCGCGTCGTCTCGCCCCTCGCACACCCTCGCGCCGGTCTCCGCCGCGCCTATGCCGCGGCGACGAAGGCGATGGTTGCAGAGGCCGAGTTTCAGCGGTTGCGCGCCGGTATTCGGCTGACCGATGGCTGGGCACACGCCATTGAGGCACGCGGTGTTCACCGCGATGACGACCTTCCAGAAGATGTGCGCGGTGGCGACATGGATCCCGGCCAGTGGAGCTTCATCTCGATCGGGGAGGGGCGACACCACGAGGTGCGCCGCCTCTACGGCGCAATCAGTCACCCGGTCCTGCGCCTGATCCGCGTCGGATACGGACCGGTCCGCCTCGGTGGGCTCACCCCAGGCGAACTACGCCTCATCACCGAATCGGAGCGACAGGAGCTCACCCGCGCACTCGTCGCGGCGCCGAAGAGTAAAGCGCGGCCGATCGCACCAACGAGCGCGTAATGCGCATCGCCATCGATGGCCCAGCCTCAAGTGGAAAGAGCAGCGTCGGCCGGCTCGTCGCCGCAGAGCTTGGTATCGGTTTCCTTGACACAGGTCTGCTCTATCGCGCGATTACCCGACGCGCGATTGATCTCGGCTGGTTCTCTGCGCCGGTAACGGCGGCGGATGTGGCTGGCGCCGCATACGAGCAGATGCGCCACGATCTTACAGAGCTAGCCCGAACGACTGACGCCCAGGGGAGCGGGTCAAGTTTCACGATGGTCATTGGCGGCATCCCTCTTGCAGATTCGCAGCTTGAAGCGGCAGACGTTGAACTCCATGTTCCGGCCGTCGCATCAATTGCGAGTGTTCGAGATGCCCTCCGTGCGGTGCAGCGAAACGTCGCGGCTCGTGGTGGGTCGGTGCTTGCCGGTCGTGACATTGGCACCGTGGTGCTCCCAGACGCAGAGTGCAAGATTTTCCTTGATGCGACAGCGGAGAAACGAGCAGTACGACGCGCCACGCAGCGCGGTTATGCGGTTGGCTCTGCAGAGCACCAAGCGATTCTGACGAGCCTCATTGCGCGCGATGCCGAGGATCGGGCCCGTCCCGTCGCACCACTCGTTGCCGCGGCTGATGCCATCACCATCCACACCGATGAGATGGAACTCCCTGATGTGGTGCAGCGGGTCGTGGCTGAGGCGCGCAAGGTCGCGCGATGACCACGGAGCGCATCCCGCTCGGCATGCGCCTCTCGGAGCGATTCGGTCGCTGGGCGATGCAGCGCTTGGCCGGTGAGATCGTGGTGAACGGTCTTAAGCGCATCCCAGCAACTGGGCCGGTGCTGCTCGCCTCGAACCACATTTCGTGGGTTGACCCGGTGCTCCTCGCCTGTTGGCTCACCCCCGCGACCAGTCGCCCGATGACCTGGATGGGGAAGGCGGAGGCGATGCGCTGGCCGCTGGTCGGCTGGTTTCTGCGGGTGAATGGTGTCTTTGGGGTTCGGCGCGGCGCCGCCGATCTCGAGGCGTTCCGTCTCGCCGAGCGGATCCTCAGCGAGGGGCACATCCTTGGGATCTATCCAGAGGGGACACGCTCACCTGATGGCATCCTGCGCCCATTTCGCGATGGGGCCGCCCTCCTCGCGCTGCGCAGCGGTGTCCCAGTCCTGCCCGTTGCGGTCACGGGCACGGACGGCCTCTGGCGGAAGGGCTCTCTGATCCCACGCCGCGTCCCTCGCGTCACGCTGACGATTGGGGAGCCGGTGGTGATGCCACGTGCTGAGGGGTCCCGACCCGAGCTTGCCGCGGTGAGCGGCGCCATCCACGACGCTGTCGCAGCCCTCCTCCCTGAGGCGAATCGGCCCTAGGGGCGGGGTGGGCGATAATGCCCGCATGGGAAGTGTCGAGAACATTGTCATCGCGAAGCGTACGGGCGTCTGCTATGGCGTCCGTGAGGCCATTGATAAGGCCAAGATCGCCCGTGCCTCTGGGAAAGAGACCCACACCCTGGGGCATGTCGTACACAACGAGGGGCTGATCGCCGACCTGCGTGCCCGCGGGATTGAGAACGTTGACCATCTCGACGAGGTCGCTTCGGGGACCGCCGTAGTTATTCGCGCGCATGGCGTGACCCCCGAGGTCCTCGGTCGCGCAGCAGAGCGTGGCCTCGAGGTGATTGACGGCACCTGCACCTGGGTGACGCAAGAGCATCGCGAGCTCGCTCGCCTTGTCGAAGAGGGGTACGAGATCGTTCTCCTCGGCACACCGAATCACCCAGAGGTTGTCGGCCTGCTTGGGTTCGCCCCCAACGCCATCCTCGTCGACGAGGAGGAGGATTGGGCCACCATTCCGCGTCGCAAGCGTATGGCCCTGATCACGCAATCCACCCAACCGCCATGGAAGTTTGAACGCCTTGCAGCCTTCCTTGTGTCGCGCTGCCATGAACTCAAGGTGATCAACACGGTCTGCCCGGTCACCATTCGCCGCCAAGAGGACACCATTGCAATTGCCCGCGAGGTGCAGCTGATGATCGTCGTGGGCGGTACTCGGAGCGCCAACACGAAGGAGCTCACGCGCCTCTGTGAGATCGGTGGCACGCACGCCGTTCAGATCGAATCTGCACAGGCGCTCACCGATCCAGCCCTCTTTGCAAACATCCACACCGTTGGGATCACTGGCGGAACCAGCACCCCGATTGAGGATCTTGAGCGCGTCGCACTCAAGATTGCCGAACTTGGGGGCACCGACCACGTCCGCACAAATGCAGCATCCATTGCACGAGCCGCCCTGGAGGCCGCCGCCACGCCGCAATATCGCACCACCTCAATCACCAGCGGTGCACCAGCATGAGTGAGGAAGAGCTCGAGGCAGAGGCCGAAGCCGAGTCTTTGCCGCGTCGCCTGCCACTTGTGGCGCTCGTTGGGCGACCCAACGTCGGGAAGAGCACCCTCTTCAATCGCTTCGTTGGCGAGCGCCGTGCAGTCGTAGAGGATCGTGCCGGTACGACGCGCGATCGACTCATCGGCATTGTCGAATGGAATGGGATGCGCTTTCGTGTGGTGGACACGGGCGGCATGCAGCCCGCTGTTGGCGATCCGATTGAGATTGGGGTGCAAGACCAGGCGCGCATTGCCGTAGACGCTGCCGACCTGATCCTGCTCATTGTTGACGCAGCAACTGGTCCAAACCCTGGTGACGCCGAGGTGGCGCAGCTGCTTCGTCGCAGCGGCAAGCCGATCATCCTTGTAGCAAACAAAGCCGACAACATTGAACGTGATCGCGCCGCGCAGGAGTTCTCCATCCTTGGATTTGATCGCCTTCATACGGTGAGCGCGCAGCACGGGATCGGCTCAGGCGACCTGCTCGACGTTATCGTTGAGCGACTCGAAGCCCTTCCAGAAGATGCGGGCAGCGCCTACGTCGAGGGTGAGGTCACCGTCGCCATCGTCGGTCGGCCGAACGTCGGCAAGTCGAGCCTCCTCAACAAACTGATTGGCAGTGAGCGCACGGTGGTGAGCGCGGTGGCCGGCACAACGCGCGACGCCATTGACGAGACGCTGCTGCACGCAGGGCGTCAGATCACCCTCGTCGACACTGCAGGTATTCGAAAGCGTGGCAAGGTTGCCTCTGGCCCTTCGGCCGACAAGTGGGCAACGGTCCGTTCCGTGCGCGCGCTTGATCGCGCTGACGTCGCACTCCTCCTCATTGACGCCTCGACTGGCCTGCAGGCGCAGGATCTACACATTGCAGGCTCAGTCATCGACGCGGGGAAGGGCCTTGTGCTGGTGTTGAACAAGTGGGACCTCATTGAGAAGGACGGCTTCACCTTCGACGAGATCGAGGGGAAGCTCCGCCGCCAGGCCCCGTTCCTTGACTTCGCTCCACTCGTCTCCATCTCAGCCGTCACGGGGCTCCGAGCGACGAAGGTGCTTGACGCTGCGATCGCCGCTGCCGACGCGCGGAATCTACGTATTCCGACCGGCGTGCTGAACCGCCTGATCGCTGAGGCGGTAGCCCGCCAGGAACCGGCCCACAGCGGCAGCAAGCGCCCAAAGATCCTCTACGCCGCTCAGGCCTCGACACCACCCCCAACCTTCGTGGTCTTCGCACGAAATGCCGCTCAGGTGCACTTCACCTGGCAGCGCTTCCTTGAGAATCAGATCCGCGAGAAGTACCCCCTGATGGGCACGCCGATCCGTATCGTCGTACGAGAGCGGGAGGCCGAAACGGGGCGAGAGCGCGGACGCTCCTCGAAGTCAACGAAGCGGGCACCCGCAAAGGCGAAGCCAGCCTCACGCGCATGAGCACTATCCGCATTCTCGGCGCAGGTGCATGGGGGACCGCCTTGGCGCTCCTCTGGAGCCAGGAGCAGGGCGAGGGGCGTCCAGCCCCCACTGTTGAGCTGCTCGCTCGAACGGCCGACGAAGCGGCGCTCCTGCGCAGCGCGCGCATCAACACACGGCGCCTCCCCGGTGTAGCGCTGCCGGCCGCGATCAACATCTTCAGTGCAACCGAGTCGCTTGCCGCACTACGCGCCGAAGACACCTTCGTGGTGACCATTCCCTCTACAGAGCTACACCCAGCCACAGCCAAGCAGATCGTGCAGGCCGCGGGAGACGCACCCATCGTCATGGCCTCAAAAGGGTTGTCACTCAACGGTGCTCGGCCCTCAGAGCTGCTGATTGCAGCAGGGGCAGATTCGGAGCGCCTCGCCGTCTTGTCTGGCCCGAATCTTGCTGGCGAGATCGCCGCTGGGAAGCCCGCAGCCGCAGTGCTCGCTGGACCAGACCACTTGGTAGAAACACTTCGTGCTCGCCTCGTGCGTCCCGCATTCCGCCTCTATCTGACCGACGACATCGTTGGCGTTGAGATCAGCGGCGCACTCAAGAACGTCATCGCCATCGCGGTGAGCGGCGTCCGCGCGCTCGGATACGGCGAGAATGCCGCAGCGGCACTCCTGTCGCGTGGTGTCGCCGAGATGGCGCGCCTCGCTGAAGCGTGCGGCGGGCGCACAGAGACCGCCTGCGGGCTTGCTGGCGTTGGTGATCTTGTTGTCACGTCTTCGAACACCGGTTCGCGTAATGCAAAGCTCGGTGCGCTCCTCGCGAGCGGCATGAGCGTGCAGGCTGCGGTCGACAAGATTGGCGCAACGGTGGAGGGGATCGGTACGGCGCACGGTGCCCTGCAACTCGCAGCTGCGCACAAACTAGAGATGCCGATTACAGCCGCGGTTGTCGCAGCGATCAGCGGAGGAGCGACCATCGAAGTGCTCGCGCGCGCGCTGCTCGGTCGCTCACCAGCGGGGGAGTGGCACTAACCTTCCTGCTAAACTGCCAAAACTTTGGACCCACTCGGGGCGTAGCGCAGCTTGGTAGCGCGCTTGCATGGGGTGCAAGAGGTCGCTGGTTCGAATCCAGTCGCCCCGACCACATTTGTGAGCAATAGAAAAGGCCCGGGGTTTCCCCCGGGCCTTTTCCTGTATCCGAGCCCGACGGTTTCCCGCCGGAAGGGGATTACTTCGAAGAACCGTTCTTCAGGGTTGCGATCTTCCAGATGAGGAGACCGTAGCCCGGCTTGGCCAGGATGTCGGCAATCGTGTATCCGACCTGCTTCAGCACGAGGCCGTCCTGGGCTGTAAGGCCAAGGTTGCCGGCAACGGCTGGAAGGAGATAGGCGATTGGGTAGACGCCCCACGTCGCAATAAGCACGACGCGAAGGATCTTGAAGATCCCCTGGATGTCCTTGCTCTGCTTCTTGATCGAGGCATCGATGCCGCCGAACAGGTCGCGGAGGATCAGGACGAAGAAGACTGAGCTGATCGCGCCCCAGATGGTGCGCGGCGAGGCCAAGTCAACCGACGTGATGTTCGTCATCTCGCCGACGTAGCCCGTTGCGATCATCAAGAACGCATAGAGCACGTTTCGCTTGATCAGGGTGCTCTCAAGCTTCTTGTCGAGCTTGAGTACGAGCACGAGCTCAGCAACGAGGAGTGGCACCGTCAGGAGCCAGTCCACGTATCGATACGCCTCGTTGAACGGAACTGCTCCGCCCGAGGTGCCGAAGGCAACCCACGAGTCGAAGATTCGGATGTAGTGGTAGAACGCGATCAGCACAACTACGGCTGAGAGCGTTACCGCCATCCGGTTCCCCTCCTTCAGAGCTCCGCGTGCGGAGACGAAGAAGAAGAAGCTTGCGCCCATCGCCGCAATGGCGAGGGACATGAAGTTGTAGACCAACTGATAGGCATCTGCTGCGCTCATCAATGGACCTCCCTTTATGCTTCTGCGACCTCTTCGGATCGCTGTGGATAAGTATCGCAAATTTTGGGTGAGATGTTGCGATACCGCAATATTTCGCAACTGTTACAGTATTCTGTAACAAATGCGACTCTCCACAGGCTCGTGAGAGGCGCTAGGCTGCGGGGGAGGGAAAGGGGGATCCATGCCAGCGATTACAGAGCTAACGCGCATCGAGCCGGTCCACCTGGCGCGCCTCGAGGCGCAGGGGATCTTCACCACCGGCCTCCTGCTCGAGCGCACGGAGACCCCCACCCGCCGCCAAACCCTCGCAGACCAGACCGACGCTTCGACCGCCGACGTTGCCGAGTGGCGCGATGAGGCGCTCCTGCTCAATCTCGCCTTCCTGGGGCCTGCTGAGCACGAGCTCCTGGCCCAGGCGGGCTTTGGTGGTGTCGAAACCCTTGCGGCAGCTCCGTGGGAGCAGTTCCAGGGTGCAGTGTTGACGACCGCACAGACACTCGGCCTCCCACTCCCTGACCCGCTCTCCCTCCGCTCGTGGTGGGAGCAGGGGCAGGTCCTCGCCGACGCGTGAAGCCCCTCCGCCGCCTCTTGCGGCGGTCGCTCCTCGCCCTCGCCGCTGCAGCCCTAGCGATTGGCGCAACGACGGCGATCTTCCTTACCCCACCAGTCGTCCATCTCCTCTTGTCGGTGAGTGATGCCTCTACGGTGCTTGGGGTGGAGCCGAGGGTCGCGGAAGCCCTCTCAGATGCTCTGGTGGGCGATCTGCTCACGGACGGTGCCTTCGATGCCCCGCTTGGCGATGCCCCACTGCTCTCGGCGAGCGAGCGCTCCCACCTGGTCGATGTCGGCGCTCTTCTACGGGCCGTGCTGGTTGCTGGGCTCGGCGGGCTGATCACCTTGGCCGCTGCCCGAACTCGCCGCCGCGCCTGGCTGCGGGTGGCGATTCGCGACGGGGCGGCGCTCATTGTTGGCGGGGCCCTCGTTGCCGCCGCCGCCTTCACGCTCGCCTTTGATGCCACGTTCTCGCTCTTCCACGGACTCTTCTTTGCCGCCGGCACCTGGACCTTTAATCCCGCCACAGACCGGTTAGTGCAGCTCTACCCCCAAGAGTTCTGGACGCTGGCAGCGCTGCTCTTCTGCCTCGCACTCGCGTTGCTCTCGTTCGCTGCCTATCGCATGACGGCGCGATCGCGATGATTGGCGCCCTCTACCTCGCCTGCATCGGACTCTCGGTGATTGGCGTGCACGGCCTGGTCAAACGCTTCTCCCTGCCAGTCTCACGCCAGGTTCTACTTCCGGTGACGGTGATCACCACCGTGGCGTTCCTGCTTGTCGATGCCGTTGGCATCTGGCGCGGTTGGTTTGCGACGCCGCTCTCCTCGACGCTCCTGATGCTCCCTGGGCGCGGCGCACTTGATGCAGGGCTACCGATTGAGGAGGTCGCACTCCTGGCGGCGCTTGCAGCACTTGTCGTGGTGCTGATGAGCGCTAGGGAATCCCGCGGAGGGAGGCGAGAGGGAGCGCTCTCAGCGCAAAGAGCCGGAGCCGCGATCCTGCTTGGGGTCGCTGTATCAGGGGGAGCGCTCCTTGCCAGCGTTGGCGGCGAATACACAGCGGCGACCGCAGGGCTCGCCGCAGGTGCACTACTTCTGACCGCACCACTCCTCGCACGCAGCCAGGGGAGTCGCTGGAGTGTCGCAATCTTCTTAGGTCTGACACTGGTCTTTGACAACATCATGTGTGCGGCAGGTCTCTTCGACTATGCCAGCGCACCGCGGTCGGGGGTGATGGTGGGGTATGCCCCGGTCGAGGACATTCTCTACGCGGCAGCGTTTGTGCTCTTCGCTGTGCAGCTCACAGCATCAGCGCGTGCGGCGAAGGGCCGCTGGTGGCGGCTCCTCTTGGCCTCACGTCCGGTGTCGTGGATCAACACCGCACTGCCGTTCGCCGGCGGTGCGCTCGCAGCCGGAGCGGGGGAGGCGGTTGGTGCATGGTTCTTGCCGCTGGTGATCTGGTGGGGCGTCGCCTACAACCTCTATCTCTATGGCATCAACGATCTCTACGACCTAGCAACGGATCGCAAGAATCCACGCAAGGGCGGCGCTGAGGGTGCGCTCCTGCAGAACGGCGATCTGCCAACGCTGCGACGCCTCCTCCTGTTCGCAGCTGGAGCCACCGCGCTCTTCGTGCTGACTGGCTCCGCTACCGTTCCAATCTGGTGCCTACTCGGCATCGCGTTCGCTACGGCGTATAGCGCGCCATGGTTCGTTCGCGCTCGCGCCGTGCCGATCTGGGATGCGGCGATCTCTGCCATGCACTTTGTGATCCCTGCGGTTGCCGGCCTCGCGCTCGGTGGCGCGTTTCAGCAGGCCTGGGTCGCGCCACTGGCGGCATTCTTCTTCTGGAATATGGGGAGCCATGTAGTGGGAGCGCTGCAGGATGTTGATGCAGATCGGCGGAGCCGGATCGCTACGGTCGGAACGCTGCTTGGCGTTCGCGGCGGAGGATGGTTTGCCATCGCACTCTACGCCGTGGCGGGGCTGCTGCTCCTGATCCAAGGCGAACCACTGCAGCGCATCGGAGCACTCCTGCCGCTGGCGAGCATCCTTTCGCTTCTGCCGCTGATCGCAGGTCGCCCAACACATCAGGCGGCACGCGCCGCATGGCGCCGATTCATGCTGCTGAACCTCTTCCTTGGCGCTGGGGCCGCGATGCTGATCATTCGCAGCCTCGCTGGCGCCGCGTAGCAGTAGTATGCGCAGATGAGTGATACGCCGCGATCGATTCTGGTGCTCACGGTCAGCGATTCGATTCATGCTGGCGAACGAGAAGATAAGGCGGGCACCCTCGCCGCGGCGGCCCTGGTGGCTCACGGTTGGGAGGTGCAGCGTGCACAGGCTCCCGACGAGCTCGATGCCATTCGCGCAGCGCTCGAGCAGTACATCGGCACCGTCGACGTCATCTTGACCGCTGGTGGAACCGGGCTGAGCTCGCGCGATGTCACCCCAGACGCAACCGCGCCGCTCTTGGAGCGACTGATTCCTGGTATCCCTGACGCCATTCGTATGCTGGGGCGCTCCCAGACGCCTGCGGCGATCCTCTCGCGCGGTGTAGCGGGCGTGGCGAAGGGGACCCTCATCGTGAACCTCCCAGGCGGCAGTGGTGCAGTGCGTGACGGGCTGGCGATCCTGCTCCCCGTGCTTGAGCACGCTAGTGACGCAATTGGAGAGCGCGACCGCTCGTAGCCCTCTCAGACGTGCCTCCGCACACAAGATGGTGTGTAGACTCTCCCAGATGCCGCAACCTGCGGTGGCCCCGCGCGCCGCGGTGCGAAGGTGAGGAGGAGCGAGGGTGCGTTGCCCGTCGTGTAAGGAGCCAGATACGCGCGTCGTGGATTCGCGCGACCTTGATGACGGCTCCGTCATTCGCCGCCGTCGCGCCTGTCGCATCTGTGGCACCCGCGTCACCACCTACGAGCGCGCCGAACTCGCCAAGCTCTACGTCATCAAGCGCTCTGGTGAGCGCCAGGAGTACGACTCCCAGAAACTCCTTGAGGGGTTGCGCCGCGCGCTGACGCGTCGCCCGGTACCAGTCGATGCCCCCGAGCGCGCCGTTGAGGCGATCGAGGCACAGATTCGGGCCAGCGGCGCAACAGAGCTCTCCTCTGCGCGCATTGGTGCGCTAACGATGGCGGCACTTCGCGAGATTGATCAGATCGCCTACATCCGTTTCGCGAGCGTCTACCAGTCGTTTGAAGACCTCGAGACGCTCAAGCGGGAAGTAGATGAGCTCCTCACCGAGAAGAGCGCAGGGAAGGGGAAGCGCCGAATTCGATCTGTAGAGGCCGAGGTATGAGCGTCCTTTCGGACCGCGACATCCTGACCGCGATCGCCGCAGGCGAGATCGCAATTGCGCCATTTGATGCGGTGGATGTGCAACCGGCTTCGGTTGACCTGCACCTTGACGGAACCTTCCGTGTCTTTCGCAATAATCGCTACGGCTTCATTGATCCGCGCGTAGAGCAGCCGGACCTCACCGAGATTGAGCGCGTTGCCGATGGCGAACAGTTCATGTTGCACCCAGGCGAATTTGTGCTCGGTCAAACGCGCGAGAAGATTTCGCTGGGGAACTCGCTGCTCGGACGCCTTGATGGGAAGTCATCACTCGGGCGACTTGGTCTACTCATTCACTCCACCGCTGGCTATGTTGATCCAGGCTGGGTGGGGAACCTGACCCTGGAGCTCGGCAACGTTGCTCGACTACCAATTGCGCTCTATCCGGGGATGCGCATTGGCCAGATCTCGTTCCACCGCATGTCCTCCGAGGTTGAGCGGCCGTACGGCAGCAGCGAGCTGCGCAGTCGCTATCAGGGCCAAACGGAGCCAACGGCATCCGCAGCGCACGTTGGATTTGATGACGAACAGCAGGCGCATGACGGAGCGAGGGTCGCCAAGCCTCGTGACTGAACGCCGCAGCATTGATCTCGGTGGGATCACCGTCGACCTGCTTCGCATCGGAACCTTCTGGAGCGATGCAGGGGCGATCTTCGGCCCGGTGCCCCAGGAGACCTGGGCACCGATGGTCGCCAACGAACTCGATGCACGATCCCGCCTCTTACAGGCGCTCAACATCCTGCACGTCAGCGACGCGAGCGGCGCGGTGCTTCTAGAGACTGGTGCAGTGCCAGCAGGCGCGCAGGTCAGCGATGCGGATACCGATTCACGCTCTGCCCGTGAAGCGTTGGTCAGCGCTGGGATCGATGTGGAGCGGATCGCCAGCATTGTGCCGAGCCACCTGCACCGAGACCATGCCGGTGGGCTGGTCGACCAGCGGGGTGTTGCTGCCTTTGTGAACGCGCAAATCGTCGCCCCCGAACGCGAGATTGCCGCCGTGGCGAGCGGATCCCTTCGCGCGCGTGCTGCATACGATGTCCCCGGCCTCACGCGCCTCTTCGGCGCTACTGCACCGCGCTCATTCGACGGCTCACTGGAGCTCACCCCAACGATCACGCTGCGTCGGCTCGGCGGTCATACGCCAGGCTCCCAGGCCACCATAGTGCGCGGTCGTGAGCGCACCCTCCTCTTCTTGGGCGACCTCTTCATGCGCCCCTGGCAGGCGAACCCACGCTGGGTTACGGCCTACGACGATGAGGCGTGGGTCTCTGTCGATGCGAAAGCTTCGATCTTCGCCGAGGCGGCGGCGGGCGAGTGGCTGGTGGTCATGAGCCATGAGGTACAGACGCCAGTCGGCCGGATCGTGGCTGACCGCGATCGCTTCCGATTCGTTAGCGAGTAGGGAGCAGCTCCTCAACCAGTGCCGCTGCCGCTTCGCGCGTCAGTGGCCCCGTCACCACGCGAAGGACGCGACCATCGGCGTCAAGAATCAGCTTCGTTGGAATCCCACCGGCGCCAGCGGCGCGAAAGAGTTCGCTGTTGACGTCGACCAAGAGTAGATAGCCGAGCTGATAGCGCTCCGCATACGCCGCAACGGTGGATGGGAGCTCCCCAACTGAGATGCCAATCACCTGGAGACCGCGATCGCCGTACGTCGCTGCGAGCGAGCGCAGCACCGGAGTCTCCTGTTGGCAGGGCGGACACCAGGTGGCAAAGAGGTCGATGATGACGAGGCGTGGGGCTGGGAGCGCCGCCTGCGCATCTGCAAAGACACCTCCGCCCGCGACAGGCTGCCCTGCCGGGATCGTGAACGTTGCACCAACCGCAATCCCAGTGGCGTTTGGATCAACGATGTAGAGATCACTGGGGGTTGCCACTCCGGTTGAGATGTTGGTTCGCGACAGCACCAGGACGAGTGCCAGCAGGGCGGCCGCCGCTCCGATGGTTCCGATGCTGCGGCGCGAAAATGGTCCGATCACAGGCCAGGGAGCCCAGGCATGATGCGCGACAGCAGCGTGAGGCCGCCAGTTGCAATGAGGATTCCAATCGCTGCAACGAGAAGCCCGCCAATAACGCCAGCGGCGCGCGTTCCGCCGCGGAGTCGACTCAGGATTCGCTGCAACGCAGCGGGGCTGCGATCAGCCACGGCTGCCAAGGCCAAGAAGGGGAGCGCGAGACCGACGCTGTAGAGCGCCAGCAGCAGCGCAGCGCCAGCAGGGTTGCTTCCCGCTGCTGCGATTCCGAGGATCGCCCCAAGGACGACACCGATGCAGGGTGTCCAGGCGATGGCGAAGGCGGCGCCGAGCAGGAGGCTGCCGAGGTAGCCACCGCGCAGGATCGGCGTCGGCGCGCGCATACGGTCGAGCTGTGGAATGCGCAAGATGCCAGCAAGGTGCAGGCCGCCAACCATCACGGCAACGCCGACGGGAATCTGCAAGATCGGCAGGAGTCGCCCAGCGGCACCACCTACGTAGCCGGCGCTGATGCCGAGGGCGATGAAGATTACGCTAAAGCCAGTAGTGAAGAGGAGGGCGTGACGCATTCGCGATGTGCCGGTACTCAGCGCGGCGAGTCGACCGAGATAGGCGGGGACGATTGGGAGCACGCAGGGCGAGAGGAAGCTCAGTGCGCCCGCGAGCAGTGCCGTAAGGGCGTTAACGCTCTCCATCGACCTGGCCTGCGGCACTACGGACAAATGCGGCAATCTGCATCGGGCTGACGGCGAGCGGCAAGAGCTTCCCCGCAACCTCAAGTGCTGGGATCTGCTCAAGAAGTCGCGCATGCACCGCTGGGTCCTCCTCGATATTCACCAGGCTGAGCGTGAGGCGCGAGCCCTCCTCAGCGATGAGTGTGCGCACGATCGCCTCTGTTCGTTCGCAGAGTTCGCACCCTGGGCGACCGTAGAGCGTGATGAGGGGCTGCTCCATGCAGGTATTCTCCCACGCCGCGTTCAGATACCCTACGGGGGGCCCCTGTAGCTCAGTGGATAGAGCGCCGCCGTCCTAAGGCGGGCGTCGTCGGTTCGATTCCGGCCGGGGGCACCACGAAGCGAGCAGGAGAGGAGGGCACGATGGGCGAAGCGTCACGGATGCAGAAAGAGATCCCTGACTTCCAGCAGCCACCCGACGTCGGGGTGCTGCGCAATGGTGCGTTCCTGCGCCTCTGGATTGCCCAGCTCTTCACCCAGATCGGTGGCAACGTCGTGCTCTACGGGCTTACGGTCCTCGTCGCCGAGCGGAGCGGCTCCACCTCAACGCTCAGTGCCCTCTTCTTGAGCTTCCTGGTCCCAGCCGTTCTCCTCTCGCCAATTGCTGGCGTATGGGTGGATCGACTCGACAAGCGGCTTGTACTGATCGTTGCCAACCTCACGCGTGCTGGCGCCTTCTTCCTCATGCTCGGCAGCGTTGACGCCCTCGGCATCGTGCTCTTGCTCAACATCTTGGCCAGCATCATGACGACCCTCTTCGCCCCCGCTGAACTCGCGATGATCCCGCTGCTCGTTCGCCGCGAACAGCTCACCTCAGCGAACGGACTCTTCACCTTCACCCTGAATGCCGCATTCGCGCTGGGCTTCGCCCTACTCGGGCCTGCGGTGGTGCGCATTGCCGGCCCTGAGGCGTCGATCATTCTCGTCGCTGTGCTCTTTCTGCTTGCCGGTCTGCTCTGCTTCGGGCTCCCCGCAGCGCCACCGCCAAAGCTGGCCGGCAACATGCGATCCAATACAACTCAGGCGACTCGCACAACCACGAGCGAACTCGTTGAAGGGCTGCGCTTCATGTGGCGTCACAGCTCTGTGCTCTGGTCGCTGGCGTACCTTGCGATCGCTGCCAGCGTGGTGGGGGTCATGGGGGTTCTAGGACCCGACTACGTTCGTGATTCTCTCGGTCTCGATGCGCGCGACTTCTGGTTGGTTGTTTTGCCGATCGGTCTCGGTGTCGTGACCGGCATCCTGGCGCTCAACAGCTGGGGTGCGAGTCTTCCGCGCCGCCGCCTCATCGAAGGGGGACTCTTCGGCGTCGGTGCAGGACTCGCGCTGCTCGCCCTCGCCGTGCCGATCAGCCGCGCCATCTCCGACGGCGCACAACTCTTGGGTGAGCTCCCGCTCGATGCGGGCGCCTCGACCCTCGCAACGGTGATCTTTGTCGCCTACTTTGCGGGTGTGGCGTACGGACTCGTGGCGATCCCTGCTCAAACCGCGCTGCAAGAGGAGCTTCCCGAGGAGGTGCGTGGGCGCGTCTTCGGCGTCTTGAACATGCTCGTCAGCCTCGGCAGCTTCGTGCCGATCATTGCTGTGGGTCCGATCGCTGATGCTGTTGGAGCAACGAATACGCTCCTTGGCGTTGGTGTTGTCATTGTGCTCGTAGCGGTTGCCTCAATCGTGCGCGGGCCGCAGCGAACGGCGCGGCCGTAACGCCTGGCTCTCGCTAGCCGCGCAGCAGGGCGACGGCGATCTCGCCCGCGAGGCGGGCATTCGACTCCGCTAGCGCCAGGTTGGCAGGGATTGAGCGCGAATCCGTAGCAGCGGCAATCGCCGCCAAGATCTTTGGGGTAGCCTTCGGGCCAGTTGCGCCAGCCCGCTCAGCCTCAGCAAGCCCCGTTGCAATGGCATCGGCGATCTCTGCGGCCGGAATCTCAGCGTCAGCCGGGATTGGGTTCGCAACGAGCATGCCGCCACGCCAACCGAGTTCGGCGTTCGCCTTCGCAATCGCAGCAATCTCCGCTGCGCTTTCAACGCGATGGCCGAGTGCGAGGCCGCTACTGCGACTCCAGAAGGCGGGGAAGTGGCTCGTCTGGTAGCCGATCACGGGAACACTGAGCGTCTCAAGCACCTCGAGGGTCTTCGGCAGATCGAGGAATGCCTTCGCGCCCGCACTCACCACGATGACTGGATGGCGCGACATCGCACCGAGGTCCGACGAAACATCAAAGCTGAGCTCGGCGCCGCGATGCACGCCGCCGATGCCGCCCGTTGCAAAGACGCCGATCCCAGCGAGTCCAGCAATGGTGACCGTTGCAGAAACTGTGGTGACGCCAGTGCGCTTCGCCGCCATCGCAACAGGGAGATCGCGTTCGGCGAGCTTCTCGTCGGCGGCAAGGACGAGCGCTTCGTGATGCGGCTCAATGCCCGCCCAGAGTTCACCATCGATGACAGCAGTTACTGCAGGCACCGCGCCAGCCGCGCGAATCGCTGCATTAACGCGATCAAAGCACTCGCGGTTATAGGGGGCGGGAAGGCCCATCTTTGAGGTGATGGTTGATTCCAGGGCAACAACAGGCGTGCCTGAGGCGAGGGCGGCAGCCACTTCAGCGGACTTGCGGATGTTCACGAAGCCTCTCTTTCGTTGCTGTTGGCTGCCTGTCGCTGCAGATGGCCCGCGGCAGCATCATGGCCCGCGGCTAGTGCATCCTCCCACGATTCGCCGCGTGCTCGCGCAACGAGGAGTCCGCCGGCAAACGCGTCACCGGCACCCGTGCTGTCGATGCCCGCTGGGAGTGGATGCGCTGGGAGCGCTGCAATTTGCTGGCCGCTCGCTGAGCGCACCTCAGCGATCCCTGCGCCGTGTTTCGCGATGAGGATGGACGCAGGGAGCGGGCGATCAATGAGGTCGAGATAGTCGCACTCCTCTTCATTGGCGAATAAGAGCGTTGGGGCGAGCTCAGCAAAGCGGCGGCGACTCTCCTCGGGGCCCCAGGCACTCAGTGCACCAACCGACGAGGCATCGAGTGATGTCGGGATCCCTGCATCACGTGCGTGGACGAAGAGACGGCGTGTGGTCTCCCCAAGCGGCTCGCCGAGGAGCGAGTAGGCGGGGGCATGGAGCCACGCACCGCCAGCGAGGGAGGCTGCGCCTGGATCGCGAAGCGAGAGGGCGGCCGCTCGGTCGGGGAGCATGGTTCGCTCACCGTCCGGCTCAACCACCACCACAATGCTGGCGCTGCGACCGCCGCGCTGTAGGAGTGGTTCAACGCCAGCGCGCACCAGCGCCGCCTCAAGGGTCTCAGCGGTGGCGTCTTGGCCTACCGCGCCGATGAAGCGCGCGGAGCCCCCAGCGGCGACCGCTGCCACCGCGACGTTGGCGGCGCTGCCGCCGCGCCGTCGCGTGATCTGGGCGGCGGCGTCGGAGCCTCGTCGCCACGGGGCGTCCAGCCGCACGGCGATCTCGTCAATCAGGTCACCCACACAGACGATCAGTGGGGTCGAAGCGGCTGGGTTCGCTCGGTCAATCATGCGGGGGAGTGTATCGGCTATTCTCTGGCTCCTTGGGCGGTTAGCTCAGTTGGTTAGAGCGCAGCCTTGACATGGCTGAGGTCACAGGTTCGAGTCCTGTACCGCCCACCAGTACCGAGAGGCGCG
>Ga0209401_1001108_pt1 | contig 17986 bp, 17 predicted proteins | sample M_140807_MF_Meta_FD_187318 | JGI IMG/M metagenome (GOLD analysis project Ga0209401, IMG submission 187318) | Freshwater microbial communities from Lake Montjoie, Canada to study carbon cycling - M_140807_MF_MetaG (SPAdes) (version 2) | ecosystem: Environmental > Aquatic > Freshwater > Lake...
AAAAAGCACCTGCTGAACATATCATGCGTTGGCAAAGCCCCTGGTGCGAAGGCTTTCCGGGCTGGCATATTGAATGCTCGGCCATGGCTACTAAATATTTAGGCAAACAATTTGATATACATGGAGGTGGAATGGATTTACAATTTCCCCATCATGAATGTGAAATTGCACAAAGCACAGTTTGTAATCATGAAATGCCTGCGCGTTATTGGGTACATAATAATATGATTACCATTAACGGTCGTAAAATGGGTAAGAGCTATAATAATGTAGTGAAGCTAAGCGAGCTATTTGATGGTAGCCATCCTATTTTAACGCAGGCCTATAATCCTATGACGGTAAGGTTCTTTATTTTACAAAGTCAATACCGCGGTACTTTAGATTTTAGTAATGAAGCATTACAAGCTTCTGAGAAAGCATTGAAAAGATTAATGGAAGCTTATGAGTGGTTAAAAGCACAAAGCTTTACAAATAATACTAGTGCAACTGATGCTGCCTTAGACAAACAACTTATCACCTGGGTGAATGAATTAGGAGAATTCATGGATGATGATTTAAACACTGCGAAAGTGGTGGCTAATTTATTTGAAATAGCCCCTTTGATTAATTCTTTAAAGGATAAGCATATTACAGCTGACGCTATATCGGCCGCTAGCTGGACATTAGCACAAACGCAGTTAACTATTTTCATTGAAAATATATTAGGCCTTACAATAGAAAACGGGGCGAACCAAGTACAATTACATGGCGTGATTCAATTACTTATTGAAATTCGTAAGGATGCCAAGTCTCGTAAAGATTTTGCGACTAGTGATAAAATCAGAAATCAATTAATGGACATGGGCATTCAAATCAAAGACGAAAAAGACGGGGAAGTTAGTTACAGTCTTGCTTAATAACCAAACATTCGAGCTAAAAAAGAAAAGGGGTAATCATTTATTAATGATCACAGTCATCCGCATGGGCATGATTGTGCACTCTACAACGCATATGGTTATTGACATGTGCAATAATGATAAAAAAAGCGGCAGGGAATAATAATACTATTTCAATATTTCTAAAAACCATTCTACTTAGCATTAGTAAAATACCTAGGGTAAATAAAATAATGGGCTTGTAGGAATGATGATGTTTTTTATAGCCATGGTATAAAGAATAGGCACCAATAGCAAAAGAAAGTACAATCATGCCTAACTCAAAACTAGTATTGTGTAAAACATTAATACCTAATAAAGGAAGGCTGCTAAAAAATAGGGGGAGTAAAGCGCAATGAATGGCGCAGGCCAGCGAAGCCCCAATACCAATAGCGTCCCAATTCCATTTTTTAAACATAGTGTAAAGATAAACCAAATACCTAGATGAAGGGTAGCCTTGTTATTAGCCTTAGTTTAATTGCCCTAAAATAATATTACCTTTAGGGTCCAAAATGAATGCCCTATGTCTAAAAAATTGCTGACTTATATTATATTTTTCTCCCTTTTACTAGCCGCATTTTATTATTTCTTATTTAGGGGTACCGATAACTGGAAAGTACAATTACCCGTTTTAAGTTATGTACAACCATTTCATTTTACCAACCAAGATGGCCAGGCTTTCAGTGATAAAGAGTTACTGAACAAAATTACAGTGGTTGAATATTTTTTTACTACCTGTAAAGGTATTTGCCCAAAGCTGAATACCAATATGAAAGATATTTATAGTATTTATAAAACCAATCCCGATTTTCAAATTGTATCACATACCTGTAATCCAGGAACAGACTCGGTTCCAGTACTTAAAAGATATGCCGATTCTTTAGGGGTAGACACTAAAAAATGGATTTTTTTAACGGGCAGAAAAGACAGTTTATACTTAATGGCGCGTGGTTCGTATTTATTAGACGATCCTAAAAACAATGTAGAAAAAATAGAAGATCAATTTATACATACTCAGTTTTTTGCACTCATTGATAGAGAAGGTAAAGTGCGTGGTAAAATTTACGATGGCTTAAAAGCTTTTGAAATTGAACAGTTGAAGCAAGACATCTCCAAATTATTAAAAGATAAAAAATAGCCCATGATTTTTGTAACAGGTGCTAGTGGGCTAGTAGGCGCACATTTAATAAAATCTTTAGTAGCAAAAGGAAAATCGGTAAGGGCCTTGTATCGTAAACAGCCACCTATTTTTAAAGGTGCTGATCAAGTGCAGTGGTTGGAAGGCGATTTATTAGATATTGTGTCATTAGAAGCCGCTATAGAAGGAGCTCAACAAGTATATCATTGTGCAGCCATTGTTTCTTTTTCTCCAAGCAAAGCAGCTGAAATGATGAAAGCGAATCAAGAAGGCACGGCAAATCTGGTTAATATTTGTCTTGATAAAAAAGTAGAAAAACTTGTATTTGTAAGTTCAGTAGCTGCCCTTGGAAGAATTAGAGAAGACGCTCCCATTGATGAAACTATGAACTGGACCCCAGCAACAAGTAATAGTATTTATGGAAAATCAAAGTACTTAGCAGAAATGGAAGTATGGAGAGGCATGGCCGAGGGATTAAATATAGCCATTGTAAATCCGGTTATTATATTTGGTGCAGGAGATTGGAACAAAGGTTCTTCAGAAATTTTTAAATCGAGTTATAATCAGTTCCCTTGGTATACTACTGGTACCAGTGGTTTTGTGGATGTACTAGATGTGGTAGATGCTATGCAACTATTAATGGATAGTTCTATTGTGGGTGAGCGTTATATTATTAGTGCAGAAAATTTAAGTTATCAAACAGTGTTTACAAAAATTGCCAATGCCTTTGCTAAAAAACCGCCTACAAGAAATGTAACGCCTTTATTAGCAGCCATTGTTTGGAGGCTAGAGGCTTTTAAATCTTTGTTTACAGGAAAAACGCCACTACTTACTAAAGAGACAGCCGCTACCGCGCAGGCCAAAGTGAATTTTAATAATGAGAAATTTTTAAAGGCTTTTCCTTCTTTTAAATATCGCAGTATGGATACCACTATTAAAAGAGTGAGCGCTGAATTAACTGAAATGCATCAGCTGAGTTAGATTACTTTTCTTAATTATGCTTTGATTATTACTCCTTTTCCATTATTTTTTTCCAAAGCTGAGGGATACGACGAATCCAAACTAGTTCCCTTCTTTTAATAGAAGCGTCTTCGGCAGGAAATCCCATATATACTTTATTACCTTCTATACTTGATAAAACAGCTGCCTGCGATAAAACCACAGCGTTTTCTCCAATGGTCAATGTTTTATTCACCCCGGCTTGTCCCCAAATAGTCACACCGGATTTTATTTTAACCCCTCCTGCAATACCTACTTGAGCTGCAAATAAACAATTGGCCTCAATTTGGGTATCATGTCCAATATGAACCATATTGTCAATCTTGGTGCCCATGCCTATAATAGTGTCTCCACTCACGCCTCTATCTACGGTACAGCAGGCGCCTATTTCCACCTTATTTTCAATAATCACTCTACCACAGCTTAGTAGCTTTTTATACCAGGCGGCACGGTTCTTTTTGGTATTATAATAAAAGGCATCGCTGCCAATAACCGTATTTGCTTGTATAATAACCTCATCTCCAATAATAGTGTCTGCTAATATGCTTACGTTAGGGTAAATCAAACAATTTTTTCCAATCACTACATTCGCTCCAATAAATACATGGGGCATTATTACAGTACCCTCACCAATAATTGCATTTTCATGAATAGGTTTATCACTTAATTGTAAGGGTTTAAAATGCTGCACAATTTTTATATAGGCTTCAAAAGGGTCTTCACAATATAATAATGCCTTACCTGCTGGTATGCTCACCTCTTTATTATTAATAATGATACAAGTAGCCGCACTATTTAAGCAAGTATCATAATATTTTGGATGATCTACAAATACAATATCACCGCTTTCTACTTGATGAATTTCATTCACTCCAGTAATTTCTAAAGAGGTATTACCTAATAATTCAGAAGAAGTTAAGGTTGATAATAATTTAACCGAAATGGGTGTAGAAAGCTTCATAAGTATGTTTTTGGCCTAAATCAAAGGTAATACCCCTTTTTTGTAAAAAATCTTTTTCACGCTTTTATCTATAAAAATTACTCCTTATTTTATAATAATCTTAGCATAAAAGTAAAATAATTATGGAGAGGATACAAAAATAGCATCTTCTGAAATCCTTTATTCATCAATGTTTCATCCATTAATGAAAAATATTAGTAAAGAAAATATTTTTATAAACTTCAATAAATCATTCAATAATTTAATTTTAAATGATTGTCAATTTTGCCCATTTGTGGATAACGTTAAAAAATTTGTTTAAAATATTTTTTGAATTAGAAAAAAGTATATTTAATATTGTGAAGGGAATCTGATTCCCGTACTTACTAACCCATCTATATACGAGGTCCTCTTGAGCATTCAGGGGGACTTTGTTATTAAAAGAACTACTACTTTGAGCGAATACTATTTATTATATAAGCCCTTTCAAGTTTTGTCTCAGTTTACTTCGACAGATAATAAATTATGTTTGAAAGATATCGTTGATGTTGCAAAAGATGTTTATCCTGTTGGCAGATTAGATTATGATAGTGAAGGATTATTGTTTCTAACCAACGATACCAAAATGAATCATCAACTATTGCATCCAAGCTTTGAACATAAAAGAACTTACTGGGTACAAGTGGAAGGTAATATAACCATAGAGGCTACCAAGCAGCTCGCTAAGGGGGTATCTATTAATGTGAATGGGATTAAGTATCAAAGTCAGCCTGCTGTATTAAGTCTGTTAGAGCCCAATGTTGCGGTACCTGAAAGAAACCCTCCTATCCGATTTAGAAAAAACATCCCTACCTCTTGGGCACAGATTGAACTTACAGAAGGTAAGAATAGACAGGTACGTAAAATGTTTGCTGCAGTAAATTTCCCCGTACTTAGATTAATTCGCTCTCAAATAGGCAGTTTCACTATAAAGGACATGCAGCCAAGCGATCTAATTAGCTTAAGTCATCAAGAGGTTCAAGAAGGCTTCTTTCGTTAATTGACTGCTAAGTTTTACTTTTGCACTAATAATATAAAATCAATGAGTCAAACGCTATCAGAACAGGAAATTATAAGACGTGAAAAATTAGCCCATTTAGAGGCGGCTGGTATCAATCCATACCCTGCTCCTTTATATCCCGTTTCTCATTATTCTAATGATATTAAGGAAAACTATACCGAAGAAAACAAGGAACAATATGCCGCTGTTTGTGTAGCGGGTAGAATTATGAGCGTGAATGATAAGGGTAAGGTAATGTTTGTTAAAATTCAAGACGATAAAGGCATTTTACAACTTTATATTAAAAGAGATGAAATTTGTCCAGGTGATGACAAGTCTTATTGGGATGCTATCACAAAAAACGGAATGGACCTGGGAGATATTATTGGATCAACGGGTTATGTATTTATTACAAAAACAGGAGAGACATCGGTACATTCTAGCACTGTTACTTTATTAGCAAAATCTTTAAAGCCACTTCCGGTGGTGAAAAGAGATGAAGAAGGAAATGTATTTGATGCAGTGACTGACCCTGAATTTAGATATCGTCAACGCTATGCGGATTTAATTATCAATCCTTCTGTAAAAGAAACTTTTGCAAAGCGTACCTTACTCATGACTACTATTCGTGAATTCCTAAATACAAGAGGAGCTTTAGAAGTAGACACACCTGTACTACAAGCTATCCCAGGAGGCGCTGCAGCAAGGCCTTTCGCGACACATCATAATGCATTAGATGTTCCTTTTTATTTACGTATTGCCAATGAATTATATTTAAAGCGTTTAATTGTAGGCGGATTTGAATGGGTATATGAGTTTAGTAGAAACTTTAGAAATGAAGGAATGGACCGTACGCATAATCCAGAGTTTACTGTATTAGAATGGTATACCGCTTACAAAGATTATTTCTGGATGATGGAAATTACCGAACAGCTTTTTGAAAAAATTGCAATCACCTTACATGGCAAAACCGAATTAACAGTAGGCGATAAAACGATAAATTTTAAAGCACCCTATAGACGTATTAGTATTATTGAAGCCATCCAAGAAAATACAGGTGTTGATATTACAGGTATGGATGAAGCAGCTTTAAGAGAGGTTTGTAAAAAATTACATATTGATGTAGCACCTACTATTGGTAAGGGTAAATTAATTGATGAAATATTTGGATCGACTAGCGAGCCAAAATATATACAACCTACTTTTATTATTGACTATCCTATTGAAATGAGTCCGCTTACTAAAAAGCATCGCAGCAAGGAAGGTTTAGTAGAGCGTTTTGAATTAATGGTGAATGGCAAAGAATTAGCGAACGCGTATACTGAGTTAAACGATCCTATTGATCAAAGAAAGCGTTTCGAAGAGCAATTAGGCTTAATGGAGCGCGGCGATGATGAAGCCATGTTTATTGACCACGACTTTTTAAGAGCCCTAGAATACGGTATGCCACCTACCTCTGGTATTGGCATTGGTATAGATAGATTATGCATGATGATGTTGAACCAACCTTCTATTCAAGATGTGTTGTTCTTTCCTCAAATGCGACCGGAGAATGCTACAGATTAAGTGCTTTTGAAATATAGCACTTAATCTATTACCCTCTGATGATTTTAAAAAAGGAGAACCCGAAGGTTCTCCTTTTTATTTAGTTTCCTTGAAAAAATTATCAGAGGTTAAACACTAATCTCTATAATTCAAAGCGGGTTTTATATCTCCTAGTAATGCTTTGTATTTATAATCTCCTTTAGATTTAATAAACTCTTCCATTGCTTTTGCAAGTAATACAGGATTACTCATTAAATCAATCGCAGTCATTGCCATTGTTTTACTTGCTACTAACATTCCCTTTGTACCAATTTCAGTTCCTCCGGCAGCAATTGCTTGCCAGCTATGTGCTGCAGTGCCTGGAACCCATGTAGCTGCGCGTAAACCTACAGTAGGTAAGGCATAGCTCACATCACCTACATCGGTTGAGCCACTATTACCTTCGCTAATAAAAGTTAATGGTTTTATCGTAGCAGCGCTTGCAATATCTACCTGTGTAACCATGGTTGGTTGAATTTTTTTAGCAAAAGCAATTTCTGCTTCTGTATAATTGACGCCTCCCACTTTTTCTAAATTGGCTTGCATTGTTTCAGCAAGTGTTTTATTAATTAATAAGTCGTGTGTTCCACCAATGATGTCATAACTAAATTTTGTACCAGTTCCTAAAGCAGCACCTTCTGCAGCTTTCACCACTCTATCAAAAATTTCAACCACGTCTTTACGTTTTGGATGACGAACATAATAATACACTTCTGCAAAATCAGGTACTACGTTTGGCGCTTTACCACCGTTGGTAATTACATAATGTATTCTCGTTTCTTGAGGAATATGTTCACGCATCATATTTACCATATGATCCATGGCCTCCACTGCATCTAATGCAGACCTGCCTTGTTCTGGTGCAGCGGCAGCATGTGCTGAGATACCATAAAACTTAAACTTAGCTGACTTATTCGCTAATGCACTAGTAGTGGTAACTCCGTTGGAGTTAGCAGGGTGCCAATGTATTACGGCATCTAAGCCATTAAATAATCCTGCACGTACCATATACACTTTACCACTTCCACCTTCTTCTGCAGGTGTTCCAAAAACTTTAATAGTACCTTTTAATTTACCAGCAGCAATTAAGTCTTTAATAGCAATGCCAGCAGAGACACTTGCTGTTCCAAACAAGTGATGCCCACAAGCATGGCCAGCCTCTTTTCCAGCAATGGGATCTCTTTCTGGAGATTTTGATTGATTGATTCCAGGTAAGGCGTCATACTCAGCTAAAATTCCAATGGCAGGACTGCCTGTGCCATAAGTAGCTACAAATGAAGTGGGAATACCCGCAACACCCGTTTCAACTGTGAAACCAGCTTCTTTTAAATGTTGAATATGGAGCGCGGCACTCTTTACTTCTTTATAACCTACTTCTGCATATTCCCAAATTTGCAGTGCTGTTTTTTTATCTGCTTCGTAAGCGCCATTTAAAGTTGCTAGGACTGCTTCTTTATTCGAATTCACTTGTTGTGTCGCAGGATCTATTTTACTTTTCTTCTGCGCCATTACTTGTACACTAAATAGTACGCATGCCAAGATCAAAATTTGTTTCATAAATGATTCTTTAAATTGAAATAATTAATAAACTACTTTTAAATATTATAAAAATAGATCGTAACATAATTTAGCACCTGGCACTACTGAATAATGTGCTAAGTCGGTGATGCCTTCAGCAGCTAATACTTCTTCGTCGGTAAATAATTTTCCATTGTAGGCTAATTTTTCTTTACTTAAAATATAAAAAGCGGCATCTGCAATAATATCGGTGGTTCTACTCATATTGGCTAAAGCCTGTCCGCCTAGTAAATTACGAACAGCTGCTGTATCAATAGTAGTTCTAGGCCATAAAGAATTACAAGCAATATTATCATCTTTAAATTCTTCTGCCCAGCCTAAGGTCATCATACTCATATCGTATTTTGAAATGGTGTACGCAACATGGGGTCCCAACCATTTGGGTGCTAAATTAATAGGAGGTGATAAAGTTAAAATATGTGCATGCGTCGACTTTCTTAAATAAGGTAGCGCATGTTGAACCATTAAAAAAGTACCGCGTACATTAATGCTATGCATTAAATCAAATCGCTTGCTAGGCGTGCTCGCAGTATCGGTTAATTGAATAGCACTTGCATTATTAATGAGTATATCAATGCCTCCAAATTTTTCTACTGTTAATTTCACTGCATTAGCAATTTGTGCCTCGTCTCTTATATCTACTTGAACGGCTAAAGCCTTTACCCCTAAGGCTTCTACTTCAGCGGCAGCTGTAAAAATAGTACCTCCTAAACGAGGGTCTTCTTCCACCGACTTTGCAGCAATGACAATATTAGCGCCAGCGGCAGCTAGTTTCAGCGCCATCGCTTTTCCAATACCTCTGCTACCACCTGTAATAAAAACAGTTTTTCCTTGTAATGACATAATTATTTATTTAAAAATTAAAAACAAAATATTGTAAGATTCCTCGAAATTTATTTTTGTAAAAAATCAGTAATGAGTTTTTCCGTTTCAGTACAAGCTAAGGCTAAATCATTGTTTTGTATGATGGCATTAAACTGGTTACTAAAACTTATTTCATAGTCTGCTTTATCTAAACGCATTTCTAAACTCTCGGTTGTTTCTGTTTTTCTATTTTCCAATCGCTCTTTTAAAATTTCAACTGAGGGCGGCATAACAAAAATAGATAAACAATTAGCCCCTAATTGCTTTTGAACTTTAATGGCTCCTTTGACATCAATATCTAAAACAGGAATTTTACCTAAATTCCAAATACGCGTTAACTCCGATTCTAAGGTACCATAATAAACGCCTTCATAGACCATCTCATATTCTAAAAAATCATTTTGATAGATATGCCCTTCAAATTGAGCCAAAGAAATAAAATGATATTCAACCCCTTGTTTTTCATTACCCCTTGGTGCTCTTGTGGTGGCAGATACCGAAAAAGATAATAGCGGCATTTGCTTTAATAAATATGCAGCAATGGATGTTTTTCCTGCGCCAGAAGGAGCAGTTAAAATAATGACTTTATGGAGGGCTTCAGACATCCTTTGAGGTTTAAGCAGTGTAATTTTTCTTCGCTCTAAATTACATAAATACTACCTAAATAAATAATTATACTGAGGGCGAGTGTAAATCTAATAATGGTGTATATTTAGGAGTAGAAAAACTATTTCTCACTAATAATAGACTTATGCAAAAACAATTATTTACGTATTTATTAGTGCTACTTGCTTTTACAGCACAAGCACAAAAACCTGGAGAAGAATCAGCTGCTAAACCAGTCGTTAAAGCAGAAGATAAAAATCCGAGCTTTAAAAGAGAGCTTTCTTTAGAAGCTAAAACTGAAAATAAAGGGGAAGTGACAGTAAAAGGACTAAAAGTACCTTATAAAGTGGTTACTGGCACTATGCCTGTTTGGGATGATGAAGGAAAAGCAATTGCAGGTTTATTTTATGTATACTATGAACGTACCGATGTGACGAATAAAGAGACGCGTCCACTAGTTATTTCTTTCAATGGTGGTCCCGGAACAGCAAGTGTATGGATGCATTTAGGGTATACGAGTCCAAGAAAATTAAAAATTGATGATGAAGGATATCCGATTCAACCTTATGGTTTTGAAGAAAATCCTAATTCCATTATTGATGTTGCAGATATCGTATACATCGATCCTGTGAATACTGGTTTCTCTCGTATTGTAGATAAAGCGGTACCTACTTCTAAATTTTTTGGTGTGAATGCCGATGTAAAATATTTAGCTGATTGGATTAATACATTTGTAGGAAGAAATAAGCGTTGGGCATCTCCTAAATATTTAATCGGAGAAAGTTATGGTACTACCCGTGTATCTGGCTTGTCTTTAGAATTACAAAACAGACATTGGATGTATTTAAATGGTGTGATATTAGTATCACCCACGGATTTAGGTATTAAGCGTGAAGGCCCTGCCAGCGCTGCTTTGCGTGTACCTTATATGGCTGCTACTGCATGGTATCATAAAAAATTGCCAGCCGATTTACAATCCAAAGACTTAACTGCTTTTCTACCAGAAGTAGAAGCATTTACAGTGAATGAATTAATGCCAGCCATTGCTCAAGGGGGCGTTTTAAATGCAGAGAAGAAAAAAGAAATTATTAAAAAACTATCACGTTATATTGGTATTGGTGAAACAGAAGTAACGCGTTATAGTATGACTATTCCTTTTGATTATTTCTGGAAAGAACTATTACGTGATAAAGGAAAAACAGTGGGTCGCTTAGATTCTCGTTATATTGGTATTGATAAATTAGATGCTGGAGACAATCCTGATTACAATGCAGAACTTACTTCATGGGAGCATTCTTTCACACCTGCTATTAATATGTATCTAAGAGATGAATTGGGTTATAAAACCGATTTAAACTATTATATTTTTGGCCCTACCTTCCCTTGGGACAATACTAATAACCATACTGGTGACGACTTACGTCAAGCCATGATGCAAAATCCTTATTTACATTTATTAGTACAATCGGGTTATTATGATGGTGCTTGTGATTATTTCAATGCAAAATATAATATGTGGCAAATGGATCCTGCTGGAAAAATTCAAGACAGAATGTTTTGGGAAGGATACCGCAGTGGGCACATGATGTATTTGCGCAAAGAAGATTTAGCCACTAGCAATGATCACCTAAGAGCCTTTATTAAAAAGAGTATTCCGAAGCTAGGAACGCCGGCTAAATTCTAGTTCATAAAATATTTCTAAAAAAGAACCCCGTATTTTTTAATATCGGGGTTTTTATTTTTATTACTTTATTCTTTGTATTTGCGCACCTAATGCTTGTAGTCGAGCATCAATATTTTGATAGCCCCTTTCTATTTGTTCAATATTTTGAATGGTGCTTTTTCCTTCTGCACTTAGTGCGGCAATCAGCAAGGCTTGCCCAGCGCGAATATCAGGGCTACTCATTGTTATACCTCTCAGTGAATGTTTACGCGCTAATCCAATAACGGTGGCACGGTGTGGATCACACAAAATAATTTGTGCCCCCATATCAATTAATTTATCCGTAAAAAATAAACGGCTCTCAAACATTTTTTGATGAATCAGTACACTACCTCTTGCTTGAATGGCTGTGACTAAAATTATACTTAATAAATCGGGCGTAAAGCCTGGCCAAGGATTATCATAAATAGTTAAGATACCTCCATCCATAAAAGTTTGTATCTCATAAATTTCTTGAGCTGGTATATAAATATCATCTCCTTTTATCGTTAAATCAATTCCCAGTAAACGAAATTTTTCTGGAATAATACCTAAGTGTGCAACGCCAGCATTTTTAATAGTGATTTCACTTTTAGTCATCGCAGCTAGTCCAATGAATGAACCAATCTCAATCATGTCTGGTAAAATTCTATGCGTGGCAGTGCCTAATTTTGTAACGCCTTCAATGCGTAATAAATTACTACCAATGCCTGTAATTTTTGCACCCATATTATTTAATAGTAAGCAAAGCTGCTGTACATAAGGCTCACAGGCTGCATTGTAAATACTAGTAATGCCTTCTGCGAGTACAGCTGCCATTAGAATATTCGCTGTTCCTGTAACGGAAGGCTCTTCTAATAACATATAAGTACCTACTAGTTTATCTGCGCTTAAAGTAAAGCAGGCTATCTTTTCATCATAAGAATAAGTAGCGCCTAGTTTTTCAAATCCGATAATATGTGTATCTAATCTTCTTCTTCCAATTTTATCTCCACCTGGTTTAGGTAAATAAGCTTTTTTAAATCTAGCTAAAATGGGACCTGCTAACATAACGCTACCGCGTAATCTTCCACTCTTGGTTTTAAAATCATCAGCCGCTAAATAACTAGGATCAATTTTATCTGCTTGAAAACGGTATTCACCTTCTTTTAATTTTTCAACACTTACGCCCATCGCTTCTAATAACTCTATTAATAAGTTAACATCAACAATGTCTGGAATATTTGAAATGGTAATAGGCTCTGCTGTTAAAACTACTGCAGATAAAATTTGTAAGGCTTCGTTTTTGGCACCCTGTGGTGTAATGTTTCCTTTAAGGGCTTTTCCGCCTATGACTTCAAATGAACTCATATTAATTAAAAGCGTTTTTTAAAGTTGCGGTTATTGTTGTTGCGTCCGCCGCGATTATTGTTATTTCTATTGCCCTGCCAACGACCCGCCGCTGGACGGTACTCATCTCTTTCAAAATTTTGATTGCGATGCTTGATATATGGTGTATTGCTAAATTCAAGTTCACCACCGGTAATGGCGTTTAACTCTCCTCTAATGGTATCATCTTGTACTAATTCTTTATGCCAGTTACTATAAGCTAGTTTCATGTAATGTGCAATAGCATGCGCAAAACCAGCTTTTTTCTCTTGATCTTGTTCTGCCATCGCTTTATCAATGACCATTTCTAGGTTTTTACCTAAATGGGCATATTTGATTTTACGCTTTGGATATGGAATGGGATCGGGCTTCTGCTTATAGGTTTCCTTAGTAGGAATAGGATAAGGACTGTCTACGTCTAATTGGAAATTGCTCATAAAAAACAGGTGATCCCATAATTTATGCTTGTAGTCTTCTACATTCTTAAGCTGAGGTGTCAAAAAGCCCATTAGTTCAATCACTACTTGAGCCTGCTCCTGTCTTTTGGCACGATCTTCAATAGTCATTAAATGGTCCACCATCTTATGAACGTGACGGCCATACTCTCTCATCCCCATTAAGCTTCTTGCTGTATTGTATTCCATGTATTTATTACTTCTCGAGTAACAAATGTAAGGATTTATTTTATCTTCGTACCATGGAGCTACTGATACAACAAATTGAAACCATCACTCAAGAAATACAAAATACGGTCGCTACCACCAGTGCCGAGGTGGAAGCCTTCCGAATTAAATACTTGGGAACCAAAGGTTTGGTAAAAAATATGATGGGGGAGATGAAATCGGTGCCTAATGAACAGAAAAAAGAATTCGGACAAATCCTAAATGCATTCAAGGTAGCCGCAGAAGAAAAACTTGAAGCCTTAGTGGCTGCATTAGGAGATACGACTACATTAGATACTAGCATTGATACAAGTTTACCGGGCGATGAATTTACAGTAGGCACAAGACATCCTTTAAATTTAGTGCGCAATCAAATGGTTTCTATTTTTAAAAGATTAGGATTTGCGGTGGCAGAAGGACCAGAGATAGAAGATGATTGGCATAATTTTGGGGCGATGAATTTACCTGCCGATCATCCAGCGCGTGATATGCAGGATACTTTTTATGTTCAAGAAGCCACTGATGAAAATGCAGCATGGTTATTAAGAACGCATACATCTAGTGTACAAGCGCGTGTGATGGAAACACAGAAACCACCTATTCGTGTAATTTGTCCGGGACGTGTGTACCGTAATGAAACTATTTCAGCAAGAGCACATTGTTTTTTTCATCAAGTAGAAGGATTATACATTGATGAAAATGTAAGCTTTGCAGATTTAAAACAAACACTTTATTTTTTCGTACAAGAAATGTTTGGCAAAGAGGTGAAAGTAAGATTCCGCCCAAGTTATTTTCCTTTTACAGAACCTAGTGCAGAGATGGACATTAGCTGTCAAATATGTAGTGGTAAAGGATGTAATATTTGTAAACATACTGGATGGGTAGAAATTTTAGGCAGTGGTATGGTACATCCGAATGTGTTAAAAAACTTTGACATCGATCCTGAAAAGTATACTGGCTATGCATTTGGTATGGGCGTTGAAAGAATTGCGCAATTAAAATACCAAGTAAACGATTTACGTTTATACTCTCAAAATGACTTGCGCTTTTTGCAACAGTTTAAGAGTGTCTGATAAATAATTATGTTACATAACACCAAGGGTATTGTTTTACGTGTCACTAAATATGGCGATACAAGTATTATCCTAACGGCCTATACCGAACTTTTTGGTGTGCAACAATACATGGTCAAAGGGGTGAGAGTGACTAGTAAAAAAGGAGCGAACAAAGGAGTGTTTTATCAGCCCGCCGCTATTTTACAAATGGAAGTGTATCATTCACCCATGAAGCAATTGCAAATGGTAAAGGAGGTGAGCTGGGATTTTGTCTATCAAAATGTATATTCCGATGTACTACGCAATGCAGTGGCTACCTATATTGTAGAGGTCTTGCAACAAACCATGCAACCCGAACCTCATCCAGAATTATTTTATTTAATAGAAGATACTTTTAAACAATTAGATAATGGGGGTCCTCAATTAGTAGGCAACCTGCCTATTTATTTTTTAATACATTTAAGTCAAACCATGGGCTTTGGTTTGCAAGGAAAATACACTGCTACTAGTTCTGTATTAGATGTGAGAGAAGGACAGTTTGTAGAAAAGGTGCCTGCGCATCCATATTTTTTAGAAGGTGCAGAAGCGCAAACAGCTTCTAGTTTTTTACAAGTACAATTTTACAACGATTTAGATACTATCGTTTTAAGCGGCACACAAAGAAAAAAAATATTGGAACTGTTTCAGTTGTCCTTAAGCTGGCACTATAAAAAATTCAGCAACATAAAATCACTACCTATCTTACAAGAAGTGCTGAGGTAATAATTGTTTTAAAATGATAATTTAACACTAGAATTTCCTAAAATTAAATAGCTTTATATTAATAAAGATTTATGAAATTGAACCTCATCATCGCAGTTGTTTTAATGCTTGGAACATTTACTAGTTGTTCCATCATGCAGCCCACTACCATTAAAAAAATTAAAATGGATTATCAAGCGCACCGAGGAGGCAGGGGCCTAATGCCCGAAAATACTATTGCGGCTATGTTATCGGTAATGGACAATGCCCTAGTAACTACCCTTGAAATGGACCTTGCCATTACCAAGGACAAACAAGTAGTGGTTTCACATGACCCTATCTTAAATCCTTTAATTACCACTAAGCCCGATGGAACTTTTATAAAAGCAAGTGAGCTTAATAAAAATATTATTTATCAAATGGATTATGCTGCATTAGAAAAATATGATGTGGGTTTAAAAATACATCCTGGTTTTACGGGTCAAAAAAAATTAGCGGCATCAATTCCAACACTTGCTAGTTTAATAGATAGCGTGGAAGCAAAGTCGAAGGCCATAGGAAGAAAAATGCATTATAATATTGAGATAAAATCGGTGGAAGGTAAAGATGGTACAGAACATCCGGCTCCCGATGAGTTCGTGGAACTAGTAGTGACTACTTTGCAAAATAAAAATATTTTAGATAGAACAAGTTTACAAAGTTTTGATCTAAGGCCCCTTCGTGTACTACATCAAAAATATCCAAGTATTAAAACAGCATATTTAGTATTTGGAGCTGAATGTGCTAATGCTGAAAAGCAAATAGTGCTGCTGGGTTTTCAGCCAACTATTTATAGTCCAGAATATAAATATGTAAACCAAGCCATGATAGATTATTGTCATCAAAAAAATATTCAGGTCATTCCTTGGACAGTGAATACCAAAGAAGAAATAAATACTTTAATACAATTAATGGTGGATGGAATTATTACAGACTATCCGAACTTGTTTTAAGACATTATAGTATCGGAAAACTATACCATCGGAAAAGGAAAACTACTTACTAGTTTAACCTTCATTCCTTCTTTAGATGATTTTCTGGCAGCTTCAATAATTTCAAGCACGTGTAAAGAATGAAGAACATTAATGCGCGGCTCAATATTTTTAGATAATGCGCCAGCTATGCGCGTGGCACCTTCCTGCCATTGATATCCCTTATCATCTGTTTGAACTACCTGAGGTGCTTCAGTCCAAGAATTATCTAAGACTACACTTTTTGGTTCCCAATCATATCCTATTAAGCGCATATTGCCCTTGTCTCCAAAAATTTGAATACTATGTAAGGTTTGGTTTTTGGCTTCATGACCAAATGGATCGAAATAATTAAATCCACACATGATATGGCTTATCACTCCATTATCATGTTCTAATAATATATGTGCATTGTCTTCTTCCTTCACTTTAACAATTCCTTTCTCATCAATCTCTCTTTCTTTATTTACAATACTGGTCATGGCCATTACCGATTTTGCGGGGCCTAATAATCCAGTAAGGGTAGCCATATTATACACTCCTAAATCGGGCATGCTGCCACCCAATGGTTCATAAAAAAAAGAAGACCAAGTAGGACCTGTATGCCCATACTGTCCATGTGCACTGGCTAATTTTCCAAGCTTTCCTTCCTGAATAGTTTTACTCATAAATTCAAACTGTGGGCTAGTCGCTACTGCAGGTGCTCCCCAAATTCTTACTCCTTTTAATTTTGCATAGTCTACTAATGCCTTTCCTTCTGCATAGGTATTCGCCAAAGGTTTTTCACTCCAAACATGCTTACCTGCCCCAAGCGCAATTTTATTTAAGGCTCCATGCATTTGCATATCAGTTAATGTTAACATTAAATCAAAAGCATTGCCTTTTAATAAGGCGTCGATATGATTATAAGTGCTAGCACCAACATTGTATTTTTTATTTTGCGCCTCTGCCCTATCTTGTTTAATATCACAAAGACTTACTATTTTAACCAAGGGAGAACTTTGTAAATGAACAATATATCTATTACTTACACTTCCACATCCAATAATGGCTACTTTAATTATTTTTTCTTCTGCAGCTGCAAATAATTCTAAATTACTTAATAATAAAGCAGCAGAAGCCAGTGATGTTTTTTGTAAAAAAGCGGCCCTTGTTAATGCATCATTCATACTTGAAAATTTAATAACTCAATTTAAATAATTCTTTTGGAATTACTTTTGTTTTCTAATTGACCATTTGAATTTACACCTTCAATTAAAACCACCCCTGGTTTTTTCCCTTTTTCAAAACTTCCCAGACCTTTTTCCATTTGTAAGGCGAGCGCGCCATTAATAGTCGCCCAGCCCAGCATTTCGGATAGTGGAATAGAGGGGTTATATTTTTGAATGGTTTTTAATTCATCTAAAATATTTAAAGACCAATTGCTTGCATAACTATCAGTACCTATGACTATCTCAGCCCCATTTGAACGAAGTAGTTCAATGGGTGGCATAGTTTCTTCGATATACTGGTTGGCATTGGGACATAAACACCAAAAGCTATTGGGCATTTCTTTTTGAACAGCTTTAATATCTGAAGCACTTGTAAAACTATTATGCACTAAAATACTGCTAGCTGCTTTTTTAAAATAAGGAAGTACCGATTGCAAACTACTAAGTCCTGTGGCTTCAAAAAAATCTAGTGATACCTTGGTTCTTTCATACATACCTAAAAAACTTCCCGTCTTTTTTTCAAAGAATTCATTTTCATCCATCGTTTCTTGATTATGCATACTAATAGTATGCGT
>Ga0209401_1001109_pt1 | contig 17981 bp, 21 predicted proteins | sample M_140807_MF_Meta_FD_187318 | JGI IMG/M metagenome (GOLD analysis project Ga0209401, IMG submission 187318) | Freshwater microbial communities from Lake Montjoie, Canada to study carbon cycling - M_140807_MF_MetaG (SPAdes) (version 2) | ecosystem: Environmental > Aquatic > Freshwater > Lake...
TTTGATACACCAGAAGAACTTGCCAAGAGTAAATCCAAGTTTGACCTCTATTGCCAATACATTGACATAAAACAGGAATATCGAGTACTCTTTTGCCGAGACAAAATTGTTCTTATTAATGAGCGGATTCCAACTATCGAAGATGATTTGTCAGTTCGTACCAAGGAAGCCGAGGAAAAAATCAGCTTTACCTATGTTTATCAAGACTTAAACCGGGTAGATCCTCTTTTTATCCGCGAAGTAATGAAAATCTTCTATGAGATAAAACTAAAGATTAGCCTGGATTTGTGGGCTCTTGATCTTGTAGTGGATAAAAGTGGTAAAATGTGGGTAATGGAAACTTCGTCTTCAACTGGACTAGGCAGCACCAAAATGACAGAAGTCTATAAAGCAGTTTACGAAGACTTTTACGGAACACGGTTACCAGATGATTTCCTTGAAGACATTTACTTGAAATATGTGATTCCTGGACACCAAAATTATTGGCCAAAATATCGAAAAGAGATTGAGTCTTCGCCGTGGGCTATGGACTACAGCATAATTACCAATCCAAAAGCCAAAAACGGATATCGGTACTTCTACAACTTAGACAAATAAAAAAGGAGCCCGGAGGCTCCCTGAATCCTTTAGAAGGACATCAATGTATTTTTTCTGCTTTTGAGTTCTTTAAGCTTTTCTTTAGACCATTGAGTACATCTAAACATCGAGGCCACTGGGATTCTACATGCCCTCTACGTTGTTTTTTACTTATTCTAATCTGGAAAAATAACTGAATGCTTTTTGGATGAAGCCTGGTAGCTGCGTTCTTTGAAGCAGATAAAAGATTGCAGATACACTCCTTCACTCCGCCAGCAAACAGCGGTTTCCTACATTCTATATATCATCTGAGATAAATAAAGAAAGAAAACTATGATTAAAATATCACTTTACATAGAAAAGAAAGACTTTGATCCCTTTTTTATTTGGATCAATCGACTAAATCAAGGAATTCTTGAATCACCAACAGTTGCATATTCAACAAAGCCAGACGGTTTTAATTTGCCTCTTGAGCTGCAATTAGAACCGGATGCATATAATCTTTTGAGAGATGCAGAGTCTGATTTGCAATATATGAAAGACACTTACGGGGATATGGAAATAAGTTTTGAACATCAATCAGGTCTTCGAGACATTAATACAATTAAAAACATATTGAGAAATGCAAGGCTGTATGATATGGAGGATAGAGTGGTTTACACCGCTTTGCAAGCAATGGTAGAAGTTCCAGGAATCTTACCAGTAGAAGCCATGATTATTTCTGAAAGAGAGTGGTTGCAAGGCACAGATTCCGATGAGTTCGGAGATATATAGCATGTATTAAAATAATTGACTGGTACGGCCGCCGCTGGAACGCAAAGAGCTTACGTTTCTGCAAGCCACAATGGCTAAAATATAACTACATAAATGGCAACCTTAAAAGCTACAATAAAGATTGAGACAACAACTCTCTTTCCTAACCCAATAAACTTTACAGTTCCAGTAGTGGAAACGGTTGCTCTTGATGCAGGATTTTCTACGGTAAACATTCCGGTTGCCATTACAGAACTTATTTACTCTCCAGCAGTTGTAGGCTCTTCTGATGTAACCTACATTTTTTTACAGGCAAACAGCAACAACACAGACTTTATTTCCGTCGAGCTAACTGATTCTGCAGGAACGCCAATTACTGCAATTAAACTACTGGCTGGTGATTTTGCATGGTTTCCAATGTTGGTTGATGGCCTTGGTTGTGAAATTAACGTATCGCATACAAATGTTACCGACGAACAAACTCTATATTACATTTTTGCAGAACGCGGATAAAATAAACCAATAGGAATGCCAACACTTAAAACCGTCATCAATCTCAACTCGGGAAATCTTTTCCCTACGCCGGTCAACTTTACGGAAACCGTGACTGAAACCATCAATGGCAATCACAGTTCTTTTCAAACAAATGTAATTGCCCAGGCATCTTCATCCATTGTATTTTCTTCAGCATCTGCTTCTGGTACTACCGGAATTCTCTACTTTTACTTTAAGGCTGCCTCTACCAATACGGACAATGTTAGAGTGGAGATTACGCGAAACTCTGGAAAAGGTGGAGTTTTAGGATTTGATTCCGGCACACTGGTGCAAATACCTGGAGCTTACACAGCAGACACCATATTTACGGTTTCCTCCGCCAACGTTTCAGGCGGTACTGGAAATGGTCTAGGTGTGATTGCGGTGGTGGATAACGCTGGAGACGTTACCGCGGTTCTGGTAGATCCGGCAAACGTTGGTACAGGTTACACTTCTGGTGATACCATTACAATCTTGGGAACTGCTCTTGGCGGCGCCACTCCTACCGACGATGTCGATATTGATATTGACCAATTGATTATACAACCAACAGCCTTTTTAAGAATTTCTCCAGGAGATGTTGCCTATTTACCAGTTGATGCCACCGACCCTCTTGGAATTCAAATCAGAGCTTTTAATAACAGCGTTTCAAGCCCTGTAACACTACAGTATTTTTACGGAGAACGCGGATAAACTAGCCATTTTCCACGATATTGAAGGGGCTTTCGGGCTCCTTTTTTATTAACATTTTCTAAAACTTTTTATTCTTTGTGAATAAAGATACTGTAACAACATTACAAATCGTTCTTTAACATATTTTTCTCGAAGCGGTCCAGAGAGTTACTTCAACAATTACAACTAAGGATAAGTTCGCAAGTACTGCCATAGAAAGCGACATGCCATAACCTGGTTAGGGCGTAAACAGTGGCCGATTACCTCCCGAAGGAGGGACCACTTTTTGGAGATTTCTCGAGAAAACACATTAAGATCCGAAGCGGAGAAGAGGGTTGCTTCAATAATACTAGAAACCAACCACCTTCCTCTATTATTCTCGGGTTTGCAAAAAATCTGTTTCTTGGTTTAACCAAGAGGCGAGTGCGTAAACCCAGCTTCTCAAGAGCTGGGTTTTTTTGTTAATAACTTTATGAAAAAAAGTACCAAAACATTTTTTAATGTCGTTTTTTATTGTTATATTTGTACTATAAATAATTAATCAATATGGAAAACAGCAAAACCGTAACTTTCTTTAATCGCCATCAATCAATGGAACCGGAAACCCGGTCTTTTATTCTAAAGACCATCAGCAAACTGCATGACTGCGATGATACCTCAATCCGCTCGGTAAACGCTATGGCAAACTGGCTATACGGCACATTTGATGGCTATGATTATTCCAGTGTTGCCACCTACTCCAAAGCACTAGCAGAAATAACGCACTACGACCCGGATTTAGGTGCTGAGATTTCGGAAATCTTTGGCATCATTGAAAAGTATCCAAGAACTCCTACACCTAACAATAATCACTTTTAATCTACAACTATGAAATTCACTGACTTAAAATTTGAACCGTCTACAAACGGAGGATTTGGTTCGCATACCGAAATTAACGGACACATTCTTTCCGTTCAATGTGGTCGTAGAAATTATTGCAATCCTCGAGAAGATTTATCTTCGCCGGAAGATTATGATACATTTGAAATTGCTGTCTGGGAAGCCACCGGTGACCGAGAGTGGTGCACTCAAAGATTTGCCTCCGCATATGATGATGTATTGGGTTGGGTGCCTCGAGAAGAAATTGAAGACGTAATTGCTAAAATAGAAAACTACAAACATGAAAAGTAAATTCAAAATACGTGACAACAGAACCATTGCTGAAAAGGCTCAAGACTGGGGAAAAAGTATGCTTTTTTGGAGAGGCCGCAAAAAAGGCATAATTTTTACGAGAAACATCGAGTGGAATGATATCCGGGAAATCTTCTTTCCCAGAAACGAAAATGAAAAGTACTCATACTTAGGAAACTTTTACGTCTCCCAGTACAATCAAAAGGGTGAGGAAAGCATATACTATGAGCCAATCATGTCATTGGTTCGTGCAATGGACAAAGAGGCAAAACCTAAATGGTGCCCACGGTGGTTTTTACGGTTCTTGAACGTTTTTGGTGATGATAAGTCAATTGTTAGAGTTCGCAATCGAAAATTGGCTAACTTACGCGACAAGATAACCCGAGGTATTCGCTTTAATGATTGGAAAACCAAATGGGAATGGTATGATTTGCGCATTAGCATATATGCAAGCCAAGAATTAAATGACATGGCTGACTTAATTGAAAGGGACTTTTACTTTAGAGGTAAAGAAGAGGATGAACAAAAATACCCTGCATTATTTGAATAATTATGGCAAATTTAAGAAGAATAAGTGATGGTGCCGGAGATTCTGGCGGTAGAAGCGAGGCGATTGCTTGGAATAAGGACCGTTCTTTCAAAGAAGTAGTTGGCCGTCGACCTGTGGTTGGTTGCTCAATGTTGGTAGGTTCATTTACTGCAAGAAGTTATGCAAGCCAAGATTATTGGTTAACTACAACTGTAAAGGAAATCCTGGAAGAGTTGTCTAACGATGACTGTGACTACGTAAAGTTTAGCACAGGTAACTCGGTGTATGAATGGTGGGAAGGGGTGTATCCAGAGGAAAAAAATAAACTAGAAAAATGACAGAGAGAGAATTACAACTATTAGGATTTGAGAAAAACATCGACCCAGGAGTTTTATGTGAAGACGATTTAGGGAGTACTTGGACAGAAGATGAATATCACTATTATGTGTACACCATCACACCTGGACTGGAGTTTATCTCTAATTCTTCCGATGAGGCAATTGACGACAACTGGTATGTGGAAATCTTTGAAACACAAGACCCTATTAGGTTTTGGAATTTTGGTGAAGTACAAGGACTAATTAACATTTTTGAAAAAGCAAAAAGGATAAGCAATGAGCAAGCTAAGTAAATATGCAACTCAAGAGGTTGCTGAAACCAGACAGTACATGGAGACAGCTGTAGAAAATTTTATGGGTGGTACATCGTATACTCTTAACCCTATAGACACACTACGAATAGTAGCCGCTTCTTCCATTTTTGGTGAGCCGCAGTATTACCGTAGCGGAATGCCTCAAATAGGCGAGTATGATGTGTTGGGATTGTTTGGCGACGGCAAATCAGCAACCGAAGTTTTAACACAGTGTATTGATGAAGCACTTAGCTACGACTTTGGAGCAACACTTAAATTAGCAGTGGAACTGCGCGAAACCTATAACATGCGTCTCAACCCTGCAGTTATTTATGTTCGTGCCACTCTACACGAAGGAAGAATAGGTTACAACGAAATACATCCTGGTGTGATGAAGGTGGTAGGGAAAACTATTGCCAGCCGCCCTGACGATTTAACCAATCAGTTTGAGTACTATATGTTTGTAAAAGGATCCAAGAAAGGACTTCCGTCAATTCTCAAGAGGACTTGGGCTGAGCGGCTGGAGGCTTATTCTCGCTATCAATTAAACAAATACAAAAATCGTTCGCTAATTGACCTGGTTCGTCTGTCTCACGCAAACAGCACCGACATCGATGAACTAATGCAAACAGGAACATTGAAAGTTACTGAAACTGAAATGACTTGGGAGCAGTTAAAATCTACAGGTAAGACCTGGGACGAAATAATTGACCAAATCCGCGTACCACACATGGCACTTCTGAGAAACCTTCGTGGTATTTTTGAAGAAATTACTGAACGTGGTGGTAAAACGGAAGGCAGATCTAGAGTAATCAAAATTCTTGAAGATTTGAAAGCCGGCGTACCTGGTGGCAAACAGTTTCCTTTTCGCTATTGGTCTGCATATAAAGCTATCAAGAACGTAGAAATAGATAACAAACAATTAGTTCTTGATGCTCTTGAGGAATGCATGGACATTGCAGTCTCAAATATGCCTAAGTTAAATGGAAAGGTGGCTTGCCTTTCGGATAACTCGGGTTCGGCTTGGGGCGCATTTAACAGCGAGTACGGAACTATGACTATCGCAGAAATTGCTAATCTGTCCTCTATCATTACCGCCAAGCAATCCGATGAAGGGTACGTAGGTGTATTTGGTGACCGCCTTTCAATTAAGCCTGTTTCCCAGCGAAACGGTTTACTAACTCAATTGGCGGAAACATCCGAAAGAGGGCAAAACCAAGGAGGTAATACAGAGAACGGTATTTGGTTGTTTTGGGAAGATGCCATCAAAAACAAGACACACTGGGACACTGTCTTTATTTATAGTGATCAACAGGCTGGTCACGGAAGACTTTATGGAACAGACAGCAATGATTACAAAGATTTCTGTCACAAAGACGGTAGACACATTGATGTCTTGGCATTGGTCAATAAATACCGACGTGAAGTCAATCCTAGAGTAAATGTCTTTACAGTACAGGTTGCTGGGTATAACAATAGCGTCTTACCGGAAACCCTTTATCGTGGTGCTATTCTTGCTGGCTGGACCGGGCGTGAAACCCAGTATGCCAAAGCTATCATTGAAACATGGGACGGTATTGAAAACTCATAAAAAACTTTTTTCACAAAGAGTATATAAACATCAAATATCTTAATTATGGCATCTTATTCATTAAATGACGTTAACATTGCGCCTCCGCAAAATCTGAACAAAATTCAGAAAAACAAAATTAAGCAGCTCATATCTGCTAATGTTAATAACCCTACCAATGCACTGGCTCTTGTTAAGGAGTACACAAAACGAATCAACAAAATTAAAATTCTTGCTGTCAAATTTGACAACGATGATTCGCCAGAAGGCATTGAAATAATTACTTCTAACATCTCGTATCTTTTTGAATTCTATAAATTTCGCAGTAAAGATGGGATTTAACAAAAAAATACTTCCACCTCTGGATGAATTCAAAGAGAGATTGCGTGAAAACCCAAGTCTTTTAGAACAGCTTTCCAACGCAGACGCTATTTTAGGCCCTATTGAAACTATAACATATCTAAAACAGTTATGGAATAATACACCAGAATCAATAGAGAAGGCCAAAGTAATAAACGAGAATTCATCACTTTTTGAATTTTAGGTTACATATATACATCAAACAAAAAGTTCACTAGAAGTCACCAGATTATCCTCTTTAGAGAACTTTTTATACATCTTGGAATATAAGCTACGTAATGGAAAAATCAACATTTGTAATCGACGTCGATGGCACAATTTGCGTTGCCGAAAAGTTCGACAACTCTAGCGCATTTGATTATGCAAATGCAAGACCGCTAATTCCGGTAATAGAGAGAATCCGTGTTCTCTACTCACAAGGACACACAATCATTTTACATTCCTCTCGTGGAATGAAAACTTACAATGGAAACCTGGAATTAATTGAACTACACGTTCGCCCGGTAATGGAAGCCTGGATGGCAGCCCATGAAGTTCCATACGACCACATTGTTTTGGGTAAACCATGGGGGCCTAATGTTTATTATGTTGATGACCGAAGCATCTCTCCTTTTGAATTTACTTACCAGCGCGGTTATGAAAACATAATTAATATCAATACACTTACCCTATGAAAAGAAGCATAATTATTCCTGCAGCAGGTCTTGCCACCCGGATGAAACCGCTATCACGTGGCATTAGTAAAGCAATGCTACCGGTAAACGGAAGGCCTCTTATTTCTTACATTATTGAAAAGGCATTTGAATCAAATGATGTTGAGGAAATAGTTATCATAGAAAATGAAATTGGTGATATTGCAGAATTTGTAGCCAGAGTTTATCCAGACAGAGACATTAAATGCGTTCTTCAAGGAGAAAAACTTGGGCCACTTCATGCTATCAGTGTTGGCTATAATGCAGTTGAACACAGAGATACCGCAATCACAATTTGGCTTGGCGATACAATTTGCCTGGAAGACTTTAACTATCGAAAAGACTTTTTGGCAGTTCATAAAGTCTCTGATCCACACAGATGGTGCCTGGTGGACTCTAATGGAAACCTCTATGACAAGCCAGAAAAAGAAATTCCGACTGACCTTGCCCTAATTGGGGTCTATAACTTTACCAATCGTAAAGCATTTAATAAGTCTCTTGAGAATGGTATGAAAAAACCAACTCATAAAGGGGAATATCAAATTGCGGCACTTCTTGAAACCTATATGAAAACCGAAGGACCAATGCAGTTGGATGAAACAACTGAATGGTACGACTGTGGTGAACTCAATACTTATTATGAGTCTAAAGCACGGCTACTTAAGAGAACTGCTCGGTCTTTTAATAAGATTGAGGTAGATACTTTTTACGGAACCGTAACTAAAACATCAGAAGACCCCGAAAAGCAAAATAAAATTCAAGCCGAAAAGGATTGGTTTGAAAGCCTTGACGAAAAACAATCGCTCTTTTGCCCAAGAATTTTGGAAAGCGATTACGGTTCTTTAAGAATGACTCTTGAACCAGGTACTGCTCTTAATGAAGTTCTTGTTTATGATAACCTAAGAACTGATATTTGGCATGATATTATTCGCAAGATTCTAAAAGTGCATCACGATGTGTTTTATTCCCATATGCATACACAGGAAGAATATGAGGATTCTAAATTATGCTTTGACGCATACTACATTAAAACATACAAACGTCTTAAAAGTATTTGGGAAGTAATTGGCCATCATGACACCCATCTTGAAAAGTTTCTTCTTGATACCTCATTAGAGTTGGTTAAAACTCCCAAGTGGTCATCCTGCATTCATGGAGATTCACACTTAGGAAATATCATATATGATCCTCATAGTGGTAATATCAAGTTTGTTGATCCACGAGGCGAGTTTGCTGGTATCCATTGGAACCAAGGCGATATTCGCTACGACATGGCTAAACTCTTACAAGATTTCTATTGCGGTTATGCAATGATTATGGCTAATCGCTATGTGGTTAAAGATAGCCACTCTAAAATTGAAATTGATTGGGTGCCTGGTACTCAAGACCTATCAAAGTTTTTAGAGTCTGAATTGCACAATCTTGGATATGATGTTGACTTGCTAAAAAGACTAGCAATCATGCTTCTTATTACTGCAATACCTTTTCACGCAGATGATAAAGTTCGTCAAATGGCATTGTATGTTCGAGGAAAAGCTCTCATCAATGAAATACAAAAAAACAACACCAATAAATAACTAAACACAATTATGGACTTTACACAAAAAAGAATAGCCGTCATTATGGGGCAAGGTATTGAAGGCTGTGGCGTTACACGCGTTGCAACTGAAATGCAGCTCTGGGCGCGCAAAAATAATGTACATTTAGAAGTATTTTCTTATGATTGCAAATTTTATTCTCGTAGAGCTTCGCATGGATTAGACTTTCGTGTAATGACACCAGAAAACATTGCAAGTATTCGAACAGAACTGGACAGCTGGGATTTAGTAATCTTTCACAGCTATCCGCATAACAAATTTGAACACAAGGATGCCAAGATTTTTTATCATGAATTCTTAAAACCGCTAAAGGCTCTAAAGGCTGGGTTTATTCATGAAATTAACAAAACTAACATTGACAAAATTACATATCTGGTTCCACTTATTAATGAAATGGATGTACTATTTCATTTTGGAACAGACACCTGGTTTGCAACTCAGGTAAAGAAAATGTTTCCGTCTAAAGCAAATCGTATGTTGCGCTTTCGTATGTGGGTAGATATGGATGAACTCTATTCGATTCGTCAAATGTATTCGTATGAAGATAAACAAAAAATGCTTACATACATTGGAAGATGGTCCACCTTAAAAAATATCGACCGTAGTATTGAAATTGCAAAAGAACTTAACAGCAGAAATCAAGGCTGGGCTTGTGAAATGCACGGTATTGAGGCTTCTATGGGTTCTAAATGCCAAATCATTGACAACCCAGCAGTTACCTACATCAAAATAAACAAAAATTCCGCACCTCATATTCGCATCGGAGGAATACGAAATGAACAAATTACTCTTGAGGAGGCTTCTCAAGCGCCTATTCGAATCTTCCCGGAATATGAACGCCGATGGGGTCTAGAATTTGTTTCTAAAAACCTATTTGGCTCAGCCTTCTATTCTCTTCCAAAAAATCCAGAAGATTATGGAAACCGCATGGAGTATACGCAAATGGAAATTATTGGTGTTGGGACAGTTCCACTCTTTGATGAACACTGGGGTCGACATAATACATCCCTTGATGGCACACCTTTTTATGATATACCAGACCTGGGAATCTTTTCAAATGGACAAGACATACCACAGGTGGTAGATCAAATGTTAGAAGTTGCTAACAACAAAACAACATACAATCGTATTTGTGAAACCGGGTTTGAAGTAATTCGTGAAAACTTTGATGCTTCAGTGGTCATACCTGAAACTCTGGAAAAAATCTTTTCTCTTGGAAAAGACGGAGAAAAAATAAAAAATGATACCGAGCTCTTAACACAATTGGTAGACTCTTCTTTCGCAAAAGCGGTCAATGGTCTGGAAGCAGAAGGTAAACTTCCAGTATTAGGCATTAAAGAAATCCTTGACAAACAACTATTTTATCTTGAAGGATGGAAACAGGTATCTGCACAAATCGTTAAAACAAAAGCACTATTCTAATGGCACTCTTCGACGCACCCGAAAAACAACTAAAGTTGGTACGTTCTTTGAACATCCAACCACTAGATCCACAAAAGGAAACCATGATACTGGTTTATTCCAAGCTCACATTTTCCAAAGAACAGGACCACATTATTGGTTGGTACCGCCAAATGATTAAAGATGTACTTGCACCCAAATTTAACCTGGTATGGGTTGGTGTGGACAATGATCCACAACGTATTGTGGACATGGGATATAGCAATGTATATTATGTACACAACGCAGATTTTGAGGCTATTAAAGCTAAAAAATTCAAACGTGCAAAGGAAATGGAAGAGGACTCAGAAATTGCTTCATGGGAGTATAACCGGGATGTTATGTTAGACTACTTTCATAATGACCTTCCACATGTTAGTCCGGAATACGTTATGTGGTTAGATGAACGCTGGGCATTTCTTCCACTAAAAGATTACTGGGGTCGTAAACACGCGCCTGAAACTATTGCCGAAAGCGACATTGTAAATGGCGGAAATGAATTTCACGATTATGTAAAAAATGACCAGGAAGCTATTGAGTACATCCACAAGGTCTGTGGTGAGGTTAATGCTAAATATGACTATCACGTAGGAATACTTACATTTACCTATTGGATGAAAAATGTTCTCTATAATTTAGGAAAGTGGTATATCGACAATGGTGTAAAAGCCGGAAACTTCAAAAAGTCTTATTACTTTGTAATTGACCCAGGAAGTTATTATAGAGTATTTGATGGTATTTCACCGTCTCACAGCAATTTTGCAATGGCCGAAGACTTTCGTGGAACTCGGGACTTTGAATTTTTTCCGGTTCAAGAAATGCAGCATTTTCTCTATGAAAAGCCTTGGGAAGTGGATAAAACCAAAAAGCGGAAGTTTTGCTTTTACGGTACAATTTTTCTCAGCAAAAAGACACGAAAAAATTTATGGGACACCTATCTTAGACATCTAAATGGCGACGAAATTGACATTTATGTTCCACCTAAAATGGACGGTCACATTTCCGAAAGAAGAAAAGAAGGTATGAGCGTTTCGCGTTTACAGGAACGTACGCGGGAAGACGCCGACATTGCAGAACTTGCAGATTCTGTTTTTAATCATCCCCGGTACCAGGGTTACCTGGACACACAAGAACTCAATTCAGTACTTGCTCAATATGAATACGCACTCATCGCTAAAAACATTGCTCGATACGATAGTATCAATTTCCGTCCGGCTCTTTACGTTGCTCTGGATGTGTTTCCACTTCTTGATTTTCGCTATGATCCTGATTTTAAGGGTATACCGCAAGAGATACAGGAAAAGATTACGGTGCACAGCCACGAAGAAATCAAAGAAAGAATTGCATACTACGACGCGCACCCAAAAGAAAAGGCTGAAGTAATGGATGCCTTAAGAAATCACTATGGATTTAATAACTTTACACAAGAATGGAAACAAATAATAACAAAATCGATGGGTCTGACGGAATCCGTTTTGGAGCCATCGTTCCACTCATAGGTGGATTTGCCATTGGTAACGCAATGGCGGTTGGACATAAGCCAGAGGTCCTCTATAGTTATACCCCATTCGCTGCCAATGAAAAACACATAAAGGCCTATTGGCCAGATGTTCCTTACATTAACCTAGATGAAGTTGAAAACCCTCCGGTTGACAGACTTGACTTTGTGAGTACTACATGCCCGTGTGCTGGACTCTCAATGCTTAATTACTCAAAAGGAAAATCAAACAGTAGCCGTGGTGCTGATGCTGCGCAAAATGAGTGGATGTATAAGTCAGCAAAATTTGTTCTTGAAAACATTAAACCTCGGGTATTTTTTGGTGAAAATGCGCCTGCACTCTATGGCGATGGTGGCGATGGTGTAGTTAAAAAACTTTTTGAAATTGCACAAGAATACGGCTACAGCATGAGTCTTGTAAAAACAACAACCAAAAAGCACGGAATACCTCAAAATAGAGTAAGAACTTTTTACTTCTTTTGGGATAGCGAACACGCGCCAATACTTAATTTCTACGATCGTGAAAGGAAAAATCTAGCAGACTACCTATCAGAGGTGCCGGTATCTGCCTCTCTGCAAGAGTCATTTAATACCTGGAAGTTGGAAGACTTGCCACTTATACGTTTTCTTGAAGAAGTAAAAGGCTTTACATGGAAAGAAATTATGGAAGAAGGCGCGGGTACTCTAAATATGCTAATTGTAAAACGTGGATGGTTGGATGAAAGCATTGAATATACCGATAAAATTATGCCTGATAGTACCGACGCAAAAACTATGCATCACATAAAAAATAAGTTTTTGCAAGGAAAAGGCTTTTGGGACGGATCTCCGCGGCTTGGTGTAGACCATTTCAATGCAGTTATTTCTAAAAATATGCATTGTGGCGCCCACCCGGCAGAGAAGCGGTTTATTACAATACGCGAATATATGCACCTTATGGGGTTGCCTCATGATTTTGAATTACTTGATCCCAAAAACAGTGTTAATCACATAGCGCAAAATGTACCAACATCCACCGCTCGTGACTGGACACTTGAAGTACTTAAATACATTAAAGGTGAATTACCATCATCTGGTCAAAAATTCTATAAACAAAATAATTTAACCACCTCTTTGCAAACAGAAAAGGATTGTGTTACATCAACCTGTTTATTTTAGAATGACGGCAATACACGAGGTTCAGCAAATTTTAACAGTTAACACGCCTTTTGGGTTAGGGCAGGTTCTCTTTATAGTAGATTATGGAATGCATCAAAATAGTATTTGGATTTGCGCCTCTTTTGAAGACGGAAAAATTAGGCATTTTGATACAAGCCAAATAAGTATATCAATTAATCACACGCTTAACTTCAATATGAAAAACCAATAGGATTGAAAATGAAAAAGGACAATACAAATAAAAAAGTGAAATGGGCAGCTTGTGTGCCACTAATTGGTGGCATGGTACTTGGAGCCAAAAAGGCTACTGGACAGGATCCACAATACATACTCTCATATGATGCCTTTTCAAGCAATGACAGTCATTGTCGCCTAAATTTCCCAGAAACACCGTTTGGCCTTATCAATGAGGGCGGTATTTCATGGGAGCGTCCTCTTAATGGCGAAATTAAAGATGTTGATGTGGTGGTTAGTCTTTGTCCGTGTGCTGGCCTCTCTGCCTTAAATTCTTCTACCAAAAAGGACAGTGCAAATGCAAGAGGTTCAGACGCAATTCAAAACGAATGGATGTATAAAAGCTCAGAATACATTCTTGAGCATGTAGGTCCAAAGGTATTATGGGGCGAAAACGCGCCAGGCCTATACACTGCACTTGGTAAAGGTGTAGCGGATAAACTCTATGCTATCGCAAAGAAATGGGGCTACTCATTCAGCATTCTTAAAACATCAACATCGCTACACGGGATTCCACAAAAACGCACAAGATCTTTTTACTTCTTTTGGAAAGGAAAAACTGCTCCTATACTTGAGTGGATTCAAAAACCGTCTGCTGACTTTAGAGACTACATCAAAACTGTGCCAACTGGCAAATACACTGATAAGTTTTTTATGGCCGATGATTTAACCGAAGATCCACTCTACATTTGGCTTACACAGGTTGAAAAGAAAACCCCTTACGAGGCAGCACTCGAAGGTAGCCGTTCGCTGCTTATTTATGCTTTCAGAGAGCCTGGTAGAATTGACAGCCTAATGGAATTTTTATCAACCCGGGAAGACAAAAAAGGCATAAAATACCATGAACTCTTTACCCGAGCCATTGGAAAACGTGTATGGGATGCAACTCCACATATTAGCGCTGTTGACATACCAGCCGTAGTAGGAAGAACCCTGCAACTCTCAGTACATCCAACCGAGGAGCGATGGCTAAATGTGCAAGAGATTCTGTGGCTTATGGGTATTGATGAAAACTTTGAGTTGGCTAACAATGCGTATCAACAAATATCACAAAACGTACCCGTACCAACTGCAAGCGATTGGATGGAACAGGTAGTTAAGTGGTTAGACGGAGGCCTAGCCGATAGTGGAGTAGACTTCCTAAAACAGGACAACATTTCACAACGGATAGATACATTAATAAAACAAACTTCTAAAGCAATTTTTTAATGCAACTCTTTTCTGAAAACAATTCGGTGCCAGAGTGGAAAAACGCATACTTTATCTACTTTTACACCGAAAAAAGCAAACGTGCAGCAGAATGGGACTTGATGCGATATTTAGCAGTAAAGTCATTTAACAAGCACAACCCAGATTATCGCATCTTCTTTTATACAAATGTTGCACCGTCTGGAAAATACTGGGATCGCGTATCATCCTATGTACAGGTTTGTATGATTGATCCACCTGAAAGCATTTTTGGCAATCCGCTATGCCACCCAGCTCATGCATCCGACGTTTTACGTATACAATTACTAAAGGACAATGGTGGGGTTTACTGTGATTTTGATACTATTACCGTAAAGCCTTTTGATGACTTATTAGCAGCGCGAAAATTCGTTATTGGAAAGCTTGGCTCTCGTGATTGGAAATACGGTAACGGTGTGCTTATTAGTCCGCCTGCATCGCCTTATCTAGAAGAGTGGCATTCTGAATACTCTTGGTTTAGAAGCAAAGGAAAGGATTCCTATTGGGATGAACATAGTGTTAAAATGCACAGCAATTTAATTGCAAGAGAGTCCTTAAAAGACCATGTAAAAATTGTGCCTTGGGAGGCCTTTTATCCGTATCGTTACACCGAGACAAAAAAACTCTACAATCAATTTATGCCAGAACTTATTACGCCTGGCACGTATAGCGTACATCTATACGACACAAGCATCAATCATAAAAAAATACAGTCGTGGACAGAGGAGTTAATACTGGAGAGACCAGATACATGTTCCTTTACCGCGATTGCTGCAAAATACATATGACACAAATAAAAGTACTCAGTTGGAACATTCAACATGGTCTTACCGAGAACGGGGTTGACATTAACAAGTTTATTGAAAAGGCTATTGAATGGGATGTTGACATCATCTTTATTCAAGAAATGGACAGGTGGGTAAAACGCAGCGGTTGGGTTGATCAATTTCAGGCGTTCCGCACTGCTCTTGGTTTGGAGTGGGATAGCGTTTGGGGAACACGTCTCAGTATGGGTCAGCGCGGCGTATACGGAATTGCTACCTTTAGTAAATTTCCCATTTATGAAAGTACAAACCATGTTCTTGCGGATCGACATCGCGAAAAAACTATTTTGCAAGAGAGCATTTTGAAAATTGGAAAAGACTTAATTTCCATTGCAAACGTTCATATGCCGTATGATGGTCATCACGGTCATGGCCACACTGAAACCAGCTGGAAAAGGCTGTTTGATATGGAATACCAACCAAACCTTATACTAGGAGGGGACTTTAATGCAACCCCTAATTCTGCCGAAATTCATGCAGCAATGAATGAGTGCATTGACATTGGCAAGGACAGTACTAGTGATGCAGGGCGTATTGATTATCTCGTATCCCGTGGTATGTATCTTCCAATCAAACACGAGACTGTGAATTTTTGGCTATCAGACCACTTACCGATTATTACCACTTTTGCTAAAACTATTTAATACACCAGTATATAAGCTATAACAATTCAAATTATGAAATTAATCATTTTCGAAGCCCAAGATCGATGCGGCAAGGACTCTCACATCCAAGAGCTCATCAAAGGCTTAAAAAACTATACTGTCCGTCATTGGTCATTTCCAGAAGGAAATACACCAGAGGAAATGACAACCTGGCAAAAAAGATCATTCAACGAGGAGTTTTCACACTACTCATCTCTACGCCATCAGTTTTCCAATGACAATCATGTGCTTGTTTGGAATCGCTCACACATAGGCGAAATGGTATACGGAACAATATACCGAAACAGCAACCCCCAATCATGGGTACCTCAGCTTGAAACACTTTATGGATTTGGACAAGATTCGCAAATCTATTTAATACACCTTGTAGCAGATGTAGATTTTCTGGTTTCTCAGGACGATGGAAACTCGTATTCTAATGAAATTGAAAAAAAATCTGAAGAGGCCGAAAAATTCAAAGAGGCAATACAACAAAGTTCAATACAAAACAAAATCACAATTAAAATTAACAATGGAAAAGACTACAGAGACTTTAACACAATCTCAAACGAAATCCGCAATTTTATCGGCATCTAATCAATTTCTTAAAGTTTTGCATAAGTGCAAAACAAGTGGTTTAGAGTCTTCGCCAAGAGGCCAGGACGTTCGCGAACTCTTTATGGAAACACTCACTATTGATCCGACATTCCCATGCGCAGATTTTGAAAACCGTCCATTTAACTGGCGGTATTTTGCGGGCGAGCTTGGTTGGTATCTTACAGGCGCTCGTGGAATTAATTACATCAATAAGTTTTCCTCTTTTTGGAAAGGGCTTACCGATGAAAACGGAAACATAAATTCAAATTACGGAAACTTACTCTTTTATTCCAATCAACTAATTTGGTCTTATCAATCACTAGTTAATGATAAAGACAGTCGGCAAGCAGTATCATTTGTAAGTCGCCCAGAATTTCAATATGAAGGCAATAAAGATTTTGTTTGCACTCTCTATCTAAACTTTTGGATTCGCGAAGATAAGTTGCATATGAAAGTTCAAATGCGCTCAAATGACATATTTTATGGCTTTACGTACGATGTACCGTTTTTTGCAGCTATTATGCAAACAATGTGGCATAATCTTAAAACTGTTTATCCTGAATTGCAACTGGGATCTTATTACCATAGCGCAGATAACATACACTATTATGAAAGGCACTTTTATATAGCCGATGAAATTCTAAAGGAAGGCGAGAAAAATCCTGAATTTTGTTATCTCAAAGAACCTCTATTTTGGATAGCCGATGACCATTTAACACTCACGCAAAACACTTTAGACTTTCAAGAAAAAATGAATCAACTCGTAGAAAACGATAACTTAACAAACGCAAGTTGCAAAGATGCGCTTCGCAGTCTCTTTATCTTACAATAAAACCAATTCACATGGAAAAACAAAAAAACCCGGTTCCGGAAGGAATCATTGCAAAAGAAATCAAAATCGCTAGAACTCGAACAGGAGTTCCGTGCTTATGGGAAAGCTCAACAAACTTTGAAGACTTACGTAGAGCTACTGTAGTTTACAATGCTGATGGCACTCATAAGACCGCTGTTTTTGTAAAAAAGGAAAGTGAAAAACAAGCACTCGTTCCAATATCAGTAGGTGATCTTGTATCAAAAGTATTCCAAGATAAAAATGGATACGCAATCTCGGTATTTATGATACACGAAATTTCGCCAATGAAAAATGAAGCTGTTATTTATCCAGTATTTCGTAGGTCTTCATTTGATAGCGAAAACACTTGGAAAGGCACTGCATATGAAAATATGGTTAGAGAAACCATTGAAAAATTGGAAAATGAAGAGCCGGTTGTTTA
>Ga0209401_1001111_pt1 | contig 17973 bp, 38 predicted proteins | sample M_140807_MF_Meta_FD_187318 | JGI IMG/M metagenome (GOLD analysis project Ga0209401, IMG submission 187318) | Freshwater microbial communities from Lake Montjoie, Canada to study carbon cycling - M_140807_MF_MetaG (SPAdes) (version 2) | ecosystem: Environmental > Aquatic > Freshwater > Lake...
AATTCAAATTCTCTCACATTAAGCAGCCTTCATCATAAAAGTAGGATATTTCACAAAACCAGAGGTATCTTTTTTCGCCTTACCTTTGGCATACAAACCAACAACAACATTTTTTGGATCTAAAAAGCGCAAATCAGAATCATCACCATTAAACACGGTACGACCCAAATAGGTTTCTGGCATCGGTTCGGTTTTCTTCAAACCAAACACAGTAGCAACATTGTAACCTTCTGCAATAGCACGATAAACATCGGCATCATTACCATCAGCAGCAGAAAATGTCAAATGGTAATTAGAAATATTTTTCACTTTACGACCAAGAATCTTGGTATAGTCATAAAATTGGACTTCAGGAAAAGCGGTAAAAATATTACTGTAGGTTTGACCATTGCGAAGCACTTCGTATTTTTCAAACGAAAGGTCGGAGGTGCCGTTCATACGGAAAACAGGAGTCAAACCTTTTTTAGCGGATTGTTTAATTCCTAATTCAATATCTTTTACCAATAAATTCATAAAGGTAATACGGTCTTCAAAAAACATTTTGGTTTTACGAATACGTGCCTTTTGAATCATATTAGTATTTTCGCCTTTTTTGAACATTCCGCCACGACCTGCGGTATTCAAACAAGCAGAGGTACAACCAGCGGTGCGTTTAGGACAGGTTTCATAACCGGATAAATTGGCAGGTGCAAGGTGCATAATATAAGTATTAAAACCTTGTTTCAAACCTTTTAGAATCTTAGGATTACCTGTAGATAATAACTTCATTTTTTAAGTGCCTTTCTCAACAACATGGAACTAGTATAACACAACCACGGTAAATGTCAAGCCTTATGTTGCATAAAAGCAACAGTAATACTTTAGTATTCATCTTCGCATATTCGCTTGGTCGATTGCCTCTTCATTAGAGAAAATAGGCACAGCATTACTTTTATGCAAAGTACCAATACCCTTCATAGCAGTACCAGTATAAACATTACCAGCAACTGGTTTTGTAGCAGAACCGCCAGGTGTTACCATACTAGGATATTTTCTAACATCACGTTCAGGTGGTATTGTTAATTTTGGTATTGATTTAGGATCGAATGATATTTTTCCCATATTTTTCCTTGAAAAATTTGTTTTCTGATTAGCAATATTATCAACCCAAGCCTGATACTCGGCCATTTCTCTTTTTGTTTTCTTTTTCTTTTTAGATTTTTGATAGGTGTAGATTATCATAATTCAATCACTTTCGCAGGAAAGAAAATATCACCATCATACTCTAATTGTGATTTTTCAAATTCGGTCATAAAGTCATCTTCGACAATATCCCAACCAATAATATTACGGCGGAAATAATTGCTATTTTCTTCAATATCACCACGAACCGACATAATGATGGCGGTTACAGTATCGGCACTAGGTGGGCGATTTGGATTTTTGAATAGAACAAAAAAGTCCTGGCCACCTTTGAATTTCCAATATTGTGGGCACTCACCAACTCCGTCCCAATCGTGGGCACCGTAGTTTTCTTGGTCTTGAGTTTCAATATGTAACTTCATAAAATCTCCGAATTAAGCAGTAGCGTTTCTTTTTTCATCCATCATTTCAGAAAGGATGAATTTTGCAACATTCAATTGTTTGCGAACCTGTTCTTTGGTATCACGACCAAAAGATTGTAATTCTTGGCAATCACTAAGAATACCCATCACTACCATTTCTGTGCCCGCCATTTTGGCGGTGAATGAATTCATATATTGTCTACGAATTTCAGATTCAGACATACCATAGCATTTTTTTTCAAACTCAGTCATTTCATTCTCCAGTGATTTTCCAGTATCCAACAAATATTCTTCAATCGACATTTTTTAACCTTTTCTCAACAACATAGGTATCATTATACACGAATTGGCCAGAATGTCAACAATTATTTGCCTAACTGTTGTGTTTCTACAACAGCAGTAATATGTTTACATTTTCCACGGAAATTGAAACCCGTACAGGTGCAGGTGTAATTGTAATCAGAAAGTTCTACAAAATATTCTTTTGTTTTACTTACAACTTTGAATACTCTAGTATTACTTTTGATGGGTGTTTTTTTGATAAATTTTTCAAGACCATAGTGATTGGTCTTTACAAAGGTGCGGTACCTTTTATCAATTTTGATTTGTGTTTTTAATACTTGAACCTCATCACCGCCGAATTTTGCATAGGCGACAATTTTAGTACCCTCAAGTAAATAGGTATGGTTTGCGTTTGACCTATCGGACCAAACTGTGGTTTCTTTAAGAATTTCTAACATACAGACATCTTAACACAATTCGGTATGCCTGTCAAGCGTGTTGTTGTTTTTTTACAACACTTATCCTTTTAGTAACTGTTGGTCACTTTCGGTTGCCATATCCTCTTCAAATTCGGCAAGTTTTAATTTATTCAATTCCACTTGAACTTTTTCTTTTTCTTCAGAAGTTTTGGACATGGTTTGTTCCAATTCTTTGATTCTTTTGTTAAGATATTCTTTATAACTCATATTTTTCCTTTTGTTCGGTTCTGAACAAACGCCATGTTGTTTTATCATGGTGTTTTTTTCTACTCTTTGGAGACTCAATATCTTGGTCTTCTTTGAACCTCTTTTTCAAAGGCCTTTTAATTTTATTTCCTGCTAACATTTTGAACGATTAACCTCCTACTCCAAAAAATTATCAGCGATACCTAATTCAATTAATTCTTCTGCGGTCAACCATACATCGGTAGGGCATAACAACTTTGATTTAATTGTTCTGGTTTCTAGTCCAGTATTTTCTTTTAATATTTCAATCATTCTTGTATTTGTAAGTTCTACTTCTTTGAACCTTGATTTAATATCATGGTGCTTACCTTCCATGCCATCAGTATATTGGTGACACATGATACTGGTATTATTTGCAATATATCTTTCTCCTTTTGTTCCAGAGGAGAAAATCATAAATGCAGCCGAACAAATAGAACCAATACCGATAGTTCTAATCGGACATTGTGAGGTTCTCATAATATCAATTAACCCAAGGCTATCGTTTAGATTTCCGCCACTTGAATTGATATACATCGTCAAAGTTTTCGGATTGTTACCACAAATGAGATTTTCATAAACAATCCATTTGATAGCATTTTCTATATTTTCTTCTTCAATTTCGCCAGTTAAAAAATGGACATGACTATTAAGTAATCCAAGACCAATTTTCTCTAATGCACTTACATCTAAATCAAAATCTTTTTTATTCGTCATCTTTATTATGCCAATCATAAGCTGTTTTTAATATAGACATTATATCATGCTTAGGATGGTAATTCAAGACTTCTGTGGCAAGATTAATATCGGCAACTAAACTGTCGGCATCTCCAGGTCTTCTTGGTGTTACGGTATAATTAACTTTCTTGCCCGTAACTTCTTCTAGTTTAGAAATTATTTGTAAAATAGAAAAACCCTGACCTGTGCCTAAATTCAAAGTGATGGATTTACCACCATTGAGTAAATATTCAGATGCCTCATTATGAGCACCTGCAATATCGGTAACATGAACATAATCCCTAACACAAGTTCCATCTGGTGTATTGTAGTCATCACCATTTATCTGAAAGTTATTTAGATTTTGTATCAACCGAGGAATCAAGTGTGTTTCAGGTTCGTGTGATTCACCAAACTCACCTTCAGGATCGGCACCAGTCAAATTAAAATAACGAGAAATAACATAATTCAAACCTGATGCTTTAATTGCGGCCTCGGCACAGAGTTTAGAATTACCATAAGGTGAATTATCAAACTTTGGATCATCTTCTTTAAGTGGTATATTTGATGCCTGATAAACGGCTGCGGTTGATGAAAACACAATATTCTTCACACCATGTTTGACCATTGCATTAATAACATTACAAGTACCGCCTGTATTTACAGAATAGAATTCAGTTGGTTCCTTAAATGAAACACCGGCTTCAATACGAGCGGCAAGGTGAAATACAACATCAAATTGTATGCGAGAAAATAAATCATCAACATCATCTATATTACGAACATCCGCATAATGCATGATATCAAGATACCGATTCATTGTGTGTCGTTTGTGTCCTAGACCAACAACTTTCCATCCAGATTTTTTAAGTGATTTAGCTAAATGCGAGCCAAGGTAGCCCGCAGCGCCTGTAATAAGTGCAGTTTTCATATTAAGTGATTATTGATATACCAGGTCCAACAGAAATGAATTGTTGTCCTGTTTGCCAAGGAAAGACTCCTTGGTATTTTTCAGAATTGATTTTGTTACCTTCAATAAAGAATTCTTCGTTTACTGAATTATCATTTCCATCAAGTCTGTAATTTGAAGTATATTCATTCGTGCAATCGTATCTATTAAAATACTTTTTTATTGCTTCAAAGAATTTTCTATCTGCGCCCCATTTGCCGTACCAATGATGCCCAACGTGAATAGCAACATCACGGCGTACGGCAAAACATGATGTATCAATGTGGTATACTTCAGGATTAAAGTATACAGGCCATCTTCCAAGACTTTCACAATTGTCCTCACATATAAATTTTCCATTTTTATCAACTACCTTTCTAAGTGAATAAACCCAATTATTACCTTCTTGTATTTTCTTAACAACTGATTCAACATGATTAGGGTCTAAAAAGTTATCTTCATCAAGGTAACAAATAACATCTGCATTAACTAGAAATGAACAGGCCGCATATACACGGTGTCCATACCAGTCTTTGCCGACATTCTCTTCCAGTTCAATCATTCTGGTCTTAGATGAACCCACAAGAATTTCTCTTGCCTTTGGTTCATATTGACAACCATCAATAAAAATATAATGGGTCAAGTCTTTATAAGTTTGTTTATCAACCGAATCAATGCATTGCGCTAAATGTTCGGATGCAATAGTGGGAGTTACAACAGCTACTTTCATGGTATATTAATATCAGGATATGCTTCTTTAATAATTCTTGGTGTAAGATATTTCACATCAAGGTCTTTTTTCGTAATCGCTTTAACTAATAGTTCAGCTTCATCTTTATGGAGAGATTCTAAGGTTGATGTTAGTAAAGATTTTTTCTTTTTCTCATCAAGAACCGCACCTTCAAGTTTTGGATGACCTAGTATGAACCGATACAATTTCGGTACTTCAATATCCAAATATGTATAATTTAATCCTGCAGGTTCAATCGCAGGACGATATGCAGGTATTTCTACCTCAAATTTGATATCGGGATTATATACCATTGCAAGAAAATTTCTAAATCTTGGATGGTCATTTTTTCGCAACACGGCAATTTTATCTGACCTTGTAGGTGCAGTATCAAACTCTGCCAAAATTTCGGAGTATAATTTAGCTTCCATTAGAATTCATCAATCACTTCAATTAAGTTTTTAAGACGGTTCGCAATCATGTAATTCATAAACTCTTGTCTAGTCTTACCTTTTGCGGTCTCATATGTATCTAGTATAGATGTTTTGAGTGTTTCAGGTATTTTTGTAAGGTCTATCAACATTTCGTTACGTTTGAAATTACGCAACATTTCATCGGTACAAAATTCTTCTGGTGACTGGTTCATCCAATTAATAATCTTTGCTTCAGTAATAGGTTTTTGTCTAACACCCTCAACAAAGGTATCATCTTTACTTAGAATGTTTGGAATTCCATCACTCTTATCACCACGAATAATTAACTGTTTTAATTGAGCCGCAGGTAAAGGTTCTTTGATGTTCTTTTTAAGAATAGGAGAATACTGTTCAACATTAGGAAACTTTTGCAATTGTGCAAAGTCTTTATCAGAGGATAGAATCATTACCTTTTGAGTAGAAGAATACTTCATTGCCAAAACAGCAATGATATCATCTGCTTCACAAGTATCAACATCAATTACTTTATATGGAGAACTGTCTTTTAATTCTTGTTTGATTTTACCCAAACAATCAAAGATAGAAGACCAATCGTGACCAGAAGAATCACGAGCCTTCTTACGACCCGCTTTGTAATGCGGAAAAATATCACGGCGCCAGTAGTGTCGATTATCGCAAGCAATAATGACCTCTGGTCCATGAGAGTCTTTGTATTTCTTCACATAGGTACGAATGGTATTCAGAATCATATGGCGAACCAATGTTTCATCAACCGATACCTTGGAAGAACCGATTTGTTCCATCAGATTAGAGATGGCAACTTGATTGTAGTCGAAAATTATCATAGTGTAGTCATTATATAACAAACACCACCTCTAGTGAGGCAATGTTGTTACTTAAAAGGCCAATTGGGCAATCCCGTAATTGGGTCGGTTGTAAATTTTCCTTCCCATGGTTTGAAATACAATTCATAAAGACCTTCTAAAATCTTCATAACATCATTTTCATCCATGACATTACTATCATCCAATCTGTCTTCAAGTGGAAGAATATCCCATGTATCTTCAACCACATCATGCCAAGCATAGATACAGACCTCTTCTGCCGGTCGATGTTGAATCATCGAACCAAAAGTGAAACTGTATACATCATGCGGAGGAAAAATAAAATCTTCAACTAAGGCATCCTTATGAATGAAGATGGCAAATGATTCCATATTCTTATTGCCACCTTCTGTATAACGATATTCACCGTTTTCATCTTCATCTTCTAGGTCACCATAACCATCAAAGATAATTTTTACTTCGGGAATACTTGAAACATCTTCACCAATATCCGACCCTTCATCAGAATCGTGATATATGGCATTTAGATGATGTTGCAATAATTCTTCATATCGAGAATAATCATAATCCATTTATATCTCCACAGTTTTTAATTCAAACTTATCGGCTCTATCTTCGTATTTAATGTAACCTCTTGGATTACAAACAACACGGGTAGAACCAAGCATGTAGTCAAAATCTTCATGTGTGTGTCCATGAGTCCACAATTTAATTTGTGGATGGTCAATAATGAATTCATCTAATGATGAACTATAAGCACCATTCATTAGTGTATCGTGTTTATAACGAGGGTGAGTAGACAAACGACTTGGTGCATGGTGTCCCACAACAACAAACTTTTGGTCAAACTTACCTTCAATCACAGTCTGAATGTAATCAACCATTTTTCGATGGTCAACAACCGCATCTTCTGGTGAGAATGTAGAAACTTCTTGTTTCTTCTTTTCACCAATTTTGATATAAAAACCGGCTTCATTCTGTGAATACTTACCACCGTTTAGACCATCTTCTGTCCAATCAGGATTCAATTCATAGATTGGAACTGTACGAGTAACCATACGGACACCATTCTTCACACATTGAAAGTCATTCATTCTACGGCTGACATGAAACATTGTCAATGAATCTTCTTTGTTCATATCAGTCCACAATGTACCACCAACAAAAGTTACATCATCAATCTTTTTAGTTTCTTTATCAAGCAAATAAACATTACTCAACATGTTAGATTCTAACAAAGATTTTAATTTGTTTCCGCTTGTAGCAAAGTCACCATGATAGTGTTCATGGTTACCCATAATAAAAATCACATGCGGAAACTGGAAAGAACAACGCTTGAAGAAATCGGTAATACGATTACTTTTTGCACCTTCCATAAAATTGTTTGAATCAGGTTTGCCAATATCAGAGGCCACGCAAATATCTCCACCGAGTATTAATACATCGGCGTTATCGGTGTTCTGTAAATTAATATCACCAAATTCTAGGTGAAGGTCAGAACAAATTGCAATTCTCATTTTACAACCTCTTTGAATTCCATATCAACATCTTTAATGAACATATTAATATAGTCCATTGCCTCTTGTGCATCTTCAATTTCACAATTATAACGCCTCTGAATATCTTCAGCAGTTATATTCAATAAATCTGAGTAAGTCCAATCAATAGTTTTATCTAAAGAAAACCACAAACTCATTACTTGTTCTTCTTTAGTTTCTGCACCATTGGCACTCCAAAAACTATACCATACCGAAAAACTCCAACGACTGTAACTCATTTCAAACTCCTTAGCAGTATTGTATCACCATTTAGCCGTCCTGTCAAGGATGATTCAACAGCACGAATACTATCCATGTAGTTCCGTAACAACACTTTACCGGCTTTCATTAACTCAGGCAATGATACCTCAGGTTTTCTTAATTTCTTATGTACCGATTTACTTTCATTAAAATTAATCAATGATGTTCCTTTTACAGATAAACCACCAGCATCTTCGGCATGATAACAACCTAACTTTCTGGTTTTCACATTGTATACCCAAAGTTGCATTGCACCGATAATCTCTGTTGCAGGTATAGATACCAATTTCAATTCATCAAACTTATCTAACACTTTTACCTTTGCAGTTAATTCCTCTGGCGATTTCACTTTGCGTTTTCTAGGTTTACGATTTTGAGCCGCAGAACCCATTACCTTTTGGCAATCTAAAATAACTTGGTCACACCATGCAACAACTTTTTTCAATTGCGGTTTGGTAAAGTTACCATATGCCTCTTTTAATTCTTTATCATCGGTATTCAAAACATTATCAAATTCAATCCTTCTTCTTTTGAACACTTCAACAATACGATTTACATGGACACTTTTAATGTTCATGGTATGCATCACACCATATGGAGACGCATCAATTTTATAATCTGAAGCAATGTAGTCATCTAACTGACCTTCCAACTCTCCAATGCATTCCTGTGACTTCTCACGGATTCTATCTTGAATTGAAACAACATTTGTAGGTTTTTCTTCAACAACTTTAACTTTTTTTATTTTTAATTTATTTTCAATTTGTTTAATTTCATTGTCAAACCAAATTTGATTCTTTACATCTAACATACCACCGTTAAATACAATTCGGCACAAATAACAAAGCGTAGTATTACAATCTTTAGCTAAAGCGCCAATATCAATTTTCAATTTCTTTTTGAAATAATCAGTAATATATTTTTCAGCATCTTTTGATGTTCTATTTTGAGAATACCAATTCAAAGCTAAAATCATTTGAGTCTTTGACAACTCAATACTAAACTTTGGCTCATGCCCCGAAAAAACTACATTAGCGTCAAGTATTCTTGCCATTTTCAATTAATTCTCCAAAAGTTAAATTCTTAGCGTATGTTATAATACGAATTCCATCATCAGTTTCAGAATGTACATTTGAAACTCGCCTAGCGTGTTCAAGTGATTCCTCGATTGTAATATAACAAAATCGATCCGAAAAGATTTCTTTTGCAACCTTACCGTCAACATAATATTCAATATCGGTATTCATACCGACCAAACTACTATACCGGCGGCTGTATGCAACTCGGTATCCGTCTTTTGTTTCTAATATGTAGATTCCACTCATGTTGTTATGTATGCCTTTTTCCATTTATTTTAGCAGTATAACATAAATATAGAGGGCTGATGGGTAATGTTCAGCCTTTGTTGTTTTCTTGCACGATAATTGCAGTTCCTTTGTATGTCACTAAAATGACAAACAAATATTCAAAGGAAGAAAATGTTCAAGGAATTGCCAAAAGTGTTTTTCATTGTTATGGTTATTTTATGGGTTTTTGACAGTAAACCTATCCTAACCAAAAAGGACAATGTACCATCTTGTGGCACTATCGAACAAAAAAAATAAACTTGTTTTTAGTATTATTACTAATACTATGTTTTCCCACAAATATCTTAACTTCGCCAATGTATGGTGGTGATAAACCGAGCGTGGCAAAAGAATTGCCTTCTAGGGAAAGAGAAGTCAAATTAAATCACGGTATTGCTGAATGTGTTAGAACTGCTTGGATTGGTGACATTAACAACCGAACATTAATCTGTGTCGAATACAGATACAAGAAGGAAGTTAAGTAATGGATCCGTTTACACTATTTGCTCTTGCCAATGGTGCAGTATCGGCTGTAAAGGCTGGATGTAAACTTTATAAGGATATTAAGGGTGCTGCTGGAGAAGTAAAAGATGTATTAAAAGACCTTGATTCACAGTTTGCAAAATTACACCCACCAGAAAAACCTCCTACTGTTGAACAAAAAAATAACTTTATTAAAACAAAAAATGAAGTTATAACAAACAACAAAAAAGCCAATGCAGGTGAACACACAGGAATTTATACTGAAATTGGTAATCATCTTGGTGCATACTATGACAACTATTATAAGTGCATGGCAATATTTGAAATAGAAGAAAAGAGAGCTAAGACTGAAGTATACACAGGAGACGATAGTTTAGGTAAAAGAGCATTACAACGTGTTCTAATGAAAAAACAATTAGAACAAATGGGTACTGAGTTACGAGAAATAATGGTCTATCAAAGTCCTGCAGAATTAGGTGCTCTACACACCGATGTTGAAGAGATGATGGAGGTTATGGGTAAGCAACAAAAAATTCTTATTGCAAAACAAATGCAACAAGAACTTATTGCTGAGAAAAGGCGTCAAGCAAGAATCAATAAAATTAAAGAACAAGCAGCTTTTGGTATAGTAGTTTTAATCGCAATATTTACCACTTGTATACTTCTTGTTTATGTTGCCCACGACAGAGCTAAAAAATATCCTCAATATGGTACTGGTCTTTTTCCAAAAAGTGAAGCACAACGTAGAGAAGAAGCAGAACCAAAAAAATACATAGGAAGATAAATGATAGATTTATTAATTGGTCCGCCGAAGAGGAATCGAACCTCTATTAATAGCTTAGAAGGCTACTGTTCTATCCGTTGAACTATCGGCAGCCTAAATATTTCTATGTCAAAAATAATTCCTGGCGTATCACAATTATGGAAAATTGCTAACGAATATCCATATAGGAAAGAGGACTTCAATACAACATTTCGGTCTTCTGAACATTTTAAAGAAACCTACGCAAATAAAAATCTTTCTTTTATTGAAACAAGTTATGAAATGTTATCTATGGGCAGAAGTAAGGGGATTGAACCCTTGATATCGGAATCACAACCCGAGGTTTTACCACTAAACTAACTTCTGCATTTGGCTCCCCTACGTGGGTTCGAACCACGGACATTTTGATTAACAGTCAAACGCTCTACCAACTGAGCTACACTCGCATATTTGGCACGGGAACCAGGACTTGAACCTAGAATAACAGAGTCAAAGTCTGTGGTGTTACCATTACACTATTCCCGAATAATTTGGCGGCTTCAAGGAGAATCGAACTCCTATTATTGGCGTGACAAGCCAACGTACTAACCATTATACTATGAAGCCAAATATGGTGGAGAATCAGGGATTCGAACCCCATATACCGTAAGGTGGAAGATTTACAGTCTCCTGAAGTCGCCAATGCTTCTCATTCTCCATTTGTTTAGTGTTATCGTGCCGATTTGCCAAGAATGTAGCTAGCACTGGCGAGCGAATGGCGGTTATGTCAGACAGCGTTGGTCGCACCCTTGCTGTCGAGTAGTTTATAACGTCTATAAACGATACCCTGATAACACTAAACAAATGGTAATTTTTTACTACCATATTAAAATACATTAGGGTGTGATTGTCGTTCCAGAACTTCATCTGGCTTCTCACGGCTTCGTCTGCCGATAAGACAATCTCCACATTACTTGCCAATTTATTCTAGCGCCATCGGAAGGCTTCATGTAAACTTAGCGAGATGATGCGGCCATCAAGTACTCCTAAGTTACCTACTAGAATTGGTAACCCAATGTATTTTAATATGGTACTCGGTGGGGGAATCGAACCCCTCCTTCCTGCCGTGAAAGGGCAGTGTCCTAGCCGATAGACGAACCGAGCACATGGAATGGGTGACAGGATTCGAACCTGCATGATGCGGATTTGCAATCCGTTGCCTAACCGTTCAGCGACACACCCATACAATTTTTTAAAGAACATTTGATTGATTTCTCAATCTATGGAAGTATTATAACACAACCAAGAAATTTGTCAACCTGTATGTTGTTTTGGCGCAACAGAATTTAGGCAACATTACATCGTAGGTCCATTACCATTTTTGAAACCAATTTCACCACCTTCTGCTTGAATTCGTTTAATAACATCTTCAAAAAGAATTGGTCTAAAATCAGTTTGCTCAACACAAACACAATGATATCTAGGATCAATTCGTGTATCATCTATGCGCCATGTTGGCAAATGCATAACACGATTTGCATGGAGGTGACCATGAATGTTTGTACCAAAACGACCAAGACTATCAACGTGAATTGGAATATGCGAGAGAATCATTCCGTTCATTACATGATAAGCACGAAGCTCACGGAAGTATTGTCTATATTCATCATCACGAAAGATATCATGGTTACCACGAATCAATACTTTATCACCATTCAGTCTACCTAGTGTCTTTAATGCTTTGCGGTTGATAACAACATCACCAAGATGATATACTTTATCATTTGGGCGAACTGTTTCATTCCAGCGCTTGACCATTTCTTCATCCATTTCTTCTGGATTGTCCCATGGACGCAATTTTGTCACTCCGTCATTTCTTGTGAATTTGCAAACACCAGCATGACCAAAGTGCGTATCGCTAACTAGAAATACTGCTGGCATATTATAGAGTTACTGGAATTTTTGGCATATTACCATTCAATGTACCATCAGGCTTTCGATAAACCAAATGTCCATCTTCAATAGCAGTATAACCATCGAAAAAATATGACTCACGCTCTTTCCAGCGCTTCAATTTTGACTCAGAAAACTTCTGTACATCAACATTAGTCTGTCCCAAGTAAATTGAAGCGTTATAATCTGATTGCTCAGAGATTTTTTTCGCTTGTTCTTCATTTTCTGCTTCAATTACATGAACTTCATGAAATGTTTGCAGGGTTTCAACAATAAATTTAGGCATTTTTCAAACTTCCAAGTGTAAAATAGATATTTGTCAAAGAATCCCATCGGAAACTTCGCCAACCGTTATTTTCTAAGTCAAAAACAGCAACTGCTTCGTCACTTTTTGCTCGTTCCACGCCTTTCGGCGCATGTTCATCGGGAATTTTCTGTTCCGCAAGTGTACATTTCATAATTCGCTCGGTTCCGTCTTTTTTTGTGAATGTTAATTCAACAATTTCACTTCGCAAAAGACCCAATAACCAATCTTTTTCTTTTTTTGTCGTAAAAACAAATTTTTTATCACTCATTTTCATTTTCCCTTAAAAGAAAGCCCATCACCACGAATAATTCCTGCAATAACAACAGCAGCAAACCATGTTTCAAATGTATATGGTATTGCCAAAACAGGAAACAACGTATTCAACGACCAAATCGTTACAATCGGGCCAAGAATTATTAATAAAATTAATAAAATTATCAAAAAAGTTTCTTTACTCATCTTCTTCCTCATTCATTTCTAAAGTTTCAACTAAATTCCATTCTTCAACCAAATGTTCAGGCAACTCATCTAAATCTTCCAAACTTGAATATTCATAATAGTCATCTGAACCATCAACAAACTCACCGACAAATCCCATACCACATTCATTATATGAGGCCTTGACATTCAATGGTGAATTCAGTTCAATATGTTCATACAAGGCAATTGGTGGTGCCCATGCAGAATCAAACCAGAATGTAACCGAGGATTCATCATCATTTGGATTTTCTACTTTCATCCAGTCTTGTGCATCACAGTTCCATTTAGTTCCCCAGTTTTGAACATTCCATTCATACCAACCGTCATTACTTAAATTTTCTGGCGTTGGTAAGAAAAAATCAAACCAATCTTTGCCGTTTTTTTCATCAAGGAAAGAAACAAATTTATTGATTTGTTCTTTTGTGCCTTGAATCTCAATTGAGTTACTGCACCAATTAGGCATAGTTAATCTTTCTTAGTGGATAATTTTTTGGGGCCTTGCTTGTGATAGCGACCAGGACCACGTTTAGTTGATGAGGGATTACGCATTGAGTTCCTTTAAGTTATTTCAATCTGATTATTGTAACACGGTTTCTGACCTTATCGAGGTAATCATTGAACCACTTGACCGACTTGTCTGTTTTTCGCAACACACATCCGTATATACCTGTACCACATAAATTTTTTACATAAACTTCTGGGTCGGAAAAAATTGCTTCAAATGAATCATTGAATACAGGTTCACCTTTTTCACCTTGAGTAAAAAGAGCTATATGCCACAAATCTCCAACTTCATTTTTACTATCAACTTTTTTTTGATTTCCTAATTCTTCACCAAACTCAAAAAATGATATTGCCATTTCATCATCACCTTTACCTGGAAGAAAATAGAACCCATCGTAATTTTCTGTCATATTTTTTCAACCACAACTTTTTCACCCATATCTTCTCCAAAAGAAATATTTTCGTAAAAAATTCTAACCAAACCTTTTCGTTTCAAAGATTCAAAAACTAACCAAGTAGTAAACATATTCACTCTCTGGTGAACTTCAGATAAACCACCAATGTTTGTTCCTTCAGCCGCAGCCAACATCTCAGACAATAAAACAATTTCTTCAAAATTTGGATGGTCTTCATCTTCAGAAATAACATTCAATTCTTCAAGTGTATCATTTTTCAAAGACTTAATAAAATCACCAATAGGCATATATTGATTCTTCATCAGATTGGCCGCCAACAATCTTGTTACAGGCAGAAATCTTTCTTCATAAAGAACCTTTTCATAATTAATATTGAATTCACCATCTTCATCAAAATCAAAACTCATACCCATTCCTTCTTTTTAAGAACTCGCCAAACAATATATATTATTGCAACACCAAAAAGTATTGGCAACAAGGCAGAAGCCGCCACCATAATCATCAGAAAAAATAATGCACAAACAAATTCCATAATTATTTCTTCTTTACTTTATAATGTTTCATAACATGTTTTTTTTCTAGTTTATTAAGAATCTTAAAAATTTGAACAGCCAAAAGTTTTTGTTTTGACCATGCTTCTTGTTCCCAAGGTTGGTCATAATAATCAATTCTAGAACAAATCACTTTTTTACCTAACCAGTAAGTTGACCGGCCTTCATATCTAAGTTGACCTAAAACTTTTTGTTTTATGTGAACCATTTCGTGAGCAATAGTTTCAATTAAATCCTCAATCTTAATCCTAGAGTCTAAACCCATTGCATATGTTTTTATTGATTTGTCGATAAGTAATTCTTTTCTTACTATGCCAACATATCCGTTAAGACCTTTAATTTTACGCAAATTCTTAACAGTTGAAACAATCAATATAAAATTTTTATTTTTTATATTTAATTTTTCTGCATAGAAATTAATGCAAGATTCAATTAAAAGTTTTTTGTCCGAAGACCTCATATCTAAATCTAAATCCATTATGCCACCAATTCGTAAGGTTTGTTCCATTTACCAACATTAATGTGGTAATAATATGCCGTGTGAAAATAATCTGTCTGAGCATCCGACTCATCAAAATAATCCGCAACAAGCAAAGCATCTTTAATTTCTTTTAATGCCTTCAGAGCGGTACCTGAATAATGGTCTTCTAACCAATATGGATTCACTTGAACATTATCACCGCCAAAGTCAATTGGACCAGATTTGATATTTACACAAATACTGGAGTGGTTATGTACACTCAAGGATGCTTTCAAACCGTATTTTTTGAATACTGGTTTAATTGCAGCCGCAATTTTTGCTTTCTTTTCCTGATTCATATAAGCCATTATTTAATTTCCTTGAAAAATTTAAAAGAGTCGGTAACAAAAATGTTATCGCAATTGTGGTTGTGTGGAGGTCTATTAGTTTCATTCCAAAACTTTTCTCTAAACTCGCAAGCATCGGAGAGTTTTTCAAAAACCGAAATAATAACGGGATATTCATCCCTCCAATTTTTTCTAACTACAGCAAACATTTTTATTCCATTTCCATCATGTCTTTGTTGTAAAGTGCAATATCAATCGGTGATTCATTAATGAATTGACCATTAAAAATAACCGTTTGATAAGCGTCCATTGTTTTTTCACTATACAGCATTTTACCGTATTTTTGAATATCTTCCAAAACTTCAATAAAGGACAGACCTTGAAAGTCTGATTCTTTTTGAATTTGGTTAATTGCGGTTTGCATTTTCATATTACATTGACCAAAATGATTCTGAGCGAGGTGAGCAATAATACGGAGTATCATAGCGTTCCTGAAATTCTTTTTTGGTCATTAAATTTCTAGTGGTTACATAGGTAGCAAACACTTCAACAATAAAACCAAGTTTGCGTTTGTTATCAGCAACTGATTTTATGTAAGCATCGGTACTTGGTGCGAAATCTTGTTTAGCAACTAAACGGCGACCTTCTTTGGTACGGCGGTCACTCTTATAAATTTCGAGGGTGTATTCTTTCATTTCAGACATTTTGTTTCCTTTATCAACTCAACATAATCTATTATACACGTTTTTGGTAATTTGTCAATTCAGAAGAAAGTATTACTTTTTTTTAGTCAAGTATTATTTCAAATACCAAAAACGTAATTACTTACGCCAAGGATATTACTGAATAGGAATGCACTTTGTAATAAAGTAAGATTCCAATTTTTTTGTTTAATTGCGGAACATAGTAAGCAAATACTAGACACCAAAAACAAACAAAAACCAAAAGAGAGATATCCTCGAGCAACTAGGAAAGAACCTAGAATACCAGAGAACACTCCAACAAATTCAACAACTTTTATTAACATCATGGATACAGTATAACATAACCACGGCAAATGTCAAGCCGCCTGTTGCAGGAAAACAACAGAAACAAAAGTACTACTTTTTGGGAGGTAGGGAAATATTGATTTTCCTAGGACTTAGAGGTTTGCCCTCATAAGTCATTAAAACTATCACCATGTTTTCAAATACAATCATCATCTTCTCCATAAAAAAATTAACTCACCACTTGCCTAATAACTTCAATTGCCATTTGAACATCGGACGGATCCAATCCCAAACGACTTGCAATTTCAAACACATTTAAGTGTCTCTCTAACAACTCTCTCACTTGCAGTATTATAGAATGTTTCATAATATACTCCTTTATAAGCTAACGCTTTAGGTCGCAAAGCCGTTGTCAATACTCTTCCTCATAATGAGGATTAGTTTCAACCATAACATGACCGAATTGAATCGTACCTTCCCAATCTGTTTCACCACGACCACCTGAAGTGGCAAAAGAATTATCAAACTCCATAATAGAACCAAGGTCTAAAAGGTTGTCATAATTATTGGCACGGATATCTTCTATCTTGATACAACCGATTAGGCCTGCATCAACTGAATAAGAATGTCCATATTGGTCGTGATAAACACCATCACCATAGGCGGTGCCATAGGTTGCAAAACGGCGGCCATCTTTTAATTGAAACTCACCATCAATGACTTGAGTGCCTCGAATAGTGATATCACAGAATTCGAGCCATTCATCATCGGTCATCACATAACACAAATCACCAATATAATACTTACCTGCGGGCATACTCATATCAACTCCAAGTCCTGTGGCGTTCTGCCACATGTTCCATACCATCATATTCATGAATGAACCAATTTACATCATCGGGAACATTCACCACTTTTAATTCCGAATAGATACCATCAACATCGGTGCCACCTTCTTCGACCATGGCAACAAGGTCTGGACAATCACGGGGAATATCCCAATGATAAAAGTTTTCATCGGTGATATTCTTTCGTTTCTTGTAATCTTCCAATGATTCTTCGGATAAACCGAAACCACCATAACAAGTATTAATAACAATTTTAGGCATAATTCAACTCCATAGGATTAACATTCTCACTCAATACGGCTATAAGTAGTCCGTCTTTGGCACCTTTTTCAACAAGACCAGAGAGTACATTATAACCGTAACCACTTGCACCATAACCGCCTTTACGACAGGTATAGAGCGAACCACTTACTCCTTCAAAGAAGTAATAGTTATCATCTTCGGTTACTTTAGATATTCCAGAATTCATTTGCCATGAATCAGAACCCAAGTAACCACCATACCAAGAAGCAAATACTCGGTAATGGGATTCATTTTTATTAT
>Ga0209401_1001113_pt1 | contig 17967 bp, 16 predicted proteins | sample M_140807_MF_Meta_FD_187318 | JGI IMG/M metagenome (GOLD analysis project Ga0209401, IMG submission 187318) | Freshwater microbial communities from Lake Montjoie, Canada to study carbon cycling - M_140807_MF_MetaG (SPAdes) (version 2) | ecosystem: Environmental > Aquatic > Freshwater > Lake...
AAAAGCAATCATCCATCTGCAACCAATTAAAATAGTTTATCATCCAAGTTTATCAAATAACATGCGCATTCAAATATTTCAATCAGTTAAATTAAGTAAGGTCCTGATTTTGTTTTTTTTCTTCACCCTCATTTTCTCCTTAAAGTCAAAAGCGCAAGTATTTGATTCGCTATTAAATATTTATGAAGAAAATTTTCCACATGAAAAAATGCATATTCATTTTGACAGAACCATGTATAATACAGGAGAGACTATTTTTTATAAGCTCTATGTACTATCTGGTATGGAATGGAGCAGTCTAAGTAAGAATGTATACGTTAGTTGGTATGATCATAATGGTAATTATATAAAACAAACTGTTGCGCCTTTATTTCAATCATCTGCCAAAGGAAGCTTTGAAGTACCCGCAGATTATAAAGGTAGTTTTTTAAGGGCCAAGGCTTTCACTCGTTGGATGTTAAATGATGATAGTGTTTTTTTATATGAAAAATATATCTCTATCAATAATGGGGCAGTTTCTAAAGCAAAAAATAGTACTGCACCTAAAACAAGGGTGGATGTTTTCCCAGAAGGCGGAACTTTTGTGCAGGGGTTAATGCATAAAATTGCTTTCAAAGCCACTAATAATTTTGGAGCTCCTGTTTTTATTAAAGGCTTTTTAGTGAATGATAAAAACAAAGTTTTGGATACGCTAAAAGTTGTGCATGATGGTATGGGTGTTTTTACATTAAGGCCTCTTGAAGGAGAAAAGTATCAATTAAATTGGACAGATGAAAACGGTGTAAAAGGAACTAGCCCCATTGCCGCCGCTAGCAAAGAAGGGGCTATTTTAAAAATGAGCATGGATAATGAAAAAGCCTATGTCCAAGTAGAAAAAACCTTGAATGTCCCTTCAAACTACAAGCAGATGCATTTACTGGTGCATCAAAATCAACATTTACTTTATACAGTAGAATTTAAAGGAGAAGAGCGTCAGGTGCAGAAAGTAGCTCTACCTATTGATGAATTATTAACGGGTGTAGTTCAATTCACTTTATTTACCAAGGATTGGTTACCCATCGCGGAGAGAATAGTCATGGTGAATAATCGTTTACATGAGTTTAATGCTATTTTAAATGTGGGTATTGCCAATATGAGTAAAAGAGGTAAAAATGTACTTGAAGTTATTATAAAAGATACAGCAGCTACCAATATGTCTATATCTATCACCGATGCTTCTGTTGTTATGCCCGAGCAACAAACTATTTATTCCGATTTTCTTTTAAGTAATGATATTAAAGGTAAAGTATATAATCCTGCCTATTATTTTACAAGCGATGCGGATTCTGTAACGGCTCATTTAGATTTAGTGATGCTTACCAATGGATGGCGTAGGTTTGATTGGGCAAAAATGAAGGCCGGTATTTTACCTACTTCTATATATCCTAGAGAAACGGAGTCAATGAAATTAACGGGCAAATTTTATGGTGGTGCTTTGACCAAGTCTGCAGAAGAGCTTTTATTAAATATAATTATACAAGGAAAGGATAGCACAAAGAAAGTGTTATTCGTACCAGTGGCAAAAGACGGAAGCTTTGAAGATAAATCGGTTTTCTTTTATGATACTTCAAGAGTTTATTATTCAATCAATGGCAAGTCAAAATTAGAAAATCAAACAGTCGTTCAATTTGATAATGGATTTATAAAACCAATATTGAGTAAAATACAAATAGATCCATTAGGCTTTCAAGCCTATACAAGCGATAGTTTGGCTAGGGCAAAACTGAATTTATTTTTTGCAGAACAAGAAAAACAAAGAAAACTATTAGCCTCTATGACTTTGGAAGAAGTAGTAGTGAAGTCCAAGGTAAAAACACCCGTTCAGCTATTAGAAGAGAAATATGCAAAAGGCCTTTTTTCAGGTAGAGATGGTATTTCTTTTGATTTATCATCCGATGGTATGGGATTAGGGGCTATTAACGTACTTAATTTTTTGCAATCAAGAGTACCTGGTTTAAATATTTCAGTGGCAGGGTCTCAAGCATCGGCCACTTGGAGAGGATCTAATACCGATTTTTATGTCAATGAGGTTAATACACCTATTGAACAGGTACAGAATTTAAATGTTGCAGATATCGCCTTTATCAAAGCCCTAAGACCTCCTTTCTTTGGTTCTGCTGGTGGAAATGGGGGTAGTGGAGGGGCCATTGCCATTTATACCAAACGAGGCAGTTCGAATAAAGGAGGTAATGTTAACAGTAAAGGCATGGAAAATGTAGTCTTGGGAGGGTACTCTGTATTCAAGGAATTCTTTCATCCGGAGTACGATAAGCCCGTAGCTAGTTTCGAAGCAGATAATCGAACCACTTTGTATTGGAACCCCTATGTCTTAACCAATAAAAGAAGCCCTAGAGTGAGGCTTGAATTTTATAATAACGATATTAGCAAAAAACTACAAATAGTATTAGAGGGTATGAATGCGAATGGAAGGTTAACACGTGTAGTGAAGTATATAGAATAGTTAAAAAGAATAGACTTATACAGAATAAGCCTATTTCAAACTTTTTTGGACTTTCTATGTTATTTATATTAGTAACATTATAATTATGAAATTAGTATACCTATTTATTGGACTTGGCCTTATTTTAATTGTATTTCAATCTTTTAGAAGCATTTCGGCTGCTAAAGTTGAAAAACAGAAATACAGGTTGATTAAAATTGAAGAAGGTTTTGAGATTCGCTTTTATCCCAAGGCAATGTTCGCTACCATTCAATCTAATGGTATAAATTATAAGCAAGTGGCTAGCAGCGGCTTCAGAAAATTGGCAGGTTATATTTTTGGAGGCAATGACCAAAGTAAAAGTATTGCCATGACAGCTCCCGTTAGAATGGAGATGAGTGACAATGGCTCAGCTATGAGTTTTGTCATGCCTGAAAAATATGATGCCTCTACTTTACCTAAGCCTAAAGATGCTACTATACAAATTAAAGAATCCAAAGAAAGCTATGAGGCTGTGATTGCTTTTGGGGGTTATGCCAATGATGAAAAAATTAAAGAGCATACCGATAAATTAGTAGCTCTTTTAAACAAGAAAAATATCAAAATTATAGGAGGTTATAATTTCTTAGGTTACAATGCACCTTTTGAATTTTTTGGACGTAAAAATGAAATTTCTATTCCAATTGAATGGAAAGAATAATACCGAATAACAAATTTTAATAAGTAATTATAATTTAAATTTTATATGGCAACATATTTAGTAGTAGGAGGTTCATCAGGTATAGGTTTACAAGTAACAAATCAATTAGCGGCTGCGGGTCATACAGTGTATGCAACCTATAATACACATGTTGTTGATTCAGTAGGTAATGTTCATTATCATGCATTAAATGTATTGGATGAAAGTATTAATCTAGATTTTTTACCTGCATCCGTTGAAGGTATTGTCTATTGTCCAGGCGCTATTAGCCTTAGACCCTTCAATCGAATACCCGCCGACGATTTTATAAAAGATTATAATTTACAAGTAGTGGGTGCTATTAAAGTAATTCAAGCAGCGCTTGCTAAATTAAAAGAAAGTAAAAATGGGTCTATTGTTTTATTCTCCACGGTAGCGGTTCAATTGGGTTTAAATTTCCATTCATTAGTGGCCAGTTCTAAAGGAGCCATTGAAGGTTTAACCAAGGCTTTGTCTGCTGAATTAGCGCCCACCATTAGAGTGAACTGCATTGCACCCTCTTTAACCAATACACCCCTTGCGGCTAGTTTATTAAACTCCGAGCAGAAGATGGATGCCAATGCACAAAGACACCCCCTTAAAAGAGTAGGAACCCCAATAGACATTGCCAATGCGGTAGAATTTTTATTAACCGATAAATCTAGCTGGGTGACAGGTCAAATTTTATCTATTGATGGAGGCATGAGTACTATTAAATAGGTCATTTCTGGTATTAAAATTTGTTGTAAATTCAATAAATTTTAATTTATGAAAGTATTCATCTACATTCTACTAGCAGTAGGCTGCTTTTCTACCACTCAATCATTTTCTCAAACAAATTACCCCAATACAAATCAAAAAGGTTGGAAAAGTTTGTTTGGAAAAAAATTAGAAACTGCTCAATTTGATCCGGCTATTTGGAAAGATTCAAGTGGTGTTTTAACAGCTTCGAAGGACTCCGCTATTTGGAGTAAAGACATGTATGATAATTTTATTTTAGATTTAGATTTTCAAACTGCCGACGGAACCAATAGTGGCGTAATCGTTCATGCCACAGATATCATAGAATGGATACCCCATTCAGTAGAAATACAAATTGCAGATGATTATTCAGCACAGTGGAGTAAGGCTGTTCCTAGTTGGCAGTGCGGCGCCATTTTTGGACATAAGCCTGCTACCAATAAAAAATTAAAAAGACCAGGTGAGTGGAATCATTATACCATTACTTGTGTAGGTAAAAATATTAAGGTTGAATTGAATGGTACATTAGTGAATGAATGTAATATGGACGATTTTACTTCTAGTAAAAAAAATCCAGATGGCACAATAGTACCTGCTTGGTTGTATAATCCTATGTCTACTTTGGGTTTACATGGATATATTGGATTACAAGGCAAGCATGCAGGAGCACCTATCTACTTTAAAAACATCATGATTAAAACACTTTAGTATTAGTTATATTTTTAACTAGTTTATTTAATTAAATACAGCTATGAGTACTCCTGAAGAAAATTTTGCCAAATTAGGATTGGTTTTACCACCCGCGCCAAAACCACTAGGTGTCTATAAACCTTTATTAGTAGATGGTAATCATTGTTATGTTTCTGGACATGGTACAGTTCAAGAAAATGGCACACTTATTATTGGAAGAGTGGGCGAAAATATGACCATGGAAGAAGGAAAGCTAGCTGCAAGACAAGTAGGGCTTGCTATTCTAGCCACTATCAAAGCAAATCTAGGTTCACTTGATAAAATTAAAAGAGTTATAAAAGTATTGGGTATGGTAAGCTGCACCAGCGATTTTGAAAAACATCCCTATGTTATTAATGGTTGTAGTGAATTATTTGCTTCTATTTGGGGCCCTGATAATGGGGTGGGTGTTAGAAGTGCAGTAGGTATGAGTTCGCTTCCTGGCAATATTCCAGTGGAAATTGAAGCCATGTTCGAGCTTATTTAGTAATTAGTAACTCTAGGCTAGGCTGGATAGGTACCAGAAGCCAAGTATTTATTCTGGTAACACTTCTCCTTCAAGCACTAATTCAGTCACAGCTTTTTCACCAGCGAACTTAACAGAGACTCTTTTTTTAAATGCTCCTTCAAAAGGTGCTGTATAGGTTACTTTAATACTGCCTTTCTGACCTTTCAAAACAGGGTTTTGATTATACTCGGGTTTAGTACATCCGCATTCTGCTGTGGCAAATTCTATAACCGCTGGCTTAGCAGATTCATTAGTATAGCTGAAAATAACCGACTTATGTATGCCCTTTTTTATTTTGCCAAAATTATAGCTAGTTTGATTGAATTTGATGGCTGATTGCCCAAAACTAGTGGCTGCAAATAGTAAACTAAGAATTAGTAATCTGGTTTTCATGGTATAAGGTTTTAAGGTAATTGTTTGTTTGATTTTTACTGTTTTTTGACCCAAATAGGCTTACGAATTTATTGAATTTTCACTAATTAGGTGATTTTAGTTCTGAATGTACTTTATATGCATTCTGACCCCTATTTTTGTCCTATGGAATCCACCCTTGAAGCTGTATCTGCCCAAGACATGCTCTCTTTTGAGGCATTTCGGAACTCCGTTATCGCCGATTATAAATTGGCCATAATGAGCAGGGAAGTAAGCTTATTGGGAAGAAGAGAAGTTTTAACAGGCAAGGCCAAATTTGGCATTTTCGGTGATGGCAAAGAAGTAGCACAAATTGCACTTTCTAAATTTTTTCAAAAAGGCGATTTTAGAAGCGGTTATTACAGAGACCAAACATTTATGTTTGCGCTTGGGGTAGCCAATGTCGAAGATTATTTTTCACAATTATATTCTGACGTTCATAATGACCCCTTTAGTGGCGGTAAAAACATGAATGCACATTTCGCCTCTGCCTTTGTTGATGAGAAGGGAAATTGGAATGAATTAACACAAAGCTATAATGTATCTGCAGATATTGCGCCCACTGCAGGACAAATGATGCGTGGCCTAGGCTTGGCCTTTGCCTCTAATTGTTTTAGAAATGCAAAAAATAAAGAGGCCTTTAAACATTTAAGTAATAATGGTAATGAAGTTTGCTTTTGTACCATTGGGGATGCCAGTACTTCCGAAGGACATTTTTGGGAAGCTATTAATGCAGCCGGCGTTTTACAAGTACCCTTAGCTGTTTTTGTGTATGATGATGGCTATGGTATTTCTGTACCTATTTCTTTACAAACTACAAAAGGTTCTATTTCTGAGGTATTGAAAGGTTTTCAAAAAGAACAAAATACCAACGGAATTAAAATATATACAGTGAAGGGCTGGGACTATGCTGCCTTATGTGAAACTTTTGAAGAAGGTATTCGCTATACTAGAGAAACACATACCCCTGTTGTATTTCATGTACAAGAAATAACACAGCCCCAAGGTCATTCCACCAGTGGTAGTCACGAAAGATACAAGCCTTTAGAAAGGTTAGAGTGGGAAAGAAATTGGGATTGTAATAAGCAAATGAGAGAATGGTTAATTGCCAACGAACTAGCTACCGACGAGGTATTACAAGAAGTAGAAAATGAGGCAAAGCAATTAGTGCGTGCCGATAAATTAGCTGCCTGGGAAAAGTATATTGCACCCATTAAAGAAAAAATTAAAGAAGCAGTTGCATTAGTACAAGAAGGTTTACATGAAACAGATGTACATATTGCAAATAGTTTATTACAAGAATTAGTACAAAGTAAAGAGCCATTAAAAAGAGATATTTTTAGAACTGTTAATTTAATATTGGAAAAAATTCCAACACATAGCAATACGGCTGCTATACAAACTTTTTTAGCAAAATATAATGAGGCAGAAGCGCCTTTTTATAGTAAGCATTTATACAATGAAGGTCCTAAGAGTGCCTTGAATGTATCTGTGGTAGAAGCTGAATATGCTAATGAAGCGCAAACAATTAATGGCTATGAAGTATTGAATCATTATTTTGATAAATTGTTTCAAGAAAATCCTAAGGTCTATGCATTTGGAGAAGACTTGGGTGGTATTGGAGATGTGAACCAAGGTTTTGCTGGTCTTCAAAATAAACATGGTATTGATAGAATTTTTGATACAGGCATCAGAGAACAATCTATTATGGGACAGGCCCATGGTATGGCTCTTCGTGGTTTAAGACCTATTGCTGAAATTCAATACTTGGATTATTTATTATACGGGTTACAAACATTGAGTGATGACATTGCCACTATTCATTATCGTAGCAATGGTATACAAAGTAGCCCCGTTATTATTAGAACTCGAGGCCACCGTTTAGAAGGTATATTTCACAGTGGTTCACCCATGGGTGTTATTGTAAATGCATTGAGAGGCATGTTTGTTTGTGTACCCAGAAATATGGTGCAAGCAGTAGGTATGTATAATACTTTATTAAAAGGCAATGACCCTGCTTTATTAATTGAGTGTTTGAATGGCTACCGTTTAAAAGAAAAAATGCCTTCGAATATTACTGAATTTACAGTACCCTTAGGCAAGCCTGAAATTTTAAAAGCAGGGGAGGACGTAACGATTGTTTCTTATGGTTCTACTTTAAGAATTGTGGAAGATGCTGCTGCTAGGTTACTAACCATGGGCATTGATTGTGAAATTATAGATGTACAAACATTATTACCCTTTGATATTAATCATCAAATAGTGGCCTCTTTAAAGAAAACGAATAGAATTCTATTTGTAGATGAAGATGTACCAGGTGGCGCAAGTGCTTATATGTACCAACAGGTAATTGAATTACAAGGAGGCTACCGTTGGTTGGATGTGGCCGCACGCACACTCAGTTCAAAAGCACACCGTCCAGCATTTGGTAGCGATGGAGATTATTTTTCTAAACCCAATACCGAGGAAATTATCAATATCGTAAATGAAATGATGGCTGAATAAATGTGAGAGTAGCTAAGTGAATAGACTTGACTAAGCTAATACTGCGTGTTTTTAGATAAATTATAGCCTTCTAATTTCTGCGTTTGTTCTACCGATCCCAATCTAAATTTTACCGCTAGCTTTGTTCTTTTTTCCAATAACCTTTCTGTGTTGCAAAAAAATCCTGTTTTGGTAGTATAGTAATTGGGCGCCAATTTTAAGTCTGCACTAAGACTATAATAGTTGGGTTTTAATTGGATTGTATCTTTTTTGATTGGTAAAAGAAAGCCTGCTAAAAGTATGGTGTGTATAATTCGCATAAAACGTTTTGAAAAAAATCATTAGACCACCTACCCCATGTTATGGAATACTTTATTTACATCTTCATCTTCTTCCAAGCGTTCAATTAATTTACTAATATCCTCTGCTTGTTCATCTGTAACAGGTACGGTAGTGGTTGGAATCCACTCTAGTTCTGCGCTAATAGGTTGAATATTCTTATCCTCTAATGCTTTTTGTAAATTTCCAAAATTGGTGAAGGCGCAACGAAGTACAATTATTGCATTCCCATTATCATCGTTACTTTCTCCTAATTCATCTAAGCCGTGATCAATTAAATCTAATTCAAGGTCGTCCATATTTAAACCTTCAGGTTTTAAATTAAATACGCCCATTTTTTTAAATTGAAAACTTACACTTCCTGAATTGCCTAATGTCCCTTGTCCTTTATTGAAATGACTTTTTACATTGGCCACGGTTCTTACATGATTGTCGGTAGCTGTCTCAACTAATAAAGCCACACCATGTGGAGCATAGCCTTCGTACAATATTTCCTCATAGTTACTAGTGTCTTTCCCCATGGCTCTTTTTATAGCCGCTTCCACACGATCCTTGGGCATACCCACACTTCTTGCATTCTGGTAACATCTTCTTAAGGCAGGGTTATCATCTGGGTTAGGACCACTTGCTTTTACAGCAATAACGATTTCTTTACCAATCCGGGTAAACTGCTTTGCCATACGATCAAATCTTTTGAACATCGTGGCTTTTCTAACTTCAAATATCCTTCCCATAGTTGTATGTATTAAGAGTTGCAAAAATAAGAAAAAAAAGTCCCCCCGAGTAATCGAGAGGACTTTTCTAATGTATGCTTAAATAAAATTAGTTGTTCAATTTACTATGTTTACGACTGTATAGGAAGTAAACCACTAAGCCTAAAGCCATCCATGCGAAGGCTACTTTCAATGTTTGCGCATCTAAGGCAAAGATCATTGCTAAGCAGATAACGGCTCCTAAAATAGGTACCAATGGTACTAAAGGTGTTTTAAAAGGACGTTCCATATCTGGTGATTTGCGTCTTAATATCCAAATACCTAAACTCACTAGTACGAAGGCAAATAGGGTACCAAAAGAGGTTAAATCACCTGCTACATTGCCTGGTACAAATGCGGCAAATCCTCCAACGAAAACAAATAAAATCCAGTTAGATTTATACGGCGTTCTAAATTTTGGGTGTAAATCAGAGAATACTTTTGGAAGTAATCCGTCATTGGCCATTGAATAGAATACGCGTGATTGACCCATTAACATTACTAAAATAACAGAACTAAATCCTGCTAAAATAGCGACTGTTACAGCAGTGGCTAACCAACCATAGCCTGTCATATAAGTAGAAATTGCATAAGCAACAGAAGCTTCACGACCTTTCAGTGGATCCACAAAATCTGTCCATGGTGCTACACCTGTTAATACGTGACCAAATAAAATGTATAAAATAGTACAAACTACTAATGAACCTAAAATACCAATAGGCATATCTCTTTTAGGATTTTTTGCTTCTTGCGCTGCTGTAGATACTGCATCAAAACCAATAAAAGCAAAAAACACAATTGCCGCACCACCTAATACTCCACCCCAGCCATGTTTGAATACGCTAGAGTAGTCTGCAATGACTTTACCAGAGGCATCAATTACTGGTGGTTGATTAGCAGGAATTAAATAAGGGGTATGATTTTCTGGACGAATAAACTGCCAGCCTAAAATAATAAACAATACAACAATGGCTACTTTTACAAATACTATAATTGCATTGACTACAGCAGACTCTTGAGTTCCCTTAATTAATAATAAGGTTAACAATAATAATATTACTAGTGCAGGCGCATTCATAAAACCATGATGAAGAACGCCTGCTGTATCGGTGACACTTTCGAGCGGGGAGTGGCTCCATTCATAAGGTATGGCTCCTCCCAGCAGCTTGTTTAAATATTCACTCCAAGCAATAGAAACGGTGGCAGCACCTAATGCATATTCCATAATTAATGCCCATCCAATAATCCAGGCAACTGTTTCACCCATTGTTACATAAGAGTAGGCATAAGCACTACCAGAAATAGGAATCATGGCAGCAAATTCTGCATAACATAAACCAGCAAAAGCGCAACCTATGGCTGCTACTATAAAGGATAAAGTAACACCTGGTCCTGCAGCTTGTCCAGCGGCAGCGGCAGTTCTTACAAATAAGCCTGCTCCAATAATAGCACCCACGCCTAAGGCCACTAAATTACCAGCACCTAAAGTGCGCTTTAATCCTTTGCCACCATCATCTGCCTGTGCTAACATGGCGGACAAATCTTTCTTTCTAAATAAACTCATAAATAATTGGTTTGTTGTGGTTTCAAATTATCTTGGAAAATAGCACTTTTTTTGCAAAACTTAACTATAAATTCATGGAAAATGACCCTTTTTTTTGCTTATTTTTTTACTAGTTAAGTCTTATATTGCAGTAATTACTTTTGCATGAAAAAATCGAATAAACTTACTATTTACATTGTCTTGGCCATGATTGCTGGGGCTATTTTAGGCTATTATATACATGAAAATTATAATGAACAAACTATAGCTGCATTTTCAAAAAACAGCAAATTATTAACTACCATTTTCTTGCGCTTGGTGCAAATGATTATTGCCCCTCTTGTGTTTAGTACTTTGGTGGTAGGTATTGCAAAATTGGGCGACTTAAAAACAGTAGGTCGTGTGGGTGGTAAGGCCATGTTATGGTTTATTACTGCATCGCTTGTGAGTTTGTTAATTGGCCTAGTACTTGTCAATATTTTTAAACCAGGAGAAGGCATTGCATTAAGCAATGCAGATACTAACGGCGCTAAAGACTTACTAGGAAATACAAAGTCCTTTAGTTTGATCAATTTTGTGGAACATGTTTTTCCAAAGAGCATGTTTGAGGCCATGTCTAATAATGAAATATTACAGATAGTTATATTTAGTATATTTTTTGGTGTGGCTGCCGCAGCTATTGGAGATGCTGCTAAAGGTTTTATCAAAGCTTTAGAAACAGTTTCACATATTATTTTAAAAATGGTAGGTTATGTGATGAACTTTGCACCGCTTGGTGTTTTTGGTGCCATTGCTGCTGTTATAGCAAGTAAGGGCTTAGCCATTTTCGCTTTTTATGGTAAATATTTATTGTTCTTTTTAATGGGTATTGGTGTGTTATGGATATTCTTATTAGGGGTAGGGTTTTTAATTTTAGGCAAAAGAGTCCCTTCCTTATTAAAACATATTACAACGCCACTCGTTATTGCATTTAGTACCACTAGTAGTGAGGCGGTATTTCCTAAATTATCTGAAGAGTTAGTGCGCTTTGGTTGTAAAGACAAAATTGTTTCTTTTATTCTTCCATTAGGCTATTCCTTTAATTTAGATGGAAGTATGATGTATATGACTTTTGCAAGTATGGCCATTGCGCAAGCCTATGGAGTGCATATAGATATTGCCACACAATTAACCATGCTTATTGTATTAATGTTAACGAGCAAAGGTATTGCAGGCGTGCCGCGTGCCTCTTTAATTGTAGTGACTGCTACCTGCGCCATGTTTAATATTCCTCCAGAAGGCATAGCTTTAATTTTACCTATCGACCATTTCTGCGATATGTTCCGTTCTACTACCAATGTGTTGGGTAATAGCTTAGCCACTACAGTGGTGAGCAAATGGGAAGGGGCACTTGAAAATCCGGCGCAAGCTTAAAAATTATATTGATGATTACATTATTAGATGCCTTTCATTGGAGCCAATTATTACAACCACAATATTATATTGAAAACGGAGGGCTTTGGTTATTATTATTTGTGGTGTTTGCGGAAACCGGTTTATTCTTTGGTTTTTTCTTACCCGGAGACAGCTTACTTTTTGTAGCGGGTATTTATAGTGCGCCCTTGGCGGCACAAATTTTTGTAAGTGAAAATGAATGGCTTAATTTATTTATCGTCTTTTCTTTTATTTCAGTGGCAGGTATCTTAGGCAATTATGTGGGCTATCAAATTGGCAATTATGTGGGCCCTGCTATGTATGATTGGAAAGAGAATATCTTTTTTAAGAAAAAATATTTAGCACAAGCCCAAGCTTTTTATGAAAAACATGGAGGGCGTGCAATTGTAATTGCTAGGTTTATTCCTATTGTAAGAACCTTTGCGCCCATCATAGCGGGCATTGTAAAAATGGATAAGGCTAAGTTTACTTATTTTAATGTGGTGGGTTGTTTAGCCTGGGTAGCTTCGATGCTTTGTGCTGGACATTTTTTACAATCATATATTTTGAATCAATTTCAATTTGACTTAAAGAAGCATTTAGAAGTCATTGTAATAGTTATTGTTTTTGTGACAACAGCGCCTGTTATTTTTCAAGTCTTTATGCATAAGTCAAAAAAGTAATCGAATAATACAAAATCAATCAAATACGATTAAACCCTATGACTGCTAATAAACAAATTGGAATATTATCATTACCCGTTTTAGTAGCTGCCTTAGGTTATTTTGTAGACGTCTACGACTTACTTTTATTTACTATTGTTAGACAGCCAAGTGTAATGAGTTTAGGGGCCACTGCAGAAACTATTATTGTAGATAGTGCGCATATAATTAATTGGCAAATGTCGGGTTTATTAATAGGGGGTATTTTATGGGGTGTATTGGGTGACAAAAAAGGAAGACTGAAGGTTTTATTTGGGTCCATTATACTTTATTCAACAGCCAATATTTTAACCTCCTTTGTTCAAACAGTCGACCAATATGCTTATTGTCGTTTTTTAGGGGGCATTGGTTTAGCAGGTGAATTAGGTGCAGGTATTACATTGGTTTCTGAAATGCTTCCCAAAAATAAAAGAGGCATTGGCACTTCCTTAGTGGCAGGTATTGGTTTGTTTGGTGCTGTCTTTGCTTATTTTACATTTAAGGTAACCGCGGACTGGAGATTATGTTATCAAATAGGAGGGGTGCTTGGTTTATGTCTTTTAATATTACGCGTTAAAGTAGCAGAGTCCTTTATGTTTGAGTCGGCTAAACTTGCTAATATTTCTAAAGGCAATTTTTTATTATTCTTTAGTTCTTATAAACGCTTTTCAAAATACATTAAGGCTATTTTAATAGGGCTACCTACTTGGTTTGTCATTGGAGTGATGATAAACTATAGTAATAAATTTGCTTCTACTTTATATGGCGAGAATTTAATTGACTCAGGTAAGTCGGTGATGTTTGCCTATATAGGTATTGCCCTGGGAGACTTATTAATTGGTTATGTGAGTCAATATTTTAAAAGCAGAAAAAAAGCATTACTATTATTTTATGCTTTAAGTGTTATAGGCATGGTTTTATTTTTTAGTAGTTTCAATAATACCGACGATAGAATGTATGCCATTTGTGGATTCTTAGGCTTTAGTACAGGCTACTGGGCTATTTTCAATACTATGGCAGCAGAACAGTTTGGTACGAACTTAAGAGCCACCGCCGCCACAACCATTCCTAATATGGTAAGAGGAGCACTGCCTTTAATTAATTTTTTATTCTTAGATATATTACAAAAGCAAATGGGTTGGACCATTGTACAAAGTGGCATTTTTACAGGCGCTACCGTCATGCTTATTACCCTTATTGCTTTTGTATTTACAGAAGAAACTTACCATAAGGATTTAGATTATCTAGAACAGGATACCTTACTTCCTTAGTTATTAAAGAGTATGCGTTTATTATTTATACGTTTTTCGTCTATTGGTGATATTGTTTTAACCACGCCGGCGGTACGCTGCGCTAAAAATCAAATACCGGGTGTTGAAATACATTTTTTAACCAAACTTTCTATGAAGGATTTGGTAGATGGTAACCCCTACATTCATCAATGTCATTTTTTGTCTGAAAATATTGACCAAACTATTACTGCTTTAAAAGAAATTCCCTTCGATTATATAATTGACTTACACCAAAATATAAGAACCTGGAAAATAAAAAAAGCCATAGGGGTCCCTTCTTTTTCTTATAAAAAATTAAGTCTTCAAAAATGGTTACTTGCCAAACTGCATATTAACCTTTTGCCCAAGACCCATGTATGTAATAGGTATATTGATACTCTTCAGCATTTTAAAGTAATAAATGACGGCAAGGGTCTAGATTATTTTTTTCCTAAGGACTATAGTTTCAAAGCAGCTAATATACCCACTAGTCATTTAGCTGGTTTTATAGCCTTTGTCATTGGCGCTTCCTATTTAAATAAAAAAATGCCTGTTGAAAAATGGATAGAACTAGCTAAACAAATAAAAAAGCCCATTGTACTAATTGGAGGAAAGGAAGATATTACACTTGGGAATGAATTAACAGCTGCAGTGCCCGATTTTATATACAATGCTGTTGGAAAGTATGACTTAAAAGAATCGGCCAGTATTATTCAAATGGCCCAAGTAGTGGTTTCACACGATACTGGCTTTTTGCATGTAGCTGCTGCCTTTAATAAACCTACTATTACTATTTGGGGTGCGACTAGTCCTGCACTTCAGTTTGAAGCTTATTATTCGGCTGACGCTAAAGCTCCTCATTATAATTCAATAGTGCCTAATTTAAATTGCCAGCCTTGTTCTAAGCAAGGAGAAAACAAATGTCCTCAAGGCCATTTTGCTTGTATGCGATTACAAAATATTACTACTATTGCTAGTAAATCGATTGAGTTTTATAAAGCCCCTTAATTTTTTGTGTAATATTTTAACCTAAAAAAGCCTCCTACATTTAAGTAGAAGGCTTTTATTTTAATAATAACTATTGAGTCGCGATTTTTTCGCTAACTATGTCCTAATATCATTACAATGTTTTTAAAACATCATTCATGCTTCTAACAGCATCGGCACTTTTGTTAAAGGCAGCTTGCTCATCAGCAGATAAATCCATGGCAACAATTTTCTCCCAACCATTTTTGCCAATGACTACAGGAACACCTAAGCAAATATCTTTTTGACCATATTCGCCATCTAAGCTCACGCAACAAGTAAATAATTTTTTCTCATCTCTAACAATACTTTCTACCAGCGCCGCTCCTGCTGCACCTGGTGCATACCAAGCTGAAGTGCCTAATAATTTAGTAAGGGTAGCACCACCTACCATAGTATCGTTTACAATTTTTTCTTGTGCTGCTGCATCTAAGAATTGAGTAACAGGAATGCTATTCCAAGTTGCATGTTTAATTAAAGGAATCATAGTAGTGTCTCCGTGTCCACCTACTACTATGGCGTTTAAGTCTGCGGGGCTGCAATCTAAAGTAGTACTTAATTGATATTTGAAACGAGCACTGTCTAATGTACCACCCATACCTATAATTCTATTTTTAGGTAAACCAGTAGACTGTAATGCTAAATATGTCATCGTGTCCATAGGGTTACTAATAACAATAATAATAGCATTAGGAGAATGCTTTAATATATTCTCACAAACACCTTTTACAATACCTGCATTCGTGCCAATTAATTCTTCACGGGTCATACCTGGCTTACGAGGCAAACCAGAAGTAATTACCACTACATCTGAGTTGGCTGTTTTGCTATAATCATTGGTGCTTCCACTAATTTTTGTATCAAAACCTAATAAAGCAGCTGTCTGCATCATATCCTGTGCCTTGCCTTCTGCAAAACCTTCTTTAATATCTAATAAGACTAATTCTTGGGCTAATTCTTTACGGGCAATATTGTCAGCACATGTTGCACCCACTGCACCTGCGCCTACTACGGTAACTTTCATATAATATAATGTTTATTTAAGTACTTAATTTTACGGGTCAAAGTTAGTTATTTACCTTCTATTATTTTAATCAATTCGAAAACATCTGCCCCTTCTTCAAAAACTTTTAACAATACCCCTTTTTTGTATAGGGCCACAAAGGGCGTAATTCTTGGTCGGTAAAAAGTGGGTAGGGTAAAATTAGGGTCACGGCCAATCATTACATTGGGTTTACCTACTAAATTATATTTTACAGCAAATTTCTTGATAGACTCCATATCGCGGTAGCTATCCCAAATAAACAATACGTTTTTGAACTTATCTGCATACTTATTAATATCGCTTGCCTCTTTTTCACAATGAGGGCAGTCTGGGCTAAAAATAATAATACATGTAAAAGGGTAATTGGGCATTTGCTTATTTGTCAACTCATTGCCATTTATTGAAGTAATAGAAAATGGAGGAATTTTATTATTCATTAGGTAGGGGGCATTGGGGTCGCCTTTTACTTGTGCTTCTAATTGACTAATGAGCAAAAAACTAAATAGGGTAGCTAATAGGTATTTCATAGTATGACTTTAAGGTTTGTTTATTTTTTTTGAGTGGATTGCATGCGCATGGTCTTGGCATCTTGAAGAAACTCGGATGCAAATATAAAATTATTGAGTAGTTTGTTTTCGCTATATATAATGTCTTTATTGGAGCCTTCCCATTCTTTTTTCCCTTGGTGTAAATAAATAATATGATTCCCAATTTCCATTACACTATTCATATCATGGGTTACAACTACTGTGGTAATATTAAATTCAATGGTTAGCTCTTCAATTAGTTTATCAATAACCATCGATGTCTGAGGGTCTAAGCCTGAATTGGGCTCATCGCAAAATAAATATTTAGGCTTCATCACTAAGGCTCTAGCCAATCCAACTCTTTTTTTCATCCCCCCACTTAATTCAGCAGGAAACTTATTATTGACTTCTTCTAAATTTACCCTTGCTAAAATTTCGTTTACTTTTATCTTTTTCTCTGCAACGGTCAGTGTAGAAAACATGTCTAAAGGAAATTTTACATTGTCTTCCACTGTTAATGAATCAAAAAGGGCATTTCCCTGAAATAACATACCTAGGTTCTGTCTTAATTCTTTACGTTCATCTTTGTCCATTTTAGACAAAAGCATTTTATCGAATAGTATTTCACCCTTGTCGGCCTTTAGCAAATCAACTATACATTTTACTAAAACAGTTTTGCCACTTCCACTTGTACCAATGATTAAATTACAAATACCAGGTTTAAATTGCGCACTGATATTATCTATGACAACATGGTCGCCAAACTTTTTACTAATATTTTGTATTTCAATCATGATAATTAGCTTAAAGGTGTTTGTAATCGAAGTAAATCTTCAAAATTATCGGCCCTACTAATTAATGTAGTTGAACCATTTTTATATAAAACTTGTGCTGGTTTATACCTAGCATTATAATTACTCGACATTTCATAACCATAAGCACCTGCATTAAAGAATACTAAGTAATCGCCCTCTTCAATGCATGCAATAGGGCGGTCCCAGGCAAAGGTATCGGTTTCGCAAATATTACCTACCACTGCATAGTTTTTTAAATCCTTATGAGGGGCAGTCATATTGACAATATGATGGTAGGCGTCGTAGAACATAGGTCTTATTAAATGGTTTAGCCCACTATTAATACCTGCAAATTCAATATCACCCGATTTTTTTAAAACATTTACCTGTGTAATAAAATAGCCCGATTCACTCACTAAATATTTTCCCGGCTCAAACCAAGCGGTGAGGTTGCGTCCCGCCATCGCCGATAGCTTTTCCATAATT
>Ga0209401_1001114_pt1 | contig 17947 bp, 36 predicted proteins | sample M_140807_MF_Meta_FD_187318 | JGI IMG/M metagenome (GOLD analysis project Ga0209401, IMG submission 187318) | Freshwater microbial communities from Lake Montjoie, Canada to study carbon cycling - M_140807_MF_MetaG (SPAdes) (version 2) | ecosystem: Environmental > Aquatic > Freshwater > Lake...
TGAAAGTAGTATTAAACCTACCTTTGCCACATTTGAAGATTATCAAAAGTTTTTAAAAGAAACTTATGGAAGTTCAGCAGCAACCATAGCACCAGCAGCTACAGAAGCACCAGCACCAGCACCAGCACCAGTACTAGCATCAGCATCACTATTATCTGGACAACTTAATGAACGTCCATTAAAACTTGATCCAAGCTATGATGCAACAGCAGCAGCTTCTTCATCAATTGTTCAAGGAATGTTCCCTGAAGTAGATGCAATGCAACGTGCTTTGTACCAACAAAAGCAAAATGAAGCAATGCAAGCACAGGCTATGCAGTATGCATCACTTAACCCCATGCAACAGGCTCAATACAGCCTGTATATGGGTGGTCAACAATTGGGTGGTGCTATTGGTGGTGCTTTGGGTGCTAAAGACCCTCAGTTACAGATGATTGGTTTGCAACAGCAAATCTTGCGTGAATTAGACCCAAGCAATCCTGACCAAAATATAAAAGTTGCTCAAAAATATGCAGGACTTGCACCTGAATTGTCAATGAATATTTATCAAACAGCGCTCAAAAATAAGTTAACAATTAAACAAGCAAGTGGCGCAGTAAGACAAGGTATAGCTGCCAAGGTTCAAGAAGCTGATGCTTATGCTTTAAAATTTGGTGCTGAAGGTTCAGTAGAGTATAACAATGCTTATAAAGCATATCTTCAAGGTACTGATAAGTTGCCAGAAAAACAATCTACTGGCGCAAGAGTTGCTGAACTTACTCGTATCTTAAGCCCTGAAACTGGTGGATTGTTATTGCGACCCAGTGAAAGAGCAGCTTTTGAAGCTGAACTTGCAACTTATGAAAGACCAGATAAGCAGCTATCTTTAACTTCTAATAGAGATGCAATATCTGCAGAACTATTTGATAACAAACCTTTTGCTGAAATAACGCCAGCACAAAAAGCTATTGTTAACAAACGAGTTGAAGAAGAAGGAAATACAAGAGCAAGAGCTAGTGCAATTCTTTTGCCGGGTCAACCTGCTGCTCCAAAAGATTGGCTTGCGTTTAGCTCGCAAATAAGCAAAGACCCAATAATGGATCGAACATCAACAGTTATTTCTGATGCTCCAAGTGCTATTGAAACAATCAGAATGTCTACAACAAATGACATTGCTGCTGCATCATTGCCGGGTGCTTTGGCAAAATTGACTGGCGAAGGCAAAAATATGTCTAATGCTGATATTTCTAGATACGCTAGAACTGGTGGTTTAACAGACAGGGTAGCTCAAGATGTTGTAGGATTTTTTACAGGCCAAAGAACAAGTGTTACAAAAGAACAAGCAGAGAGATTTGCTACTGCTGTTTATCGTGGAGCATTGTTAGAACGTAAGAAATTTATTCAAGATCAAGCAGAACAAGCTGGATACAAAGACACTCCAAACTATGCAATTGCAATTCGTCAGTTAGATGACCAGTTGGCTAAATTTAAATTGATTAAACCAAATGAAAAAACAGGAGCATCATTACCTAGCCAAACAGTAGAATTTGATACTGATAAAGAAAAGCGTTATCAGGAATGGAAAAATAAACAAGGTGGAGCGAAAAAATGACTGAACAAGAAGAATTTGAATTTCGGTTTCGATTGGAACAAGAAAAGGCTGCATCTGTTGCTGAAGAAGCTGTTCCTTTTGAATTGCAAGGAATGTCGGCAATCGGTAATGAGCCTACTGCTGCTCCATCAATGATGGAATATCTAAGAAATCGTGCGGCTGTTGGTTTAACAAATATACCCGCTGTTTTAGGTGCTAGTAGTGCAATTTATGGAACTTCTGATGGTGAATTTCCGTCACAACTTCCACCTCAAGGTTTAACGCAAGAATCAATGAATACCATGCGTAGTCAATTAGGAATCAACCCTAATTTGCGTCCTGCGACTCAATTACAAAGATACATTGGTGCTGGTGTTGAAGCCGCATCAGACCCCTTGAACTTGATTGGTGGAACTGGGTTGCTTTCAAAAGGAGTAAATGTACTTGCTGCTGGCATGGCTGGCGTAGGTGGTGAAGCTGGCGGTGAAATTGGTCAGCAAGTAGCTGGTTTACCCGGACAAGTTATAGGTGGATTAGTTTTTTCATTATTATCTGGCGGAGGAACTCTCAAAGGTGGTCAGATGCTTTTTGAAAAAGGCAAAGATCGGTTTAACATTAAAGACCTTGATGTTGCTGATTTGGCTAATGTTGAAGGAATTTCAAGAGCAAAAGACCTTGTAGAAAAAGCACTTGAAGCAGACCCGACACTTCAGGCAAGATTAAAAACTGTTCAAGATAGAGTTCAGTTTGTTACTGGTCAAAAAGGTGCTTTAGCAGTTACTGGTTTAGATAATATTGCTTTCAGAACAAAGCTGGAAGACCTTGCAAAGAATGATGTTGGCTTTGCTGGTGAATTAAACAAGTTATATTCTGATCTAAAGGTTGCTGTTCAAAAAAGAGCATCAGAAATTTATCCTGCGCCAAGTGCTGAATTGCCATCAGGAAAAACTAAAATTGCTGAAGTTGAAACTGATTACAACAAAAGAATTGGCTTCATTGACGATCAATTAAACAAATTAACATCACAAGCAAACACTGCTGGTGGAACTAAACCTGTAGAAATTGGCACTGCGATACAGAATCTTGTATTGGCTAAAGAAAAAGCTGCAAGAGCCGCACTTTCACCAGAATATGATTCTGTTCTAGGTCAAGCATCTAAACAAGGTGCATTGTTGCCAGCGCAAGATACACAAGATTTGTTAAACACGGCAGAGCAATTGTTTCAAGGTGATCCTTGGGCAAAGCAAGCTCCTTTATTAAAACTTGTGCGCGAGCAGTCTTCTAAATTCAAGGCTATGCGTAGACAAGCAGCACCTAGTGAAGCAGGAACAATGTTGCCAGCTACCACTGCTCCAGACTTGTCTATAGGCATGGATATTACAAGCCTTGATTCATTAAAAAGGCGTGTGGCTGAAGACATCAGAATAACCCGTGATCCGAATAGGCAAGATAAGTTGCGTCTACTGCAAAACAGAGTAGATGAAGCATTAGATAAGGTTCAAAACTCTAGTGGCAATATCACAGTTGACTTTAGAGGTGAAAAATTGCCTTTTGGTCAGGCAATGACTAACTTGGATACTGACTACTTTAATAAAGTTGGTGTTCCATTTAAAGATGCTACTGCCATTGAAAAAATCAGTTCTGCTGACTATGCAGAAAGAATCTCTCCATTGATTGCATCAAGTCCAACAGCCTTGAATCAATTCTTGCGTGTGGCTGGAAATGATGGTATTTCTTTGGCTGAAAAATCAGTTATGTCAAAGCTGTATAACCAATCATTAAACAAAAATGGCTTTATTGACCCACAAAAACTAGACAATCTTTTGTCTAAGACAAGTACAAATGGTGGTTATAGCGACATTGTTGACCAACTTCCTGCTTTAAAGAAACGGTTATCTGATACTGGATTAAAAGCACAATATTTAGCAACTGAAAAGGTTGCTATTGATGATGCAGCAAAAGAAGCAAGAACTCGTCTTGGTCAAAGTTTCTTGTCTGACTATGATTCAATGGGTGTAGATGGAATAGTGTCTAAGATGACAGGCTCAACAGGTAAAGGTTATCGTAATAGATTTACTACAGACCTTAATAAACTGTCTTCTGAAGAACAAATAAACGCAAAACTGGCTGTAAAAAATGGCCTTGTTACTCGTATGCTTAATTCTGACAATCCATTGGAATATCTTGATCAAAACAAAGATGCGTTTGTGTCTATATTTGGGCAAAAGCACTACAACAGTTTGACTGCATTGGCTGATGTATCAAGATTATCAAGTAAGGTAAATGTTGAAAATCTTCCAATTCGTGCTGCTGCTGTCAAAGAAACTTCTGCACTTGAACGAGCAACTGGCGGTATAAGTCCTCAAAGAATTGCTGGAATTGCTGTTAACCAGATTGCAAGCGTTTTTAATAAAGGCTTTAGGATTTTGTCTTTGATTGGTCAGTCAAACATTAATGAAGCAACAAAACAAGCGCATAGAAAGCTATTTCTTGACGAAGGTGGTGTAGATGCAATATTAAATGCGTCAACAAAAATCATAAGCAAAAAAGGTAAAGAGATTGATTTCAAGTCAATGATTAAGCCAGAAGACTTGTCTGATTTTGCCACTGCTTTGGGCATGGGTGTCTTGCGTACTGGCTATATTGGAGCATCAACTGCCGTAAGTCCTAGTCAAGTTGTTGAGCCTGTTACAGAGCAATACTATCAATATGCGCCACAATAGGGGTTAAAAATTGATCCGATCACCCTACTTTTTGCCGCCAATGCTTGTGTTGCAGCAATCAAAGAGGGGTGTGAGCTTTACAAACAGGCCAAGACTTCTTTTATGGAGGTTAAGTCTACTGTTGACGAAGCCGCCAAGATATATAAGGAAGTTACTGGATTTTGGAGTAACTTTAGTAACTTCTTTAAATCTAAGGGTAAACCAGCAACAGTTGCCTCTACGCCCAAGTCTGTGGCAAAAAAGAAACAAGAGAAGTTTGTTGCCGTTGACGAAACCCAAGTCAAAGTCGATATTGTCAAGCAACTCACTGAGTTCTTTAAGATTCAAGAGCAATTAGAAGCGCACATAAGGGAAGAAGAAGAAAAGTCAAAGAACGTCTACGATCCTGACCAGAACTACATGGAAGCCGCACTCAAGAGGGTGATGGCACAACAGCAGATGGCTGAGTTGGTGGTGCAGATCAGGGAGTGCATGGTCTACCAGAGTCCTCCTGAGATGGGTGCTTTGTACTCAGAGGTATTTGCGATGAGGGAAACAATTCAAGAGGAACAAACTGGAGCAAGGCTGAAGTTAGAAGCAGTAAAGAGGCAGGAACTATGGCAACGCAAGGAGGAAGAAAGAAACTTCCAGCTAAAAATGGCGTACCTAGTAGCGACTTCTATATTCCTCCTTTACCTGTGGATGTGGTTACTGTTCGTAAGTCAGTGGAGGAAGACATAGTGGCTTGGATCGCGTGTTGCGTATTGATTGCCTTGTTGTTACCACTGATGGGATTTCTTTATCTTGACATCTTGGAGACTAAAAATGAGGCCAAGGCTCAAGTTGAAAAGGTTGAGAAATTACGGCAGAAGATTGAACAAAAGGAAAGGGAGAAAGATAAATGAACATCTACTGTATTTGGGGTCTGTCAATCCTGTTGGTGCTGCTGACAGGCTGTGAAGACCGCTTTAGGTATCCTTGCCAAGACCCTAAGAACTGGCAAAATGCTGAGTGCAAGCCCCCTATTTGCACAGCTACAGGCACTTGCCCTGAAATGTTAGTCAAACCTGAACAGGAGAAAAAGTAATGCCAACAATCGTGATGAACAAAAATACTCGTATGACTTCTGATGAAATTGAAGTCAGAATTTGGGCCATCGTAATCTTTTCCTTAACCCTGATTCTTCTTGGCTCAGTGGCAATGTTCCTTTACAGCGTCAGTTTTGTAACTCAGCCAATGTCAGGCATGGCAGCAATTGACAAGATTTACACACAGCAAATCAACACAATTATGGTGTTTATCACTGGTGTTCTTGGTGGTGTTGCTGGTCGTTCTGGTGTTAAAGCAATAGCTACTGCTACATCAAAGGCTGAAGTTGTTGACAATGATGAGCCACCTAAGCCATGAGTCTGTTTAATCCTTGGGTAATTTTGGGTATCCTTTTGGCGGTAGCGAGTTCATTTGGCACTGGTTATCTTAAGGGAACAAATAACGAGAATAATCGTCAAAAACTTGAGATTGCTGCGCTTAATGAGGTTGCAAGGCAAAAGGAGCAAGTCCTTGTTACTGCTGTTCAGAACCAATCTTTAAAACTCCAAAAGGCAAATCAAAATGCTAAACTTTTACAGCAAAAGCGCAATAGTGACATTGACAGTGGTGCTTTGCGGTTGCGGATCGCTGTCAAAGCCTCAGAGTGCGCCGTACACGCCTCCTCAGATACCACCGCTACCAGCGGAAGTAACTCAGGAAGTGCATCAGCCGAACTTGACGGAGAGACTTCTAAAGCTCTTATCGCCATCACAGACGAAGGAGATGCCGCTATCAGAAAACTCGCAACCTGTGTCTCCCTCTACAACGAAGCCCTCCAAACCTTGAAAGTCAAACCATGAACTTATCTGCCAACTTCACCCTGAAAGAACTGACAAAGTCAGACACTGCTACTCGCTTGGGTCTGGACAACACGCCTGATGAAGCAACCATTGAGAACCTCAAAGCATTGTGTGAGAACGTCTTACAGCCTGTTAGAGAGCATTTTGGCAAGTCTGTTACCGTGAACTCAGGTTATCGTTCTCCAGAGTCTAATGCGGCTGTTGGTGGCTCTAAAACATCAGACCATTGCAAGGGTCAAGCTGCTGACATTGAGATAGCTGGTATTGCTAATGCTGATCTGGCTCAGTGGGTAATGGATAATCTTGATTACACACAACTTATTCTTGAGTTTTACACACAAGGTGTACCTGATAGTGGATGGGTTCATGTATCGTATGACCCCAACAACCTGAAGAATCAAGAGTTGACTGCTATTAAGGTTGCAGGGAAGACTCAGTATTTGAATGGTCTACACGCCTAATCGTCAAGGAAGTGGAGGAAAATCCATACTCCTAGTATGAGTATTACTCCACCAAAAGCCAAAAGTAAAATCAAGGAAAAGACATTTGCAATCATCTTGGTTCTCCAATCATCTGTTTAATGTTAAACAAGTCCTTGTACTGAGGATATTTTGCTTTCCAGAGTCTTGCATAAAAAGCAATGTAATCGTTACTAATCTTGAAGTCTGAACCAGTAGTGACTATGGTAACTTCCCACCTGATTCTGTTGATTATCAGCCAATGACTGACCTTTGTTCGCCCCATTCTCACGGCTTCTAAGGCAAACATTTCAAAGTATTCCCAAACATGGGGATTCTCTTTATGCCAATTCCACCATATCTGCTTGCGTTCTAAAAAACTTAAATTCATATCAACTCCTATCAAAGTTAGTGGGTACTCACTTACGTTTTCCCCATTAAGTCATATCAAAATGGAATATTCGAGTCCATGTCATCAAAACCAGCTTTAGGCTTGTCCTTAGCTGGCTGTGCTGCTTGTTCTTCTTTAGGGCTAACGGCTAACCCCATGAACTTGCCGTTCTTGCCCTCTTTAATCCATGCTGAAAGCCAGAACTCCTGACCAGCAACCCGAATGTTGCCCTTGTAATCGGGATGGTTTCCTGTTTCTTTCTTGTCGTTCTTAAACAAGACACCTGAGTTATCACGCTGTTCCATATTTACACCTTAATTTCATTGAGTTTTTTAACCTTGTCATCCACTTCAGCCAAGAAGCGGATAACCTCACTTTCGAGTTCTGCAATATAAATATTATTGCGCTCGATCCTTTTGACAAACAGTTGTAAGTGTGATGGCATCCGTGGGTCAAAACTCACAAAGTCGCACCAACTTCTGTTTGCACAAACCATTTGCCACTGCATCTGGTCGTAATACTTCTTTGCTGGCTCGTCACCCAAAAGGGTTTCAATGTGTGTGGCAGTGTTAGGACACTTGATCTCCAAGCACCCATCATCACCCACAAGGCCATCAGGAGAGGCAGCAGACAGTGCAATCCTTGGATGGTCAATAGCACCTACCTGATCGACCATATTGCCTGTTTTAGCCTCGTATGCGGCACGAGCAAATTCCTCGTTTTCGATGCCCCACTCCATAGCTGCATTGCTGTAGGACTCTGCCACTTGGTTTGTCATGCGCTCGACTACCAACTGTGCCATGTAGTTTGCTCTGCTTGTGCTGTAGCCTGTCTTTGTCTTAGCAACAATGTCAGAGATACGAGAAGCAGTTGCCTTACCGCATCTTTGCTGAAACCATGCTTCGCTTCCTTGGATAACTTCGCTCATGCTTCCCTCGCTTTCATGTGAACTTCGGTTTTTGCTAATAAGTAAGCAGCGTGAGCTTCGTGTTCAGTCTCATAACATCCAAGATGCTTCCACCGACCGCCAAATCTTATTTGCGCCTTCCAACGGTTGCCGTCTTTGCTATAACCTTTTACAAATCTTCGATTTTGCTGATTGACGCTTTTTGTTACATCACGAAGGTTTGCAATTCGGTTGTCATCTTTAATGCCGTTAATGTGGTCAATTTCTGCAATTGGCATATTGCCATACACATACAGCCAAGCCAAACAATGCGCCTTGTATGTTTTTCCTGCAACTCGAATGCAAACGTACCCTTTCGCATCTTTTCCGCCAGCCACATCACCAACTTGCACTTTTGTGTTTAAACTAATTTTTCGTATAAATATTCCTGTATTTTTGTCATACAAAAGATTTTCTAACAATTCTTTTTGAGTAATCATTTTTCCTCCCTTGCGGCAAGCATGGCATCTGCCACTTTATAAGATTGTTTTGCAAATGTTTCAAGTGGTGCATTGACATCAGAAGAAAGTAAACCTTGCATAGCATTTGCCGCAAAGTAGTCACGCAAACTGCATTTGGCAATCTTTGTTAACCACATAACGCTAAGAAAACCAAGAACTAAATATCCAATTGTTTCGTAAACTTCACTCATTTCAATGCTCCTTTACGCTTATCTTTTGCATCAATTACTTTCTTTTGCCAGCTTTTATCAGCACCGCAAGCAGTGTAAGCAGTTGTATAAGCATCTTTCAGTTCCTCAAGGGTTGAAGCAGCATCAATAGCTGCCAAATGGTCAATCATCACGTTTACATCAATGTCTGAACCCTCACCTTGAGGCAAATCATCTCCAGCATAGATGTACATTCCAAGTCCATGTAAAGCCAATGCCTTGGTCATGCAGCGCATGATGGCAGTGTTGACTGCAAACGCATCAGGATTGAGGATTGCTTTGTTGCGGAAATCCATCACAGGTAGTTGGCAAGTCATTGGCTTGCGGAACATTGTGACTGTTACGAACACCATTGCAGTGCCGTTTATATCCATGAAACACTTGTCACCAAACATTTCAACTTTGAAAGTGGCATCTTCATCAGCTTTGAGTGCTTCAGCCCACGCCCACGCCCATGAAAGATATGTCAAACCACCTTTTTTTTCAGTGTGTTCATTTACATTTGTTGACAACAATTTGTTAATTGCTTCTTTTCTGTCAACCAGAACACCTATCTCAAACGCCTTTTCTTTAATCATTTTCACTCCTGTTATTTATTGAACTCTACGAATTTGTTTAACCACTTCTTCTTTCTTACTCTCTTTAACTCCTTTCTTTTCAAACTTCTTCCACGTTGCTGACACATCGGTCAGGGCTGAGTTCACATACCCAAATTCAGGGTCGGTGATTAGTTTGGATGGCATTACCACTCGTTGTACCTTTGGCTGTTGTTTGATTCGTTTAGCCGCCTTTTGCCGCAATTTCTGACGCTCGTTGATGCTGAGTGTCGGTATCCAAATCTCGAAATAAGATAAAAAACGAATCATCGCAGCATGGACTTTTTGGGCTATGCGGTTTAACACAGAATGCACAGTAGTATTCATTAGAATGTTCCTCAATAATCTGATCGAGATATAGCTTAGTCTTCATTGTTGACCTCGCTCTTGGAATAGGGATTGATTTTAGTCTTTACCTTGCGGTCTTCCAAGGCTGCTTGTTGGCGTTCAATGCGATAACAACGCCATAGGTTTAATTCTTCTTCTGAGTCCACCCAAGGGGTTAAAGGCAGATCAAGTGCTACTTGTGCCAAACGCTTTGCTTTAAGTTCGACTCTGGCTCTAATGATGTCTGCAACGTCAGTCCAAGCACTTGACTGTATTGCTTCTACTATTGCATCACTATCACAGATTGCATCTGCAACATCCTCAGAATTGAGGTCTTGCAATGCCATCCAAGTTTCTTTCTCAATATCAAACATTTTTCACTCCTGTTAAAAAAACCTATCAATGCGTGTATTCTGTCAGACATTATCATGATTGATATAGGGAATTTCCCTAGTAAAGGCTGTTTTCATTTCTTATTCTTGTAAAGTGGAATGCCAGCAGAACCATCAGTTACTTCACGCCAAATTCCATCTGTGAACTTAGCAAATCTGCCAACAGGCTCTTGCTCTGTGCGCTGTGGTGGGGGAGTGTAGCCACCGCAATCGCATTCACCCTTTGGGTAAGCTGGCTCGCTATGAACAGCGCAATCAGACCAATGCCCCACAGGCTCTTGGCTTTCCAACTGTGCAATGGCTTTGGCGGCTACCAGTTTGGCAAATTTATAAATGTCTTTATCAACACAAACAAACAACTCACTTTCTTCATCACTTGGTTTCCCATGTGAAACAAATTCAGCTTCTATTGCCATCTGAATGATTTCATCTTGGTTCATTTCTTCATTCCTTGAACGTAAACACACAGGCTGTCTAGCGTATCTTTGCCAAACCCCTGCATCTTCTGTATTTCAGTAGTGACTTCATCAATCACTCCATTGCGTAGTTCGTCATAGAACTGTTGCTGAGTCTTGGCTCGCCTTTGCATTTCTTCCTCAAACGATTTCTTCACCCTGTTCATGCTCGCAACATGGTCATATGCCTCGTCTTCTGGTGTAGGTTTGTTGAATTTATTCATCATCGTAACTTTCTTCTAAAGTCTTTTCATCAGGGTAAAAGAACGTATTGCAGCCACGGCAGTGGTAAGTACGCTCGTCTTCAAATAATGCACCGCCACAGCCGATATACGGGCATTTTTCACGGCTTTCATCTGCAAATAAGGGTTGGTAACGCTTGGTCATGGGACACCTTTCAAGTTGTTGAGCGTGTAGTGTATGACACAATATGATATGTCTGACACTAGGACATACCCTTATTGTCAAACTGTATGACACAAACAACAATTCATTGTTTTCAACAGAGAGAGTGTTATGCCAAGACCGCCATCAGACATTACAGGGTTGCAAATTCAGATTGCAGTGAGGGTTACTCAGGCATTAAAGGATGAATTTCAGAGTATGGGAGGTGCAATGTGGTTGCGGAAACTGCTTGCAAATGCGATTGAGCAGCGCAAGAAACGAGAAGCAGAGTTCAAAAAGAAGTGATATAGTAGTGACAAACACGGCTAGGGTAGCTCCCGAAAAGACGAATCTTTCACCGTCCTGCCATCAGTGTTTAAGTGAAAGTGACCAATGAAAGTAGGCACAGATGGCGACACTTACGCTAAAAAAACCCAAGCCAACGTTTGCGGCTGAAAAACCCATAATCAATTTAATTGGTAAATTTGCTGTGATGCGTCACGCAAGAACTACCCATAGCATTCGATTTACTTGTGTTCACGACACTTACGAACTGGCAGAAAAAGAGGCTAATCGCCTTTTGCTGGATTCTCCAACAGAGCGTTTCTTGATTGTTTATGTCTCTGGCGGGGTCGAATGATGCACTATTACAAACGAAATATTGGGGACTATGCCAAAAAAGCAGGTCGATTGACCATGTTGCAACACGGTTCGTACACGCTTTTGATTGATTCGTGCTATGACCGTGAAGTATTCCCTACACTAGAGCAAGCACTTGAATGGACTTGGGCATCAACAGAAGCAGAGGTTGAGGCTGTAAAGTTTGTTTTATCTAGGTTTTTCAAGCTGGATGATGATGGCTGTTATGTGCAAGACCGCATCCTTTATGAGTTGCTTGAATACCACGGTAAAGCAGATACAAACAAACGAATCGCTATTGAAAGAGAAACGAAGCGTAGGGAAAAGAGCACGAACCGTTCACAAGACGTACACGAACCGCCACCTAACCATAAACCAATAACCAATAACCAAGAACCAATTGTTAAGGCGACCAAAGGCTCACGCCTTTCAACAGATTTTGAGTTACCAGAAACTTGGACAGAATTCTGCCAAACAGAAAGACCTGACTTGAACCCTCAAAAGGTGTTTGACTCGTTTAAGGATTATTGGGTTGCAAAGGCAGGGTCGCAAGGTGTTAAGCTGGATTGGCAAGCCACTTGGCGTAATTGGGTAAGAAACCAGAATATTGCCAAACCACTGGTCAACAGGTTTGATGTTGCTCATGTGACCGTACCATCAAGCTCACAGCGTGATCCTGCCCTTGTCAAACTGGACGAAGATAGCAAACGAACATCAGCACCAAACCCTGAGAATCTGGCACGAATCAGGGCAATACTAGGGAAAACAGCATGACAAGAGAACAAGCAAACGAACTACTTGACAAACAAAAAGATGGAATCGTCAGACAATCCCTCATCAAAGTCACAGAAGCCCTTTGGACAACTGGAGACATTAGCAGCCCATTACCAAAACACGCTAGACCATTTGATTCTGATGGCATCAACGAATGGTTGGAAAGCCTATGCGTGGGGCAGGGCGAAAGAACTGGAGAATCACCACTTAGGGATTTATCAGGGAATCAGTCAGGAATTGACAAAAAAGATGAAGGAAATCAATGATTTACATCGGCATTGATCCCGGCTCTGTAAGTGGTGCATTGGGTGCAGTCGATCATGATGGGAATTATCTTGAAGCATTCGATATTGAGCACAAAGATAAGCATATCTTAGCCCTTGTGTTTAAGAGTCGAATTCTTAGCTTAGTCGATCCCAAAGAAGGCGCAGAAATCTGCATGGAACAGGTACATAGTATGCCGAATCAAGGGGTGAGTAGTACTTTTGCATTCGGTAGGGCTGTAGGTGTTATCAGTGCAGTTTGTGAGCTAAGTCGCTGGCCTGTTCACCTAGTCACTCCACAACGCTGGAAAAAACATTTTCACTTATCGGCAGACAAGAATGAAAGTTTGGATATGGCACGCTATTACTGGCCGGAGGCTAAATTAACCTTAAAAAGACACGGGAACAAAGCAGAGGCATTGTTGATTGCAGAATATTTAAGGCACGAGTTGCATGGCATCGAAGTCAAAAAAACCGCTTAATTCCACGGGTTTAGTGGTTTATTTCAGCGAACGGGAAAAAGTAGCACTTAGGCACATAGGCAATGGTTCAGCGTCTGAGGGTGCAAGGGTTAGCATTCGATGGGCTGCACATTTCTGGAATGTCGGACTCAGACCAGATCACAATCTAAACCATGTCGGACTGAGTTTATTTGTCGATGATGAATTAGCAGATGACCTATGACATTAGAAATACCCTCAAAACGGCTTCTAAGGCACTTTTCAGGGCTTGATTTTGGTTTGCCCTCAATACCCTAGCTTATCGGCCTTGCAAGGGCTTAAAAGTAGGCAATAAAAAACCGCCCGAAGGCGGCTGAATGTTAGTGGTTACTGACTTATGTTGATAACTTTTCAATGTTGTATTTTTGGCGCAATGATGCGATGGCGCAAGCATCTTGTTTTTCAGTCAAAATGAATTGATTGTGTGGCGGCTTTTGGTACAAATTGTAGGTTTTTATGCTAGTCAAATGCCAACCACTTGATTTTCTTTCAAGCAAAATACTTGTGCCAATTCTTGAATATTTATAGCTGTTGGCAACAGCACCGCCGGAATAAGCAATAAATTTAGCACCTGCTGCATCTTTTTTAAGAATGCCTAGTTTTTCAAGACCTAATTCAGCATCTTGAACTATTTCAGCAATTTTTGAATAATCTGTGAATGTATGCTCTTTTGATTTCCCGTTAACAGCCAGAAGTGCAGCCTCAACAGCAATGCAAATTTCAGAGGGTAAAAAATACACAATCCCCAAAGGATCGGGAGTCGTACTTGTGCTTTTTTCTAATCCAAATTTTAAATTAACACTTTTCATTTTGAAACCTTTCGAAAGATAATTTTTAAGAGTAGGGCTATTGTGGCGTAAATCATTGGTAAACCTCAAAACCAACAAGCGGTTTCGCTTGCGGTCATTTTGTCTTGGTAATAATTCCACCCATCAATCCAATCTTTTGATTTAGATTTGTCGCAAAATTCGCAGAGTGCCGCCGCATCAAAACCAATGCGGAATTCTTTATTTGTAAAGTATTTATTCATGCCACTTCCAATATCAAAAGGGCATCGGCTTTACATTGCTCTACTTGGTCAGAATTAAGCCCTTGGGCTATGCTTTCGGCTAATCTTGCGGCTTGGTTTGCCCTGTCATCATCTGGGGCAGTTATGGCGAGAATAAGGGCTTTTGTCAGTGCTTGAATTTGCGTCATGCTGTTACCCCTTGCAATTGTTTTAACTGCCATGCACAGGCATAATGCCATGTTCCCAATGCATCTACAATTGATGAATATTCATAACTAGGATAATTCTCAATTAAATAATTATATTCCTTGTTTTCATAAAGTCGCACAAAATCTGCTACTTTATCCCTTGGAATATTGCATATGGTGTTGTCATAGGCATCTACAAAAGCCTTTTGTTCATTTGTATTCATGCTTTGCCCCTTAAAAGTCACGATAGATAAAGCCGCCATCTACTTCGCCAACTAATGCGCCGTTTTCTTCTAGGCATTTTTTGACTTCCTCTATTTTTTCTTCCTCTGTTTCACATTCTGATAAGTCAATCCAGTCATAAGACTTAGCAATATTTTCCCATCCATCTTCGCTAAAATCGCAACAGATAGCAATTACATCTAATTCGACTTCAAAGCCACAATCATTCTCATATTGCTCGAAATAATCCCACAATACACCTAAGCCCTGTAATGAGAAATTGTCAGGTCTCAGACTCTTAAAAGCATCTTGAAATTCAGAAAAGCCTATTGTTTGTTTCATGTCAACACCTATTTAAAAACGCATGATTGACTCATGCAAGCCCCTACATTGTGAAAATGCAAGCCAAAGCCCTAGGGTTTAGGGCAATGGTTTAAATTTTAATTATGCGGTTTCAGTCTCTACTGGTTTAACAGTAGGCAAATAGCACCATTTAGGCACATGGGCAAAGTCTCCATCTCTCATAGGCATGATGATGCCTACAAACTGTAAATCAGCCCCTATTGACACAATGCCGCTATCGTTACCCCTTTGCTTGATAGATACATTGCAGTTATTAGATTTTGACCCTCTTAAATCGGTATCCGCATCATGAAATGCCATTAAGTAAGAGATATTGTAGGAACTAGGTTTTATTTCATCGTCTTTAACCATCATTGGAATGATTCTATCGGTATCAGGAAAACAACCCTCAGTAGCACTAAAAACACGAGTCGAATTATCTGGTTCGATAACTGTAATTTTTTGACCCTCTACTGTAAAGTGTAGGGTTTCATTACCTTTTTTGCCTGTAGCAGATAATGCTTTCACGGCATCTAAGGGAATAATTACCTTAGATTGATTTTCTACATAGTCACTGTCAATCAACAATCGGCCTAACATATGCCCATTTGTAGATTCTAAATATGTACCCCTGTTATTTTGCACTACATGGATACCCTGTAAATAATATCGAATATCTTTAATTGCACTGAATCTAGATAATGCTTTTAACTGTTTACGTTGAATTGTGAATTTCATGATTTACACCTATTGAATGCCTACAAAATTGTAGGACATAAGGCACTGCAAGCAATGCCCTACATTCTAGAATTTAACCCCATGCCCCTATTATGAGCATTAAACAGGCAAACCCTGTTAGGCTTACCACTACTATGATCTTGTCGATTTTTTCCATATTAAGCCCCTAATTCTAAAATTGTAGATGTAGGGACAAATTCGGCTTTATCGCTATTCCATACTTCATTAGGTAAAGTTATTTTGTAGTATTTCACTACTTGCATAACTTCATCATAGGTTTTTTTGTAGTCACATAATGGGCATCCTTGATTAATCAGAATCCATTTTCTATCATGCGAATAAGACAAATGCGTTTTATGATCCATTTTTACACCTATTAAGTTAAAGATAAACCAGTTATACGGAAGCATTTTCCATTGGACAATTCAACGTCTATTGTGCCAAAGGGATGAATTTTGAGAATTTTTACTTGTTGCACTTTGCCAAAAATCGGCATCATGTAGATTTGATTGATTTGCAGTTTCATTGTGAACACCTATTGAATGAATGATGATTGAATGTAAGATAGTGTTAAACACTATACCATAGGGATAAACCCTAGGCATAGCATTATTTTTGCAGTTTACGTTTTAAAAACTCTCATATCCTAAACCATAACCCGCATATCCTAGGGTTGCACTACCAGAAAACCATGTTTCTAAATCATAGTCACTTGCAACATGGTATTCACCATTTTCAAAAACAACCCAATAATCATCGGCATTTTTATCAGATAAATAAATTGCCTGTTTAGCAGCTTGATTGTGTGTAGGGAATGCCATTTTATGCCCCTACTTTATTTGACCATGCAATACCTGAATCAGTGGCATGGTATGTGTGGCATTCTGAATCATGCGTTAAAAAACCACTGTTAACCAGTGTATTCATGATTGATTGAAACTGATTTAATGATGCCCCATGCCCCATTAATGCGGCATATATTGCACCACTAGGCGCACCGATTGAATCAATATTGCATGATTCTATGATCCCTTTGCCTATGCTTTGCAGTGCTTTAATTTGATTGTTTGTCATTGTTTACACCTATTAAAAAATGATTGATTGAATCCCTAGGAAAACCCCTAGGCATATAACCCCTAGAATTCTAAGGGTTATAAACCTATTGTTTACTGAATCAATTCAGTTTGCGAAATGTGGAAAACTGTAGATGACCTACACAATTTTGTAGGGTTACCAGTAACCTTGTCATGTGCATCTATCCATGTGACTACTTTAACCCCATGCTCGCCCTTTGATACTTGTCTACCTAAGGCTTTCCATGCGTTATAGGTAAACACATTAACCCTAGGGATTATGTCATTAGCGTTGATACCCTTTGACATAAACCCCGTCATGATACTAGGGTAATTCAGTAGAGAATCCCCATTTTTAGCCCTGTTTAAACTCTCAGTTTGTTGCAGTTGTTTATCCATTTTTAACACCTATCAAAAAAGTTAATGAAATTCCTAGTAAATTACCTAGGTGTAATGGCACTGTTTCCAATGCCATAAACCCTAGAATTTAAGCCTGATAATGGGGTTGATAGTGTTTATTTAACTGCCATAATTCTATTATTGGTTCACCACTATCACCCTCATTAACGCAAACGTGAACCACCGTTTTTTTGACCTTAGCAAACCTTACGCCATCTAATACGTCAATTTCAAAATTCAAACCATTGGACAATGCCCATGAATTAGTAGTTAACCTATAGGTAAACCACTTACCGCACGTTTTCTCTTGAAATTCACCAATATTTTTAACGTCAAATTTAAGCATATTTACACCTATTGAATTGTTGATTGAAACACTGATTATTCTTAACCAGTGATACTAATATAACGTACTGTCAGACACTATGTAATCAGTAGTTACCCTAAGCCCACACTATTAATATCTATCAAGTAATGCTAGTCAATAGGTTTTCACTATTTCATGATGCAATATACGATTTCACAATGCGGGATGCCTTGGAATGGTATACCGAATATGGTGCATCGATCCCTTATGCAATATATTGCAGTTTATGCAGTGCATTATTGTGCATGTTAGTTAGTACTCACTTAGCCTAGTGTTAGTTGGCACTTACTCCGATTAAGTTAGTTGGTGCTTACTTTGATAGGGGGGAGGGGGTGGTCGTGTGTGTGTAATATTTGTGGGAGCCCCGCCCACACTGGAAAAGCCAATCTAAGCGTTTAACACTAACAAGTATGGCTATCTGGTTGAAGGAAGAAGACGAATAGGAGTAGTCACCCGTGAGTGGGTGAATCCTTTTTAAAGGAGAGCCTCTCGTTTATCTAAGTTAGTGATGACTGTCAGATCGATCACTCCACGCTACCAGCCCCGTTCAAGACTATTGCTTTACTTGAGAACTACATGGTTCACTACGTTTATCCTACTTGGTCGGCTCAACCGCATAGAGGGGTGGGTGATGCCCCCGTTTGTCACCACTA